>Ga0315284_10005511_pt1 | contig 17980 bp, 11 predicted proteins | sample YL17G09_16_MG_FD_203696 | JGI IMG/M metagenome (GOLD analysis project Ga0315284, IMG submission 203696) | Sediment microbial communities from Yellowstone Lake, YNP, Wyoming, USA - YL17G09_16 | ecosystem: Environmental > Aquatic > Freshwater > Lake > Sediment | place: USA: Wyoming | collected...
TGATAATCCGTTATTAGACAATCAGTTGCAAGCTATTTTTATAATTTATGAACTTGAAAATGGTTTCAAAATATTTACTTGCTTTTACCCCCTTTCCGGGCTCACGCCCGACTTTCCCCCGTAGGGGCAAGTTATCGTTTAACAACAGGTTGTATTCCTGCCCCCTGCGGGGGAAGGATGCCCGACAGGGCAGAAAGGGGGCTTTCTCAATATGGTTTTTTAAATTTAACCGGACAGTAATGATGGGAAAATATATAATAAAATATTCCTGTTTTCTAATGGATTTACAACGGCAGAAGTTGCTGGTTGTCTAAAAGGCCCGGTTTTATACCTTGTTTCTCAACGTGCTGTCAAACCAGTGTGAAACCCTGTTAATGAGTTCGCGCTCCCACCGGACAGCCCGGAAAGTGTGGTCCGCACCGTCGATAACGTATAATTCCGCCGTTCTTCCGCTGTCAACAAGGACATTGAAATATTCCTGTGAGCGCACCGGATTGATGGTCGCATCCTGTGTGCCGCTGACAATGAGAACCGGGCAGACCGCATGTTTAATCTCTTCGAGGGGAGTATGGCTGCTCAAATCTTCGAAAAACTGCCTTCCGAACAGAAAGGAGTTGAATTCAATAGGAAACGATGAGACATCGACATTTTTCACCATTGCGAAAGCGCTGAGGTCCTCTACAGGTCGCCCCACAGGATTCATGAGGACACATGATCCTATACGTTCCCGCAATCGTCCCGCTACAATTGCAGCGACAGCAGCTCCCATGCTGAGTCCGAGTATCCCTATGCGTTCCGGATCGGCTCCGCAGTCATCGACCAGATACCTGACGGATCTTAACCCGTCGGATATCTCCCCGGACAGTGTCATATCATCGAAATTCCCATCGCTGTCACCGGAATACCGGAAATCAAACCGCAGAACCATGAAACCATCGGCAGCGAGCGCCCTCGCCAGTTTCACGAATAGCCAGTGGTCCTCGAGCTTCGAGCCGGTACAGCCGTGGAATAGAATAATCGCCGGAAGGCGATCGCCTCCGGGTTTATGGAGCATTCCGACGATCTGCATACCCTCGTTGACAAACGTGACCGGGCACTCGCGCACGTCATTCATGCCCGATGACCTCACTCTGAATCACAAGACGCCGTTTGAGCAGGTCAGAGGCTTCATTAAAATAGGTCAGCGCTTCAGAAAGCTGTGTATCCTCGGTGTGCCATACTTTGTAACGCTCGTCGGTTCCCCAGAGTATCCGGGCGATTTCCTGTTTAAGCTCCCGTTCGATGAAATCGATGCTTCTCTGAAAGAGAGCTTCGTCAAGATCAAACCCTTTTTTTACGAGAACCTGTTGGATTGATTCAAGATTGTCGCCGGGTATCTCATATTTACTCAAAAGATCGGACAGTTCATCCCCGAAGGATGATGCGTCATCCACCTGTACCCCTTTTTCGATGATAAATTTTTTGAACCGGTTGATTTCCTCATCGGGTATACGGTACGATTTCAGAAATTCACCAAAATCTGACGGTATGTCATAGTGACGATCGAGGTAGCCGTCGGCGAATTCAAAGAACAGGTTTGTCTTTCTCAATTCGATCTCAAGGGAATTCAGTTTTTTGAGCGGTGCCAATATCCTGTCCGGTGTTATTCCCCCTCCACCGTATACTTCCCTTCCAAGATCGGTATAATAAACCGGCCTGTCCATTTTCTTCTCCTCGGCGGCATTGGGATCATAATCGTCAAATCCTTCCTTGATATATTCTTCCCTGCTCACGTTATAGGGACGCTGGATGAGGCGTCCGGATGGCGTGTAATACTTTGCGACAGAAAGCATCAGTGTTCCGAGGACTGTCTTGTTATGTATCAGCGTCATGGGATGCATAACCAGTCCCTTGCCGAAAGACGTCTGCCCCGCAATGAGAGCACGGTCATGATCCTGGAGGGCACCGGCGACGATCTCAGAGGCCGAAGCGGATGCGTGGTTGATCATCACTATCATTGGAATATCCGGACACTGTGGAAAGCCGCTTGCGAAACGTTCATTGGTATCTGTCTCATCGCGTCCTTTAATAGAAACGATCAAGCCGGACTGAATAAACAAATCCACAACTCCTATCGCCGAATCAAGCGAACCACCGGAATTATTCCTGAGATCAAGGATGAGCTGTTTCATGCCCCGGTTTGCGATGTTTTTGAGGGCTTTTTCCATATCCATCTTGGTTTCGAGCGAAAAGCGGTTCAGGGCAATGTAGCCGGTTTTACCATCAAGCATATAGGCATGCGAGACGCTGTCGAGGTCAATTCGTGCGCGGGTGATGGTAAAGTCCAGTAATTTTTTTATCCCGGGCCGTTCGACTTTCACTTTCACCTGGGAACCGGCCTGACCGCGAAGCCGGTTTTTGACATCTTCATCAGAAATCCCGATGACCTTTTTACCGTCGATTTCGACTATCTTGTCACGGGATTTCAGGCCTGCCCTGTCCGAAGGGCCATCCGCGATCAGATCAATGACCGTTATTTTATCGCCGATGACCGAAAAGGTTATTCCGATTCCCTGAAAATTTCCCCGGATTTTCTCGTTGAAATCGGTTGCGGTTTCCGGTGGCATGTAGCTGGAATGAGGATCGAGACGATCCACCATCCCCTGGATTGCCCCATCATAAAGGGTGTCGATATCGATCGAATCTACATACGCTTCACGGACTTTCGACAAAATCTGGTTCAGGATGTTAATCTTATCTATCGGGGTGAGAATTTTATCGCCGTATACGCGATACGGATTGAAAGTAAAAAGAACCGCACACGCAGTTATCGCGGTCATCCTTGCAATTTTCGTCATTTTCATAAGTCTCTATCTCCTCATGGTTCCGATTATTCCACCCGACCGAATATCTATAAAATTCAACCCATCAGCCGTTTTTTCTTTAACTTCCCGCAGAGCGTCGAGTTCCGGAACAAGTTTGAATTCGGGCCGCATGTGTCCTCCCACCCCGCCGTGATCGAGAATCTTCGCAAACGGCAGATGCGATCCGGCCATAATCACCACATCCACTGAATAGTCCCTGACAATATCCTTGAGTTCGTCCACAAGTCCGAGGACATGGAGTCCATCCTTGTTGGTCCCGCGGATTGCGTCCTGCGAAACTTCAACACACCCGATCACATCGTAGGTACTGTATCCCCCCTCTTTCAGCGCATTTAACACGAGAACTGCATCGGCTATTTTCCCGATGATCACCGTCCTGAGCCCGGGATGTCCACGAACACGCGAACCAGCAAGTTCGAGCACGAAACGCCACCCCGATATAAGGATCGAATTGAATCCCCAGCAGTAAAACGAGGCAATACGTGAAAAGTTATACTCCTTTATAAAATTCACAATGAAAACGTTAAAAAGAAATCCGATGAAAACACCGACAAGTGCTCGTTCGGGGATGTTACGGTACCGGTCATACATGCCGGTGAAAACGAATGTCGCCATATAGAGCACCGAATATACCACAAAGACACTCACCCATTGAACCTGCGAGTATGCAGGCGCCAGCTCGAGCGAAATCCCAAAACGGAGAAACAGCCCCATGATCAGGGACACATTCACAAGTAAAAGATCGAGACCTGGCTGACGAAGCCGCCCGAGTACGTTCAGAATATAAACCAACGCCATTTTCATATATATACCTGATGTGAGAAGCCATGCAGGAAAAAATCTCTGTGAACCGGTATAGTGCTTATTGACAAATATATGCATTGCTTTGAAAAAGTCACGGCGGTTTTTGAACGACGATACTGTCCTGGTACTTTCGCCCTTGAAATGAATGATCTCCGTATCAGGTACATAAAATATTTTCCAGCCGGATTGTTTCACCCGGTAGCAGATGTCGAGATCCTCGCCGTACATGAAGAATGCCTCATCCAGCAACCCGACCTCGTCGAGCGCTGCAGTGCGGATCATCATGAAAGAACCGGAGACGGCATCGACCTCGGTGAGCGTATCGGGATCGAGATAGGTAAGGTTGTATCCCCCAAACGTCCGCGACCGTGGGAACAGGTCCGACAGGCCGATCATCTTGAAAAAAGCGTCTCCGGGGGAAGGAAATCCCCTTCTGCACGCCAGTTGCAGCGTTCCATCAGGATTGAGCACCTTGCATCCGGCGATACCCGCCTCGGGATGCACGTCGAGGAAACTGACCATCGTTTTCAGGGTATCACGGCGGAGAACGGTGTCCGGATTGAGGAGCAGGACATATCGCCCCGTTGCACGTTCGAGTGCCTGATTGTTCCCCCGGGCAAAGCCGGTATTCTCGGCGTTTTCTATGAGCTTGACCCAGGGATGTTTCTCTTTCACAAGAGCAACGCTCCCATCGGCTGAAGCGTTATCTACCACATATACCTCGACATCGAGGTCTTCAGCCGCATCCCTGAGGGTTCTGAGTGTCTGATCGAGAAACGAGGCAACATTATAACTGACGATGACAACGGTGATATCCATCATAGTCTCCCGAACAACTGGAGCACCCGGAGTTTCCACACCATATAGGCTGCCTCACGGGCGATATGAAGCGACATTTTCGATGTGCCCCTCGTGCGGTCATAAAACACGATCGGGATTTCCTTTATCCTGAAATGTCTGGCATAGGCGCGCATGGTCATTTCAATCTGGAACGAATAGCCGCTGCTGTGAATCTGGGTCATGTCAATCCCTTCGAGTACTGCACGGCGGAAACACTTGAAACCACCGGTGGCGTCATTGACCGGAAGACCGGTTATGACCTTCGTATAGACATTCGCAAAATACGATATGAGCAGACGGCCCAGCGGCCAGTCGACCACATTGATGCCTGTCAGATACCGTGACCCAAGCACGAGGTCTGCTTCCTCGATAGCTTTCATGAAATCATGAAGGTAATGAGGTCGATGTGAAAAATCGGCATCTATCTCAAAAAAAATATCATAATCGCGGCTGAGTCCCCAGGTGAAGCCCGCAATATAGGCAGGCCCGATACCGCCTTTCCCCGAGTTGTGAATGACATGGACACGGTCATCATCATGCGTGAGGGTATCGGCGATGTCCCCGGTACCATCAGGCGAATCGTCGTCCACGATGAGTACGTCGAAATCATACGGCAGTTCGAGGACGGCGCGGGTTATGTCCGCGATATTCTCCTTCTCATTGTACGTGGGAATGATGATCAGGCCTTTCATACATCCGCCTTTACTAGTAACGATTTCGTTATCGCTCATCGTATTACCTGTCAACCGGCCGCGGTCTTCATTTGTCCTGCGCGGGCTCTTTCTTCTGCGCTTCGATCATCCTGCCAAGCGCATCGGTGAAAAAGACCGGAGGCCTTTTCAGGACTTCGCGCACTTTTCCAGTTATAAATCCGCTTTCGAGCGGGCGCTGCGCTTTCGACGCACTATCGGCGAATTTCAACGGCTCGACCAGATGGCTGTCGAAACCCATAACCTCACAGATATCGAGCATCATGCGATACCGTGACAGCCTGTCACTCGTCCCGTAATGGAAAACGCCATTTTCCCCCGTGCGTATCAGAGTCCACAGCAGTTCGGTCAGTTCCTCCAGGTAAGCGGGGGTGGTCACCTGGTCGCTCCAGGCGTGCACATGTTTACGCGCCCGAAGCTGCTCAATGACCCAGCTTACAAAATTATGTTTCACACCTTCAAACCGCTTTCCGAACAGAACGGCGATCCTGACTATTGTCAGGTTGCCAGCGAGAAGTCCGGCAGCCTGCTCCCCTTCCAGTTTCGACCGGCCATAGACGTTCACCGGGTTGGGGTGGTCGTTTTCTTCGTACGGCCCCGAAACACCATCGAACACATGATCGGTTGACAGATACACCATCCGCGCGCCGCATTCATTGCATGCCCGGGCGATATGCCCTGTGCCGTCGCGGTTGACCCGAAAAGCTAGTCCGGGATCGGATTCACACCTGTCCACATCAGTGAGCGCAGCGCAGTGAATGACAACATCGGGGTCTGCGCAGGTAACCGCCATGATGACCTTTTCACGGTCGGTTATATCGGCCCGGTACCATGGATAACCCCCAAGAAAAAGGCCTGTGGGGCTTAAAAGGACCTCAATGCCGACATCCGCCGGTGTACCAGCCAGAAAAGATCGCCCCAGCCGGCCCGCCGCTCCGGTCAGGAGAACCTTCATCCTTTCTCCTTCCTTGATTTCCACAGGCTGTCAATCCCCGAAACGACGAGCGAGACACAGACAAATCCCAGGGCTATCAGGGTCGCTTTTTTCCCCGTTTCATACGGTCCGGACCGGAAGGTGAACCTGATCTCATGCTTCCCCGCCGGGCACCATACCGTCATGAATGTGCCGTAAGCCCTGTGTATTTCCACCGGGGAGCCATCAAGAGCGGCGCTCCAGTACGGGACATAGTTCTCGGTGAGAACGAGAAAGCCCGGGGACTCCATATTCGCGGCGATTTCCATACCATCCCGGACGTACGAAAACCGCTCAACAGCCGAAACTCCCGAAACGGAGACGGGGTTTTCCGCTGTAGTACCGGTGATGATAACCGTCCGGGCCGGGTCGAAAAAGATGTCGTTGAGCATTGTGACAGCCTGCTCATCGGTTTCGACCAACACCCGGTCATGAACGATGAAAGCGCGGTCAAATGCGTGATCGTTGGGTATAAGCTGCGTTCTCCCGCTGCCGTCATTGATCACGATGTATTTCACTCCGGCGACCTTGAGAAAGTTGTTGTTTTCAAGACCTTCGGGATTGAACCTATAATCCTTATCGAGCCAGAGGGCGGTCAGGTTTTTGAGTGACCGTCCCCCTTTGAACATATCATAGGTTTGAAGCTCGTTGTTGTGGAACCCATCGGCAGCCTGAATCCCGAACATGGCATAGTAGTTGGGGCTGTTCATGCTGAACCTTCCCAGAATCCTGAACGGCATCGGGCTTTTCTCAAGCGCGCTTTGAAGCTCGCGGACAGTCTTATCGGGTGCAGCCGCTTGATAGGTCGAAGGATCGAGCACCTTGATGAAAAGCCTGTCCACCACGGCACAGTCGATAAGCGCCGTAAGTGCGAGCAGGAGCACGAGCGGTGCACTCCCGATTTTCCTGGTATAAAACATCCATACGCCCATGAGGGATACGATGATCAGGAGAGCCACCCGCCAGAGACCGCTGATGAAATAAGGCATATTGGCCGTAAATGCATCGGCTCTGGCCTGAACCGTGCGCATGAACACCATCTGCCAGAGATCGAAAAACCGGCTCCCCGCGGCCGACAGTAAAACAGCCGCTGAGACAAAGGCGCCGGCAACATACCAGAGGGACTTCCCCCCTTTTTTCATCGCAACACCATCACCGAGCAGCGAGGATACGAAAAGCGATGCTAAAACTACCGCCGCAAAACAGAAGACGAATATGATCATACCCGGAGCACGGAAATTCTTCACACCGGGGACGAGTGAATAAAACAGACGGTAGAATGGTGTGTCCGCACCGAGCGCATAAACCAGCGACAGGACAGCAAGACCCGCAAGAAGCCACCTGATCCGGTCACGGCACATCAGGAGCGCCATGATGCCAAAAATTATCGGCAGGATGCCGTGATATTCCGAATTAAGCTTGAACGGATTACGGCCCCAGTACGAATTACCATCACGGCCGCCGGTGCCGTCGATAAAGGTGAATCCCGGAAACGAAGGTACAATCATACCTGCGGTTTCTTCCGCATGCATGGAAAATGATGTGGCGTACTCGTAACTCGTTCGCTCATCGCCCGCACGGACCGACTGCGAAGTGGAGTAGGAATACGACGGAAGGAGCTGAACGGCGCCGATCGCCACCGCCATGAGGACCGCGCAGACGAAAAAAACCAGCTTTTTCACCCTTATATACCAACTCTGTCCTGACCTGTCAAAGACAAGCCTGAACAGGAAATACAGCCCGAGCACCCAGTATGCGTAATAAGCCATCTGGACCTGCGATGTGAGAATCAAAAGACCCATGATCGCACCGAGGCATACAAAAAGATAAAACCGCGCCCTTTGCATGCCGAGTTCGAGAAACGCAACGGCGAGAGGCAGAAGCGCTATCACATACATCTTGGCGTCATGACCGCCGTACAGCCATGTTACGAACGAAGGGGCGAGCATGTACATGAACCCCCCGAGAAAGGCGGCATCCTTACGGAGCTTCAGCGCACGCAGAAAGGCATACATGAAGACACCCGCCAGGAAAACATGAAGGATGAGCTTGTACCCGAGCGCCCGGTGGAGGGGCATATAAAATTTCAGCCAGGCCGCCGGGTAGAAGGTATCGCCGTGCATGGCATCGATGAAGGGAAGACCTCCGAGGATAAAAGGATTCCAACGCGGTATGCCGCCGAACTCCTTGTGATAATTCCGATAATACTGCCGTGTGTAAATACCATCGGGGATGGTATCGCTACCGTAGAGCATCATATCGCTGTCGAAGATAAAGCCCCTGAACAGGACGATGGTGACCAGCGCATACAATGCAAAAAAAAGCCACATCGCCTTTGGGCCGTTCACAAAAGTCTCCAGAGTTGAATCGCGCAGCCTTTTCTCGCCACTCCCGGCATTCACCGGTGATTTTGGTTTGTTAGTTCGTCCGCTTTGAGCCATACAGCAAAACCTTTTAACATCTGGTGAAAAATATCATCTGTGTGGATACATGCTGTCAAGGGTCAGTACGAAGTGCTGATTTACATGCCCTTGACGACAAACGGACAATATATTTCATCATGGGGTGCGTAAAAAAAATACTTATTCACCGCTCCATAAGTGTTCTATAAAGAAACGACAGGAACACGCATCCAAGTTCGATTCCGGTTACCACGAGACGGGAAATCCCCGCAATAACGATCCCCACTTCCACTGGCAGGACATGGACGAAGAAAAGACCGATCACTCCCTCACGGACACCGAGTCCGCCCGGGACGAAAAAAGCGAGAAATCCGACCGTATATGCCGCCGCCCACACGCCCGATGCAAACACCAGATCGACCGTCCCCGGCCCGGCAATCGACACAATCAGCACATGGAACGCTGCACCGAATAGTATCCAGGAAAGACCGTACAATACGATGATTTTCACCGCTGAGGAGGTTGTTATTCCAATCTCCAAAGGCTTACGGCCCATAAATCCGAGAACTGTGTTCAGCATTCGCTCCACATTCCTGGGAAACAGGACGAATACGAACGCTCCCGCCAGAAACACGAGAACCATCAGCCCGACACGACCCGGACCGGGAAAACTATCCTCCCTCAATATAAGAAATACGAGAAAAATAACAACTGAAGATACAAGGGAATAGACCTGGGAAAACACCGCAGCGGCTCCGGCACGTGCCGAGGGGATTCCCGCCTTCCCTCCCATGTACGCCATGCCTGCGATGGTCCAGACTTTCCCGGGCACATAACGCCCGAGATTGCCGATGTAATAGATATGCCACAATTCAGGATAACTGAGCCGGTATCCCATGGAGCGCAGTAACCGCCCCCATATCCAGGGCAAAAAGGCATACGCCGCACAGTACACCGCACAGGACAGCGCAAAAAGGGCAGGATCAAACGACCAGTCGAATCCCCTGACCTTCGTCCAATTCAAGGCGACCGAGCGCACGAGGAAGAAGACGATAATCAACCCGACCGCGCACTTCGCGGCGATTTTCACAAGACCCGTCCGTATCATGTTACAGTTCCAGCGGAATGGTAAAGGACGTCATGCCAGCCGCCGGTTTTTTCTCGACAGCGATTTCATGATAGAGCCTGCAGAAATGATCTGCCACTGTATCGTAGTTCACTGCCTGTACGATGATGCGTCGCGACCGCTCTCCATACAGGGCTCTGAGTCCCTGCCCGCCGAGCACTGTTCTCAGGGCGTCCGCAATCCCCGGCACATCGCGCTCCTTAACAAGAATGCCGTTATATCCGCCTCTTATCAGTACAGGTATGCCGCTCAGGTCGGAAGCGATCACCGGCAGCCCGGCCGCCATCGCCTCGGGAACGACAACAGGGAGGCCGTCGACCGCCCCGCTCTCGTGCCTTATCGAGGGAACCACAAACACATCCGCCATCCTGAAATACACCGGCACATCCGGTCGTAAGACCGCGCCCGGCATGACTACCCGGTCTGCGATTCCAAGGTCGGCTGACCTGCGCTTTAAATCGTCGTACAGAATACCGCCTCCCGCAAGGACAAGCGTGACATCGCCGTGCCCGCGGGCGACCCGCGCGAATGCCTCGAGGAGATACTCAAAGCCCTTGACATGAACCATCCTCCCCATGGCGAGCACAACAAGATGCCCGGGCTGTATGCCGAGAGACGCTTTGAGGGCCGCTACAGTTTCATCGGTCACATCCGACGAAAAATCCGCTTCGACCGTGTTGGGGACGAGCCCGATTTTCTCCGTGTCAATGCCGATGGCACCGAGCCTCCGGGTGAGGTCGGGGCTCGGAGATATGATGTACCGTGCCGAGCGTGCAGCATCACGGGCCATTGCCCTGAACAGGGAGTTCTTTTCGGCAGTGAACACATCGGAACCATGCATCTGGATCAGAAGCGGAACCCCGGTCAACCGTGATACGAGCCCCGCGATGAATCCGTTGGGCAGAATCCAGTGCGCATGAAGGATGTCGGGTTTCCTTTCACGGACGAGTTTCAGGAAAGACCGAAACGCATGGCAGAACAGGAAAGGCGACAACGCCAGAACGCTTTTCCGGAACCGGACGTTTCCCTCGATGGTACGCGAATAACCGAGAATATGCAGCCGGTCCGGCCATATATAGCGGTAGGTCCGGAGGTTTACTGTATGATCGTCTAAAGAGCGGTTCCATGCGGGGTCGTATGCGGTCAGAACGGAAACATCGTTCCCCCTTAAGGCGATATGTTCCATGAGTTTTTCGACAAACGGAGCATTGATATCGTCGGGAAACCGCGGATAGGTATGGGTCAGCGTACAGATGCGCATCGTTACAAGCCCGACGCAGGATCGATCCGGTATGTCGTGCTCCTTTCCATCCTGCTGTGGGTTATCAGTTCGGCGAGCAGGCCGGTCGAAATGAACTGAACACCCAGAAGGAACAGAAACACGCCGCCAACGAGAAGCGGCACGCGACCCTGTATGTTATGGTGGACAAACCAGATGCCGACAATATACGCATTCACGATGCCTCCCAGCACGCAGGAAACAAGTCCCGCGGTACCAAAAAAATGGAGAGGCCGCATCGTATATCGTGTCAGAAGGACAACGGTCAAAAGGTCGAGGAATCCCGAGACAAACCTCCACAGACCGTACTTCGAACGCCCGTATTTACGGGGATGGTGCCTGACTGCGATCTCGCCGACGCGGAATCCGAGGAATTTCGCCAGAACGGGGATATACCGGTGGAGTTCCCCGTAGATATTCAACGACTTGACCACCTCACGACGGTAACCCTTGAGGCCACAGTTGAAATCGTGGAGAGGCAAGTCCCCGAAAAACCCGACGATCAGGTTAAACAGTTTCGAGGGCAGGGTCTTCGAAAGCGGATCCCGGCGATCCTTTTTCCAGCCGGATACGAGATCGAGACCGCCGTCAAGCGCCGCAACGAGTGCCGGTATTTCCGCCGGATCATCCTGAAGGTCGGCATCCATGGTGATGATATAGTTCCCGGTCGAGGAATCGAATCCGGCCTGGAGTGCGGCGGCTTTGCCATAATTGGCCAGGAACCTGATCACCCTGACCCGCGGGTCACGAGCCCGTATCGTAGAAAGAACCTCGAACGATCCGTCGGTGGAGCCATCGTCGACAAACAGAATTTCAGTCTCAATCTGCATCTGCCCGAGCGTTTCGAGGATGCTCTCGTACAGTTCTTCGAGGCTCTCATGTTCGTTGAAGAGGGGGATCACGACCGACAATGTCCGTGAAGCTTTCCGTTCGAGCTGCATACTGTTCATGAGGCGCACCATTTTTCATTGGTATGTATTATATTGAAAAAATAAACACTTTTATAAAAAAAAGCAAGGTCGAACAGCATTTCCTGGCCATCCCTATGTTTGTTTCCGGTAACACATTATATTTTTTTCATTACCCGATAGATTTATCAATAACACTCACTACGGACGTCTCACAAAAGACCGGCATATCACAACTCCTTCGGATGAGACACTGTGCTGGTGAACCGGTATGTTCCTGAGAGAACCTCGAAAGAAGCTCGTCCCGCCTCACGTCCTGTGAAAGTTACTCCCTCAGCCTCACCGGCCGGTACGCCGCTCTCGGTGACTGCTGAGCCCTCGTCGGACGGCACCCATACGGCTGCTGTCGTATTGGGGGGGATGGTCACATCAAGGGTGAACGTACTTCCCTCGAGCTTCCAACCGCTGACAATCCGTCCGTGGATGGATTCATACACGGCATGGGCATAGTCGAGACCCGCTCCCGGACAGGGCCGTATTACGATGCGCTTATAACCCGGCGCCGCGGGATCGGTGTCGATACCCGCCACATAACCGTACAGCCACTCCCCGACGGCTCCGAGGGAATAGTGGTTGAACGAGTTCATGAGCGGATCCTGAAACCCCTTTTCCTTCGTCCAGCCATCCCACCGCTCCCATATAGTCGTCGCGCCGTTCGTGACCGGATACAGCCAGGAAGGATAGGTATCGGTCAGAAGGAGTTTATATGCGACATCGTTGTACCCGGTACCGCTCAACACGGGATTCAGTAATCGACCGCCGATAAAACCGCTCGACAGATGCCAGTTCTTCTCCCCGATCTTTCTCACCAGGTGTTCCGCCGCCTTCGCCCGCAGATCACCGGGAACGAGGTCCAGATACAACGCGAGCAGGTATCCGGTCTGAGATTCGCCGATTCCTCCGGTATAGTTATGGTTGGGCGGATAGGAGCCCACCTTCTCCACATCGCCTTCCAGCGGGAAAATTCTCCCGTCCGGCGATACGTACTTCTTTTGGAATGCTTCCTGTATGCGGGCGAATAACATGCGGTATTTTTCCGCATCGTCGGTTTTTCCTATATCTTCCGCCATATCGCCCATGAGCCGGGCGTCAAAAGCCCAGAACGCGGTCGCCAGCAGGTATTTCGGGGTATCGTCATCGATAGACAGCCAATCACCCCAGTTGCCCCCCAGCTTGTTCTTTCTGATATAGTCCGGGTTGACAGCACCGAGGTAATCCATATAGCGGACCATGCTGTTCCAGTGCTTCTCGATGATGCGGGTGTCGCCGTACACATGGTGGATTGTCCAGGGAATAATCACCCCCGCATCGCTCCATGCAGGCGCGGCTTCCCAATCACCTTCCACGGCTGTGGTGCTCGGTGAAATATAGCAGAAAGCCCCTTCGGACGTCTGAGCATCCGCCACATCATACATCCATTTGGTAAAAAAGGCGGCAACATCCATGTTGTATGAAGCTGTCCGGATAAAAACCTGCGCATCACCCATCCAGCCGAGCCGTTCATCACGCTGCGGGCAGTCGGTCGGAACGCTGAGGAAATTCCCCCGCTGTCCCCACTGTATATTTGCGGCAAGCCTGTTCACCAGCGGATTCGAGCATTCGAACGTACCAGCCGGAGGAGTGTCGGAGTGGACGACGATACCGGTTATGTTCTCGATAGCGGGTGCTCCCGGGAATCCGGTAACTTCCACATACTGAAAGCCGTGAAAAGTGAAGTGGGGTTCATAAAGCTCGGCCCCGCCGGAACCTCTGGTGATGTAGACGTCCTCGGACTTTGCAGTCCGCAGATTCGCGGTATAGATCGTGCCATCGGCATTGAGCCGTTCCGCATGGCGAAGGGTAATCCGTACTCCCGGCCCGGCGGTCACTTTGAGACGCACCCATCCGACGATGTTCTGTCCCAGATCGAAGACGAAGACACCCTTCTTCGGTTCAGACATGTTCACCGGTGTTATCGTTCCGGTGACATGGACTGGCTGCGAACGCTGGGCGACAAGCAGCGCCTCCGGCTTTTCCCTGATGACCGCCAGCCGCCAGCCGTTGTCATCAAACCCTGAGGTATCCCATCCGGGCATCTCTTTCGTAGCGTCGTACATCTCACCCATGTACAGGCTCGAATACATGATGGGCCCACTGGTACAGCGCCAGGTACCGTCGGAAACAACGATATCCGAGCTGCCGTCCGCGTATTCAATCTCAAACTGAACACAAAGACTGTTCTCAGTGCCGTATATCCACCGCGATCCCATCCACGAGAGATGGCCGCTGTACCAGCCTTCGGCAAGAATCGCGCCGATGACATTTCCGCCCTCTTGAATGAGACCGGTCACATCATAGGTCTGATACTGGATGCGCTTGTTATACTGGGTCCAGCCGGGGGTGAAGTAGTCGCTGCCGACACGCCTGCCGTTGATATGGAGCTCGTACAGACCGAGTGCGGAGGCATACACGGAAGCATGAGCTACTGTCCTGTCCACAGTGAAAGCCTTGCGGAGATACGACGGGGAATTGAGAGGAAGGTCCGGGTTCTTTCCGAGTTGACGGACATATTCCTCGTCGGGATTTTCCATCCCGATCCATTCTGCCTTCCAGTCGTCCCTGTCAAGAAGTCCCATCGTCCAGAACGCCATTTCACTGACAGCCGTACCATGCCTGTCACGGTCCCAGGCGCGTACATTCCACCAGCACCGCTGACGTGACCGCAGGGATTTTCCACTGTATACAATCTGTGACGTCCGGTCGCTTTCGACGACACCGGTATCCCAGAGGTCTCCAACCCCGCGTGCAAGGTTTTCCTCGCTCGATGCGACAAGGATACGGTAGGCCGCCTGCTTCTGCCCGCGGACGGGGGATTCGAGCATCCAGCCGAGTCGCGGCTCCGGTTCATCGATTCCGAGAGGATTCGCCAGATATTCGCACCTGAGGCCGGTCACCTGCATGTCCGAAACTTTTCCGCGAGAACATCCTGCCAGAACCCCCAGCCCGGCGGTAAGCATAACGATACTCCATAGCACACATTGCATTTTTTGGCCATTCATTCTTTTACCCCCTCGAACAGATCGTGCAGCGGCGGGTCATAATGTTCGCGGAAAAACTCGAACACAGCCCGGCTCCCGATAAAATTTCTTATTCCCGATTTCTCGATGGTTTCCTGAAACGTTACATAACAGTCGAGCGCCCGGTTCGCCCGAATGATATCGGCCTTTTTAAGGTCGACAACGCAGTCGATTTCCTCCGGTTTCGAGCCGCTGAGGTGAAAAAGAGTCCCCCGTGCAGCGTCTTCGGCGGTTATGGTCACGAAAGCGAGCCGCTTGAGCCACTGCCCGGTCTCCCGGATTTCGATGAATACACGCTTCACCACGGCATGAGTCACGAGATGATCATGGAATCCGCTGATGCCGTGCACAGCATAGGTAGCCACAACATGGGGCCGCACGGATCGTATGTGGGTTGCGACCGCGTTTTCGAGCTCACGGGGATCCATGTCCTTGAGGCCGCCGTCGGGAAAATCGAGTACGGTCATTCCGGTGAGATCGAGGATTTCGGCGACACACTGCATCTCGCGAAACCGTACATCCCCCATTTCTTCAACGGAATAGCCGTACCTGAAACGCTGTTTCGTCGCCCCGCCCCTCGTCAGTGTCAGGAGATACACGTCATGACCTTCGCGGCGTTGTCTGGACATGACATGGGCGGGCCCGAAAGACTCGTCGTCCGGATGGGGATACACATAGAGAATTCTCATGGGCACGGACATCTTCATATCCATCGCGCCATTCTTGCATTCCGCGCGTGATTTTTAACCGCAATTCTGTCCTGAATTCATGCCAGGTATTGTAACCATATATTTTTCAGAATATATTGACTCAATGAATCGCAAATCAAGACATTTTTCAGGATTCCGACACACAGTACACTCATCTGAGAGAGAGAAGAACACCGGAAAAAAGAATTCCCTTGATTTTCTTACCATCATCATGATACTATACTGTAAAATATTGAAGTCACGCCGCTTTGTAGACGAACCCCGATGAAGAAAAAACCGGCTACCCGTAAAGTACTATTTTTCAACGCTGTCATGACCTGCGCCATATTCCTCCTCATGGTACCCTTTTCCCATTTCCACGGCCTTGGATTCCTCAACGGGAAATTGTATGACACCCTTTTCACCATCAGGAGGTGGAGTCCTGAAAAACGCGACAATGTGGTCATTGTGTGCATCGACCAGAAGAGTATCGATTATTACCACGAGGAAAGCGGTCTCGGATGGCCGTGGCCCCGCGATTTTCACGCACAGTTAGTCCGTTACCTGAGCGCATGTGGTGTGAAAGCAGTCATCTTTGACGTGATTTTCTCCGAACCCGACATCATCCGTGTTCACAGTGGTGACACCGATATCGATTTCGGAGAGGCCATCGAACAATCAAAGCGAACATACCTCTCTGCTTCGCTCCAGGATTCCACCACACATATCAATCCATACGACAGGAGCGTTTTTCTCACTGACAGCGACTATTACAATGGACTCCGGCTCACAAACCATGAAACGCTCGTATTCCCTCTCCGGTCTCTCTCCTATGGCGCGGCGGGGGTCGGACTGGTCAATTTCGCCCCGGAATCGGACAACATTATCAGACGTTACAATCTCGCCTTCAAGTTCCGTAACGAGTATATTCCGACAATCGGCATGCGGATAGCACGGGATTTTCTTGACGACAGTCTCTTCCGGTCCAGATTCTATGACCGTACAGGCACCTTTGTCGACAACACGGGCATGGTCCTCATTAACTGGTACGGCCGGAGTGACACCGAAGGCGGTGTCTTCACATATTATTCATATCATGGAGTCCTGGAATCTTCGATTCTGGAGCTGCAAGGGAAACAGCCGTTAATCAAGCGCGAGGCTTTCAGGGACAAGTTCGTCATCATCGGGACGAACGCCCCGGGGCTTGGGGACATGAAGTCCACTCCATTTTCCTCCGCACACACGCTTTATCCCGGGATGGAAATTCATGCGACCGCCATCGAGAATTTCCTGACAGGAGATTTCATGAGACGTATCCCCCTGTGGATTACGGCGCTCATCCTGGCGGCTACCGCAGCGGTGTTGTTTCTCGTTCACACGACTTTTAAAAACCTCCGGATTTTTATTGCGTTTTATTTTATCATCGTCGCCCTGGAGCTCGTCCTGACCTATGGGCTTCTGAAAAACAACCTATGGCTTCCGGGTGCGGATCTTGCGATCAACGGAACACTTGTTTTCGCCGGGTTGGTCATATCGGGATACCTCACAGAAAACCGTGAAAAACGGCTCCTGCGAAAACAGTTCGAGCGGTATGTCAACGATGCCGTCCTCGAAGAAATCATGGCCAATCCCTCCGCGGTCGATGTCGAAGGCAAAACCCTGATCGCCACTGTGCTGGCGAGCGACATCGCAGGATTCACCACCATATCGGAGCAGATGTTGCCTCGTGAAGTCGTGTCACGGCTCAACGATTACCTTTCCGAAGTGTCTGAATCGCTCATCGAAAACAAAGCGTTTATCAATAAGTACATCGGTGATGCTATTCTCGCCGTGTTTGGCGCATTCGAGGAAGGCGACCACCGTAAAAACGCCTGTCTCGGTGCGATAAACGCCCAGACCATCATCAACCGGAAGATCGACGAAGCAGTGAAAGCCGGGCAGACGCCGTTCGTGACACGGTTCGGCCTCACCACCGGCGAACTCACCCTCGGCAATATCGGCTCGCGGCGGAAAACAGAATACACGGTCATTGGCGACACGGTCAACTCGGCATTCCGCCTCGAGGGTCTCAACAAATACTATAACACACGCATCCTCGTGAGCGAATATACCCGCGACGAGGTTCAGGACCTTTTCGAATTCCGTTTCATTGACACAATCAGGTACAAGGGAAAAACCAAACCGGTACGTGTGTACCAGCTTCTCGGGCTGAAAGGTGAAGTTGACGGGGAAACGCTCAGGATCAGGGATGACTTCGAGGCGGCGCTCC
>Ga0315284_10005512_pt1 | contig 17979 bp, 17 predicted proteins | sample YL17G09_16_MG_FD_203696 | JGI IMG/M metagenome (GOLD analysis project Ga0315284, IMG submission 203696) | Sediment microbial communities from Yellowstone Lake, YNP, Wyoming, USA - YL17G09_16 | ecosystem: Environmental > Aquatic > Freshwater > Lake > Sediment | place: USA: Wyoming | collected...
TGAACTTAAGCGAGTTGAACGTCAGTTTATCGATGAATTTGGAACAAACGTTTGTAGTGACGGCGTTGGTTACAATTCAACTTCAGGTGGTCAGGGCACAAATGGTTTTCGATGGTCTGTTGATTCTTGTGAACGTAAAAAGGTAACACTCCCAAATAAACTTGCGTTTGAACATGATGCTCAACGTTTATCGTTAGCTGACATTGCAACAAAATACAATGTCAGCGTGAGTACAGTTCGTCGGTTTTTACGCGAGCTTCAAGTCGTTCACTTAGTGCCGGCACAAGTTTTTCGAAATCAATTTGTTGGGTCGTGGTCTCAACAAGACGAAAATCTCGCAATGGTTATGTACCTCAATGGAATTTCAGATGCCGACATTGCGATGAAACTTAACAGAAGTACAACAGCAGTTGCAGTTAAGTTAGCGCGTTTGAGAAAACAGCGTAATTTGCCACGACAATATCTCAAAAAGGTGCACCAGTGATTCGCATTGCACATATTGCTGATGTACACGTCAGAAATTTGAGTCGTCACGAGGAATATCGTCAAGTTTTCACCGAATTTGCCAGGCAATGTAAAGAACAAAATATTGAACATGTCTTTGTTGGCGGTGACACGTTCCACACAAAAACTGCCGGAATGTCACCAGAGTGCATCACATTTATGTGTTGGCTTTTGAATTTGCTAGCTTCTGTTACTGAAGTTCACCTAACTTTGGGAAATCACGACGGTAACCTCGTCAACCTCTCTAGACAGGACGCAATCACACCCATCGTTTCTGCGTTGCAGAATCCTCGAGTGCATCTTTACAAGCAGAGCGGTGTCTACGAGTTTTCTCCCGGCTACACGTGGTGTATTTTTAGCCTCTTCGATGAAGAAGGTTGGATAAACGTAAAGCCCGTGCCTGGTAAGATCAACATCGCATGTTTCCACGGCTCTGTCTGGGGAGCAACGACAGAGACTGATTGGTTGATCGAAGAAGGATTGACCGTCGATTCTTTCAAGCAGTTTGACTTTTGTTTCTTGGGCGACATCCACAAGATGCAGTACCTTGCAGCACGTGACGTAGAACAGGTCATTGATGCTGCTGACCTAGCGAAGTACCCGGGTGCCGAGGTGATTGAGTGAGTAAGAAGAAAAAGACGATCAAAATCCGAACGAAAAAGGGTTGGATCGCGTATCCGGGAAGCACAGTTCAACAGAACTATGCTGAGGAACTGACACACGGTTATCTTCTGTGGGAGATTCAGGACCGCAACAACTTTGACGTCAAGTTCTGTGAGCTTCCTAACCCGAAGCCCTTCGTCACGATTGACTGGCGTGGTAACGTAGAAAAAACGCTCGAAGTCGCTAGAACGCAGCCTCAGTGTGCTCGCTTCAGGATCAGAAGCAATGACGTCCTTCCTCAGAAGGAAGCGACGGAACTGATGTCAGTCCTTCAAACGGAGATGAAGGCGACCGAAGTAACGTTCAAGAACAATCAACTTGTCAATCACGATATGATCAATACCGGTGTCGCGACGATGGCGAAAGCTGATCTTCGTAACCCTGACATCCTCATCAAATTGCTTCGTGACTATCACAAGGAAGCAAACATCACTGATGCTGAGTGGGACGCTGTCCGTGATCAGGTCGTCGGTTACCTATCACACGCTCTAGAAAATGACGACCTTGTTCGTAACACGAAGTGGACGTTCAAGCACCTTGCGTTCGATAACATGTTCGCGTACGGTGAAGGCAATGTCATCAATTTTGACAACCTCCCTGGCATCGTAGGTATCTTTGGCCCAAACAGGGCAGGAAAGTCATCGATCGTGGGGTCGATCATGTACTCTCTGTTCAACATGTCAGACAGAGGCAATGTCAAGAACCTTCACATTGTCAACGTTCGCAAGCCGTACTGCTACACGAAGGCAATCATCGGCGTAAACGGAACGAACTACGTCATTGAGCGCCAGACTGTCAAGCATGAAACAAAGCGTGGACAGGTACATGCAGGTACGGCGTTGAACATTTTCCGCATTGATGAGAACGGTGAGGCAATTGATCTCGCAGGCGAACAGCGAAATGACACAGAAAAGGTTCTTAGAAAGCTGATCGGCAGCGGCGAAGATTGCATGCTTACATCGGTCGCCGCACAGGATGACGTCAAACAGTTCATCAACCAAGGGTCTTCAAAGCGTCGCAAGGACTTGTCACGGTTTCTTGATCTTGACATCTTTGACAGGATGTATGAACTCGCTAAGAATGATGTCAACATCAACAAGGGAACGTTGCGCAATCTTCCCGACAGAGACTGGTCTGAGCTCGAGAGAAGCTACATCAAAAAGTTGCAGGTGTGTGCAGATTTGATCACCGAAAAGGGTCACGAACTGCACGTCGCCGATCAGCGCTTGCATGATGTTCGAACCCAACTGTCATCATTCAAGGATTTCACGCTAGTGACTAAGTCACAAGTTGAATCGCAGCAGGCACTTGTCACTGCACTAGGCGACCGACTGATCAACGCTCGAGGCAGGATGATCTCTGCACAGGAAGAGTCTTCACGCCTAGGCAAGAAAGTCTTGACAATCGAGTCGCTTCAGCTTGAGCATGACTTGAGCGCATTGAAGTCTCGCCTTGAGGCATATCGTACGCTTGAATCTTCGTTCGACAGCCTGAAGCATGTTCATGAAAAGGACGCTGCTCAGTTGAAGATTCAAGAACGCTCGTTGAAAATTTTGGACGAGGTTCCATGTGGTGACGAGTTCCCTGGATGCAAGTTCATCAAAGACGCGCATAAAAACAAGGACAAAGTTGAGCCTCAACGAGAAAAAGTCAATCGTGCTCTTGAAAAGCTAGAAAAAGCTGAGCTCGCGCTAATTGAGCTGAAGAAGGAAGGTCTTGTCGATAAGGTCGCAAAGATCGAACAACTTTCAGAGCTCAGGTCAAAATTGAAGGTGACCGTCTCTGATAGGAATGTTGAGATCGTCAAGCTAGAGACAACGATCAACGACCTCAACGTCCAACTAAGCGCTGCTCGCCAGCGGCTCGTTGAACTTGAAGAGGCCCTCAAAAATGAGGAGAACCTCGAGGTAGTTACACTCCGCCACACGCTCGATGAACTTCAGAGGACTGTCAAGCATCTTGACAGCGAAAAGATGTCCGCCGCCTCTGAGGCGGGACGCGTTCAATCAGACTACGACAAGATTGCAACTGACAGAGCTCAACGCCAAGAGATGCTTCAGCTGATGAAGGTGCATGAGCTGATTGCTCAGGCATTTTCGCGGAAGGGAATTCCCAGCCTGATCGTGACGTCGCAGCTGCCTGTCATCAATGCAGAAGTGGCAAAGATCCTGTCAGGCATCGTTGACTTCTCAGTTGAGCTCGAGGTTGATGACGACAGCGACTCTATGGAGGTCTACATCAACTACGGTGACAGTCGCCGACCCATCGAACTCGGGTCTGGAATGGAGAAGACGCTGGCGTCAATCGCAATCCGCGTTGCGCTGATCAACGTCTCATCATTGCCAAAGACTGACATGTTCATCATCGATGAGAGTTTCGGCCCGCTTGACCCATCCAGCGTCGAAGCATGCAATCGATTGCTTCTGTCGTTGAAGAACTACTTCAAGACAATCATCGTCATCACGCACGTTGATGGTGTCAAGGACGTTGCCGACCATGTCATTGAGATCACCAAAGCTGAAAAAGACGCAAAAGTTGTGTACAGTTGACCATGACTGAAGAAAAGCCTCCTGCTCAATATGTCTTGGTGAGGAAGGATCTTCCTGTGTATGTTCAAATGGTGAACGTCGGACACGCGTGTGGTGAAGCAATTTTGTCAGCGCCTATCAGCAAACGAACAATCATCAGACTTTTGCACGTAGCAGACGAAGCTGAGCTTCTTCAATACCGTGATAAGTTGACGTCAAAAGGTTTTACAGTCGCTGTCGTATATGAACCTGATGCTCCATATAACGGAGCGGCCATGGCGTTAGCAACTGAGCCTTTGACAGAACGAACTAGTGCAATTAGCAAAGTCGTCTATCATTTGAAGACTGCAAGAGACAGTGCGTGACTCAGCGTCCGTATCTTAAAGATCGATTGATCGAAGAACGACCTGAGGGGTTCGTTGTTATCGTTCCCATAGACGCGCCAGCACCTATCCCGCTTGCGTGCCCGCTGTGTGATCATGTCATGCGGTCGCGTGAGGATGAAATAGGTCACCATGATTTTGGGTGTTGTGATAGGTGTGCTCGAACTTGGGCACATCCAAGGCGACAAGCATGGAAGGACGGTTGGCGGCCAACGCCTGAACAGGTGCTAGCGTCTGAATCAGACCGCGTGCCGTTGTCCATCACCTTTGAGGTAGACTAGTCTGAACTGAGTGCCATATTTAAGTCGAGGAGTCCCGTCACCATGACAGACATCGACTACAACGCACTAGGTCAGGCGATCGACACGACGTGGGGACGTTCATCAACCCCTAAGACGTCTTCATATTCTGTGAAGGTCACGATGATGGGTCCCGACAGGATCCTGGTGTCTTACGCCGCTATCGTTAACTTCGCCACAGAACGTCAAATGATTGAGATGAAGCGTCGCTATGATGACGAGTCAAAATCAATTACAGACGCAGCTCTAAAAGTTGTCAAGAAGAACTACAAGGAACTGTCTGGCGATGCATTGACGGCAAAAGAGCTGTCTGCAACAGAGAGCCTTGAGATGATCGGCATGAACATGCCTCAACACGTCCGTTCGGCGTACTTTCGCCGGAAGACGGTGTATGAGATCGGGTGATTGATGGCACCTCCCAAGCAACAGGTCTCAAGGGCTGAGCAGGTCAAGGAGATCATCAAGTGCGGTCAAGATCCGATCTACTTCATCAAGAAGTACGTAATGATCCAACACCCTACACGTGGCACGATCAAGTTTGACACGTACGATTTTCAAGATGACTGCGTCAATGACTTTCAAAATCATCGTCTCAATATCATTCTAAAGTCACGCCAGCTAGGAATTTCTACGGTGTGCGCAGCATATGCCGCGTGGCTAGCAATCTTCTACAAGGACAAGAACATCCTTGTTATCGCTACGAAGCTCGGCACGGCAATGAACTTCATCAAGAAGGTCAAGGTCGCAATCGAGAATCTCCCACCATGGCTCCTTCTGCCGAAGTATGAACCGACGAAGCAGTCCATCAGCTTCAGCAACGGTTCTCAGATCACGGCAATTCCAACGTCAGATGACGCAGGACGATCTGAAGCATTGTCACTCCTCATCGTTGACGAGGCCGCGTTCATTCGTGACTTTGACAGGATCTGGACGGGTCTTGCTCCTACGTTCTCAACGGGTGGTAACGCAATCATCCTTTCATCACCACACGGTGTGGGTGGTCAATACTACAAGCTCTGGACGGAAGCAGAATCTGGCGGCGGCGCAAATAAGTTCAATGCAATCCGCCTTCCTTGGGACGTACATCCTGAACACGATCAAGCATGGTTCGATGAAGAAACAAAGAGTCTGAATAGGCGAGACATCGCGCAGGAGTACCTGTGTGACTTCACGACTTCAGGCGACACGTTCCTCCAGCCGGACGATATCGCATATCTTCGTTCACAAATTTTAGAACCTGCTGAAAAAGCGGGTTTCGATCGAAACATCTGGGTGTGGTCGCCTCCAGTTGTTGGACATACGTACGTCGTCTCTGCAGACGTCTCACGTGGCGACGCCGGTGATTACTCAACGTTTCACATCATTGATACAGATGACTGTGAGGTCGCGGTAGAGTACATGGGAAAGGTGCCTCCCGAAAAGTTGGCAGACATTCTCTATGAATGGGGTAAGAAGTACAATGATGCGCTGATCGCGCCAGAGAACAACACGTTCGGCTACTTCGTAAACACAAAGCTTCGTGACACGCTTGAGTACAAGAAGTTGTACTATCACGGTCACAACGATCCGTTCAACTACCTTCCGACAGACTCAAACGAGTTGCCTGGGTTTCCGACGAGTCAGAAGACTCGCGTACAGGTTCTGACTAAACTCGAAGAGATGATTCGAACGAAGCAGTTGAAAAGCTATTCTCGTCGTTTTCATGATCAATTGCTAGCATTCGTCTGGAACGGCAACAAGCCTCAGGCTAGCAAAGACGCGCATGACGACTTGATCATGAGCATGGCAATTGGATGTTGGCTCGTCGAAGGTGGCTCAGGAATGAGTGAGCAGGCGATCGCCATGTCGTATGCAATTCTAGCAGCAACAAAGGTTCACCAAAGAAATGTGAACGATCTCCCCGGAGGAATTGCCGACGTTCAACCGCTCGTCAATCCCAACATCAGAGGAATGAACGCAAACAGCGTTTATAGAACTCGTGACGCATCGCAACACGCTCAGCAGAACCCTCACCTTTCAGATGTCAGTGATTTTCGCTGGCTCTTACGATGATGTACGATGTTGATACTTACTGGAGAGAAGGCAGCACATGACCACACCTAAGATCAGCCTTGTGAGACTGCGTCAGATCATCAAAGATGAGCTGGTTCAGAATAACGTCAATGAAGTCGTTGACCACAATGGCATCCGCGACATCGTCACCATTGCCAGCAAGCTTCTTGCTGCTGTTGAAGACTTCAAGGAGAAGGGTTCTCCTGCGGCAATCAATGCAGTGACACCTCACCTCGGCGAGATTGAGAAGACACTCGAGAATATGGTCAGCGCGCCAGGTTCGTACGTTGCAGCACCGAAGAAGGAGCCTCAGATGGTCTCCTTGAAGCCTGCAAAGAAGCTGTGATGAAAATAACGCTTGGTCAGTTGCGAGAGATTATTGCTGAGGCAGTATCCTCTAAAAAATGTGGCAAAGAGTTTGCACGTCATAGCGCCGACGGTCTCACGTCAACAACGTGCACAAGAAAAAAGAATCACAAAGGGCCTTGTAAGAAGCTAGACTACAAAGTTAGCAAGCCATATAAGCCCTTGTGATGTAGTGTTACAGAAGAAGCCTCAACTGAATGGAGAGGCATAGAACATGGCAAGAGAACCAAGAAGCTTATTCCGTAGACTCACACGCCTTTTCAGGTCAGGTCCCGTTGTCAAGCGTAAGATTAAGGCGCTGGACACCACGATCGCTGTGGCGGACAAGACAAAGTCTTCAGGCACGCTTCTCTTTCAAAAGTCACTGTCGCCCACGTATGCGACGATCACGTCAAATGCATACAACCTGAGCGAGCGCCTGATGCGCTATCAGGATTTTCAGGAGATGGAATACACTCCTGAGATTGCAGCAGCGCTTGACATCTATGCAGATGAAACCTGCGCACAGGATGACAAGGGACGTGTTCTACACGTTTACTCAGACAACGAGAAAATTCGCGAGCTACTTGAAGACCTTTTCTATAACGTCCTCAATGTCGAATTTAACATGCGAAGCTGGGCGAGAAACCTCTGTAAGTACGGAGACTTCTTTCTATACAATGACGTGTCTCCCGAGTACGGCGTCATCAATGCATTCCCAATCCCAGTCAATGAGATCGAACGTGAAGAAAACTACGACCGTGAAGATCCGATGGCGATCCGCTACAGGTGGGTCACCCTTGGAAACAGGACGCTAGAGAACTGGGAAGTCACCCACTTCAGGCTCCTCGGCAACGACATGTTCTTGCCTTACGGATCATCGATCGTTGAGCCGGCCCGCAGAATCTGGCGACAGCTCATCTTGATCGAGGACGCGATGCTCGTGTATCGAGTCGTCAGAGCGCCAGAACGCAGAGTCTTCTACATTGACGTTGCAAACGTTCCGCCAGCAGAAGTCCCGCTCTATATTGAGCAACAGCGCCAGAACATGCGCACTGCACCCGTCGTTGACAGGCAGACAGGTCGAGTAGATCTTCGTTACAATCCAATGTCAGTCGAGGAAGACTTCTTCATCCCAGTTCGAGGTGGCGAGTCTGGAACGAGAATCGACACCCTTGCAGGTGGACAGAACACCGCTGCCGTAGAAGACGTCGCATACATTCAAAAGAAACTCTTCGCCGCGCTCAAGATTCCACGTGCTTATCTCGGTTATGACGAGATGTTGAGCAGCAAAGCAACGCTAGCACAGGAAGACATCAGATTCAGCCGTACGATCAACGTCATTCAGAAGACGATGATGGCAGAATTGAACAAGCTCGCGATCATTCACATGTACGCTCACGGGTTTGATGATGAAGATCTGCAGAACTTCACACTTCACCTGAGCAATCCATCGACCGTTGCGCAGCAGCAGAAGCTAGAACTGTGGCGTGCCAAGTTTGAGATTGCAGGATCCGCGCCTGAAGGTATGGTCACGAAAGAGTTCATGCGTAAGGAGATCCTCGGACTGAATGACGAGCAGATCGAACACATGGACGACACTCGTATGAAAGAAAAGCTCGTAGATGCTGCAATCGAGGGTGCAGCCGCGGGTGGTGCTGAAGGTGGCGATGCCGGCGGCGGTGACGATTTGTTCGGCGGCGGCGATTTGGGTGGAGACGATGCTGGTGGAGACGCAGCTGCCGCGGAGGCATCGCCTCCTGAGGAAAACGCTGGTGAAGAACCCGAGGAAGAATCGGAACCAGGATCGCAACTTCTAACAGGAGGCGATGATTTTGATGATGATGAGTCATTCTCATTGAAGATTCAGAACATCAAGGACAAGCCGATCAAGGTTCAACCGCAACTTCAACGCGCTCTCTACAACAGAAGTCGTCGTCGTACGCATGGTGCAAGCAAGACACACATGCCTGATTTCGTGAAGATGACTGGCAACGACAGTAACTCCATGAACGATCCGTTTGACAATGACTTTATGAAGTCGATGATCAGTAACCCGTTTGGTGAAGGCGTTGTCCCAAGACCTCAGCGTGCTCCAATCAAGTTGTCACGCGACATGACCAACACTCTAGACAGAATGAAGGAAGTTCTCAAACTTCGTTCAGGCATCGGTGATCCTGAGGCAAACGTGCTTCTCGAGGGAGGCACAGACGTGCAGGATGAAATTGACAGTGGCCAACAAGATCCTCTTGACCTTGACCTACTTGAAAGTGGATCGCTAGACGGTGTTCAGCTCAACGAAAGCGACCTACTTATTGTCGACGATGAAGATGACGAGGATGACGAATGACCACCAAAGGCCATAACAAGAAGCGAAATACGGGACTTCTCTACGAGTTTCTCGTGCGATCTATCTCTCGAGCGCTGGTAGATGGTGACGAAAAGAAGTCATCTGTTGCGCTCAAGCTAGTAACTCGTCACTTCAAGCCTGGGACTGAACTCTACAAAGAGTTTCGTTTGATCAACTCACTCGTTCGAACGACGGTGTCTAGCGAAGCGGTCGCTGCTTCCATCATTCAGGAAGCAAAGTCGGCAGCTCGAGCACACAACATGCCAGTGCTTGACCGTGAGAAATCTCTGTTGATCAGCACGATCAATAAGGCGGTCAATGACGAAAACTTCTACGATCACCCGGTGAGTGAATATCGAATCTACGCAACGATTCAGACGCTACTAAACGACTGGCGTGCACGTGGCAGTGATCTTATGAGGATGGCACAGTATGAAGATCAACTTCTGCGGTGGTTGGTGACTGAAAAGTCAGAAACGCCCGACGGTGGTATGCCAGATGAAAATCCCGGCACCAGTCGCCTTCTAATGAAGGTGATGATGAAGAAGCTCAACGAAAAGTATGCGGGGCAATTGACAGAGAGCCAACGTGGACTTGTTCGTGCATATGCATTCTCTACTGCAAACGATGACAGTGATTCAATCAAGAAGAAGTTGTTCGAAGTAAGGGATGAATTGCTCAAGGAGATTTCAGATTTCCAGCAGAAAAATCCAGAGAACGTATACGTCAATAAGAAGCTAGCAGAGGCACGACAACGCCTTGAAGAAGAAGCGCTCGAGATTATCGATGATGAAACAGTCACGAGATTCATGCTGTACACCAAACTGAGCGCTGAACTAACTGAGGAGCAGTCATGACCGACGCTAAAGAACTACGATTACTTGAGACATACGATACTTTCGATTACACTCCTGCGATGATCAAGGAGTCGATGGAGAAGAACGGCGGCAAGATTCTAATGAAGGGAATTCTGCAGAAGGCAGACACTCTCAATCAGAACGGTCGAATCTATCCATTATCAGTTCTGGAGCGTGAAGTTCGGAACTATCAGAAGTTCATCATTGAGAACCGTGCGGTCGGTGAGCTTGATCATCCAGACTCGTCCGTCGTCAATCTGAAGAACGTTTCTCACATGATCAGGGAAGCTTACATTGAGAACGGCACCGTTATCGGTGTTGTTGAGGTTCTTGCGAAGGTGCCATCAGGAGCAATTCTCGCCGGTCTCGTTGAATCTGGCGTCAAACTAGGAATCTCTAGCAGGGGCGTCGGATCAACACGAAAGCAAGGCGAGTACTACGTCGTCCAGGATGACTTTCAGTTGATCTGCTGGGACTTTGTCAGTGAACCATCAACACCAGGTGCTTTCATGATCCCAGAAGGTAAAATCATTGAGAACGCTAATGAACTCAGGAAGGTCTTCACAAAGACCGACAGGATCGACAGGATCCTAAACGACATTCTGTCGTACGAAAGGTGATATCAGATGCCGTTAGGTAACCCAGTAGCAGGATTTGGAAATGCAGCTGAACTACAAAGTTCAGCCCTTCCTTACGTGACGTCTTCACAGGCTCCTATTTCAGGTAGCTTTATGAGGATCGATCTTCCAAAGGTATCACGCTTTGTCACTATCTCAAATCGAGATGTCGCCGCTGCTGCACTTCAAGTTGCATTTACGCAGAACGGTCTCTTGAAGAGTGGAAATTATTTTGTTGTCATGGGAGGACAGGTCGTCACTCTTGAACTTCGAGTCACAAGCTTGTTTTTCACCGGACAAACAACTGCAGTTCCATTCTCTCTTCTTGCAGGTCTGACAACGATTAGTCCTGGAAATATGGGACTTTTGTCAGGAACGCTTGATGATGGGACCCCGGGATGGAACGGTGTGGGGTAGTGTGCCAGTGCTCGACATAGTCGAGTATCCGAATGACATGTTGATTGGTTCTACAGAGCTGATCAGCACGTTTGATCATTCGTTAAAAGATCTTGTTGAGTCAATGACTGAACGCATGTATCTTTCTAACGGAGTTGGTCTTGCTGCTCCTCAGGTCGGAGTCACTCGTAAGGTCGTGCTAATTGATCCTTCCGCTGGTGATGAAGCCAACCAATTGACGGCGATGGTTAATCCTAGGGTCACCTGGAGGTCAGAAGAGGTGACACCGGATGATGAAGGCTGCTTGTCATTGCCTGGTGTGACAGTCAAGGTCTTTCGCTCACTTGCCGTCAATGTTGAGTACTATGATGTCGAAGGTGTCATGCACAGCGTCAAATGTACAGGTTTTAAGGCTCGGATTGCTCAGCATGAGATCGATCACCTTGATGGGATAATGATGATCGATCGTGTTGGTCACTTATCACGTATGCAAGCGTTGAAGCACATAGGTAAGAACAGATGAGTAGCGTTAAACGTAGCGACCTAAAAGCGATTGTCAAAGAGCTTCTAGTCGAAATTCTGAGTGAAGGCCTGGGTGCAGTCGACGTGCCGCAGAGGCAGTCGATGCCTGGACGTGGCCCAGCAGGAACTGTCACTGAACAACGCAAGGCTCCTCGCCGCGGACCGGTGTATAACGCCGCACTGGATACGCCCGTCGGCGGAAGGCAAGCATCCTCTGCACTTAAAAATGCAGTGATGGAAGTTGCACAAGGAAATACGATGATGCAAGAAATTCTTGCTCACACCGCGATGACGACGTTGCCTCAGATGTTGTCTGCGCCTGATCACGGAATGCCACAGGGCGCAGGCATGCCCGGCGGTGCTCCTGGTTTGCAGCAACAAGAGCAGTTCAATGGAACCCCCGAACAAGTGTTTGGCGACGGCGCATCGCGCTGGGCAGACCTTGCATTCATGGAACCGAAGAAACAAACGGCGTAATCTCTACAGCGATGCATATTTAGACGTAGCAAACCAACAGGAGAGGTTGCCACAATGAAGCCCATGAACAAGCCAGTACAGTTGACATCACGCCTTCTTCGCTCAATCATCGAGGAAGAGGTCGGTAAGTTTGGCGACGAGAAAGACGTCGAAAAAGTTGCCAAGGACACCGAAGAGACTGACGCAGACGAGCTAGCTGACAGCCCTGAGAAGCACATCGACTTCATGAAGGCGCTCAAGATCGAAGAATCTCGTCTCGTCAAGCGCCTCAACAAGGTGCGTGAGACGCGTCAGCGAGTTGCAAAGTCGCTGCTCACAAAGATCTGAAAGTTAAAGGAGAACGAACATGTCAGGCGGATCAGGAAAATACACTACGTACGCTAGCCCAAAGGGGCCACGTACAGACTTGCTGAACAAGCTGTTCGGCAACGCGCCCGATAACGTTCGTCCACCTGCACAGGGAACTTCGTCAAAGGCAGTCGATGAAGCATCTGCAAGGGCAGCAGTCCTTGCAATTGCAACTGCAAAAGTCGATGCTCAGGGCGTCGGCGGAATTGCACCGTCGGATGGTCAGCAGCAAGGTGACCTTGGGCTCTATCCTTCAAAGGTCGACCTCAACTTTGGAAATTCTCCTGACGTCAGCAAGGTCACCTGGACTTCTGCGAACTCTCCCAGCGGAATTTCTTCTGGCGGCCCTGCACACCCGTATGCTCCCGATCCTTCTTCACCCGGCCCGGGCAAGACAGAAGGCCTCGATAAGACGGCTGATCCGGGTGTAACGCCCAATGACATGAAGCTCGGCATCGGTGATGCAGCAGGATTCGTTCCTAGCGATAACACCAAGAGTCCGGCAGCAACCGGCCCTGCGATTGCAGGTGCCAACAAGTTGGGAACGTCCGGTCTTCCTGGCAAATCAGGTGCCTGAGCGCATTCATCTTGTTTTATTTGATGATACTTAATCTCGTGATCGTGGAGAACCTGTAGCATGTCGAAGCAATTGTTCGAAGAGGCCCTTGCAGACGTTAAAAAGGTCAAGCAAGTTGCCGAAGACAACGCGAAGCGTGCCATCCTCGAGGCAGTGACCCCGAGGATTAGGGACTTCATTGATCGTGCTCTTCTACAAGAAGATGAGCATGCTCAAGTAGATCTAGTCCCGGGCAAAAACCCACCTGGCCATGAGCATCCCGATAATTCAGAGGGCGGCGCAGGTTCAGGTGAAGACATGGTCGTGACAGATGTCGACGTCTTTTCAGTCGATGATGTAGACGACTCTGTTCCACCGGATGCAATCACTGCACCAGACGCAGAAGGTAAAGTAACTCTCGATATTGATGCATTGTGTTCGACTGAACCGGGTGCAGCAGTTCCTCCCCCACAGTTCGGTGCACCAGCACCGAGCCCTGAGGATGAATACGAGATTAATCTCGAATCGATTGATGCATTGCAACCTGTTCTAAGTGCTGCAAAAAAGAAAATCATCTCACCACGTGAATTGACGGGCCGAATTAACAAGATGATCGAGCAGGTCAACCTCTTCACGAAGGCTGGTAAGGCAGTGAGGGGAACATCTTCCTTCTCAGAGCAAATCGCCCAGATGATTTCCAACGTAGAGAATATGTATGACTACGTGCAGGAATCGGTTACCGATTCACGCAAGAAGAGCTCATACGAGACAACGCTAGAGGCCGGCTTTAAAGTCCTCAATAAACTCCAGGAGTCAATGACAATGTCGCAGAAAACCAACAAGCGTCGGATGAATGAGGCGGACGTCACCTTGAAGTTGACGGGCCTGCCGGATGATGTCGATCTAGACACCGTCGGTGTTGACCTCATCACAGGTGAGGAAGACGAAGACGGCGGAGGCGACGATCTAGATCTTGACGGTCTTGATGGTGGCGATGAAGACGGTGGCGGCCAGGGTGGCGATGATGTCGACCTAGGCGACTTGGGTATGGGTGATCAATCAGATTCTGATGAAGGAGATACGCAGATGGAGAATCGTAGGCTGAGTGACGACACGATCGTCGAGATCGATGAAAATATGCTCCGCCGTGAGATCTCCCGCATGCGGAATCTTCGTGAGGAGACCGACCCACAGTCGTGGGGTAACGGCCCGGATCACTTTGACTCCTTTGGCGGTGGCAAGGACGACGGCGAAGCCCTTGATGCAGAGATCGTTGACAAGTCAACGTCCCCTGGCGCACTTCCCCTCGGCGAAGCTGACGGCGAAGACCTCGAAGAGCAGGATGACCTTGACGAGTCTGATGACCTTGAAGAGTCTGACGACATGGAAGAGGCAGACATGCCCCCAGCCGCAGTTCAGGTTGCAGAAGCAAAGAAGCGTATTGCCTTCGAGAAGAAGCTGCAAGAGCGCGCCAAGTCACGAGCACGTTCCTTGAAGAAGGAAGCTGCAGTGGCAAAGTCTCGTAGGAACGCACGCCGTTTCAACGAGTGCAAGAAAGAGTATGCTGTCGTTGCTAAGCGATTCAATGAGTCGGTCAGCCGCAGCAAGAAAGCGTCGCAGATCGTTGCAGTTGCAACGAGAAAGCTTCAAGAGTCCCGCTCAAATAGCAGGACTGCACGACCGGCGGAGAACACGGTCGAGAATGCATCCCTCCGCAAGAAGTTGGCAGAAACGAATCTGTTCAACGCGAAGCTACTCTACACGAACAAGCTACTCCAGAACGAGCAGTTGACCTCACGCCAGAAGGCCCAAGTCATCCAGCAGTTGGATACCGCAAAGACGTCTAGGGAAGCAAAGCTGGTCTACGAGAGCCTTGCCAACACTTTGGCGGGATCTTCGAAGACAGTGAACGAGAGCGCAGATCGCAAGGTCCTCGGTTCTGGTTCACGAGCAACCCGTCCTTCCTCAACGCAGTCCCTCAACGAGGGCTACGAGGCAGAGCGGTGGGCTAAGCTCGCTGGCATCGTCAAGTGATGATGTGATAACAGACTTCGAACCAACTACTTAGAGAACAGAAAAGGATACATCATGAAATTCTTCACAATGGAGCAGCTTGCTTCAGGCATCAAAGAAAGACACGTTGGCGCAGAACGCGCTCGGCTTGTCGAGAAGTGGAGCCGCACCGGCTTGCTTCGTGGCCTTGATGGTTACAAGCGTGAGACCATGGCACAGCTCCTGGAAAACCAGGCAGCTCAGGTCCTCAAGGAGTCTAACTCCCTGTCGACCGGTGGTTCAAGCGGTACCTCAAGCGGTCAGATCCAGGGCTTCTCGAACATCGCCTTCCCGATCGTTCGTCGAGTCTTCGGCGGACTGGTTGCGAACGAGCTAGTTTCGATTCAGCCGATGAGCCTGCCTTCAGGCCTCATCTTCTATCTCGACTACACCTACGGTTCGAACGTCGGCGGCAACGCCGGCCTCGGTCTGTCAAACTCGGCAACTGAGTCGACCTACACCCGCGGTCAGTCCATCTACAACAACCCAACCGGCAAGGGCATCCAGTCTGGATCGCTAGCAACCGGTGGTATGTACGACCTGGTGAACGTCGGTTACTCCAAGGTGCAGCAGAAGGTTGAGTTCGCCTCAACGTCTCTCATCACGGGAACCAACGGAACCATCGGAGCATGGAACGGCGCAGCGAACGCATTCCTTCCTGGCGGCGTTGTTTCGGCAATGTCCGGCACGAACGCAACCCTGTTGAACTACGACCCAGACCTTGACGTTGCATTCCAGAACAACACTGCGAACGCGATCTTCATGTACCTTGCAGTTTCCGACATTCAGACCGCACTTGCTGCATCTGACCTGTTGGCAGTCGAGCAGGTTGCAGTGTTCCACATCTCTGGTTCGAACACCACGGCTGCGGCTCTGGCACCTGCGACCTTGACATGGGGTCAGGCATTCCAGTCAGGTACGGGCCTCCTCAACCTTCGCCGCCTCAACAAGCGCGGTAACTTGCTCGGCTCTGCCGGCGCATACACCGGCTTCACGGCTGCTCCGCTCAACGGAACGCACATCCAGACGGTCCTCAAGGTTCCTTCAATGGGAACTGCCTACCTCCCAGGTGGCTCCGGTACGTCCTTCTACTTCTCCAACGCCGGTACGCCAGGTGTTGTCCTCTCACTTGCCGTCGCTGACGGCCTGGTCGCTGGTGACAGCACCGGTGCAACCCTGACGATTCCGTCTTTCGAGTCTGACTTCGCGTCGACTCCTTCGCCGGCAATCCCAGAGATTGACATCAAGATCGAGTCGATCGCAATCACGGCAACGACCCGCAAGCTCAGGGCTCGCTGGTCTCCGGAACTCGCACAGGACCTCAACGCCTATCACTCGATGGACGCGGAAGTTGAACTGACGAGCATCCTTTCGGAGCAGATTGCTCTCGAAATCGACCGCGAGATTCTCAGCGACCTGGTCACTGAGGCGAACGGCGCGAACATGTACTGGAGCCGTGCTCCCGGCAAGTTCGTCAACAAGCTGACGGGTGCAGCGGTAACGCTTGCAACCTCGCTCAGCATCGGCCCCCAGTTCACTGGTACGGTCCGCGAGTGGTACGAAACGTTGACGGAAACGATCATCGATTGTGCCAACACGATCCACCGCAAGACGCTTCGCGGCTCTGCGAACTTCCTGGTCACGTCACCTGACGTCGCCACGATCTTCGAGTCCTCGATCCTCTACAAGCCGAAGTACTCGATCGACGGCGAGGGCCAGGTTGGTTCTCCCTTCACGATCGGTGCAGAGGCCATCGGTACTCTGAGCAACCGCTTCACGGTCTACAAGGACCCGTACTTCCCACGTAACCGCATCCTAGTCGGCTACAAGGGCGGAAGCTACCTCGAGACCGGCTACGTGTACAGCCCTTATGTCCCGCTGATCGTCACCCCAACGATCTTCGCGCCTGAGGACTTCACCCCACGTAAGGGCGTCATGACCCGGTACGGTAAGAAGATGGTCCGCTCGGACTTCTACGGGACTGTCACCGTGCTTGACATGAATATCATCTGATGTTCGTCTCCTAACGGGGCAAAAGTAAGGCTGAGAGGTCCGGAGCAATCTGGGCCTTTCGCCGTTTAAGCAAGCAGCGAAAGTTCATAATCGACAGCAACGAACTTGATACTTACATCTGAACAGCTTTCTTCAGGAGATTCATATCATGGCAAGACTAACAGCGCAGGGTTTGATCGATGACGGTACCGACGACCTCGTGGTCAGCGGCGACCTATTGGTGACCACAATCACAGGTATCGCGAGCACGTTGCTCGGTTCAGGCTCTTCGGGTTCTGCTGGTGAAGCAGGACACACAGGCTTCGCGGTCGGAAGCCTCGTATCAATTCCGGGTCCAGGATTCTTCCTCGTCCCAGTAACGGGCAGCACGGCTGAAATCCTTCAGCGAGGCGCGTCTGGATTCACCGGATCGTTGCCTTCAGCGGCATCTTTCCCGGGCGGCGAGATCATGATCTGCAACACCAACTCGGGCTTTGACTATCTAGTCTCTGGTTCGATGTCGATGGCACTCCCAGTTTCTACGGGTTCTTTTGGTAACATCATGAACTCCTTGAACGGTACGCGCTTGACCGTCAAAGGCGGAACCGTCGGCCTCAAGTCCAACTCGGTTCGTTGGATGGTCATGTACGGTTCAGGATCTATGACACTGTCGGGCATCACTACCTGATCACCTGATTAGTTAGCAGTTCACGCAGAGGGGTCCACTGAAAAGTGGGCCCTTTTGCCGTTCTAGGGTCCAAATTGCGGCCCCCACGTTGCCCTCAGAAAAAACTTTGAGGCCTTGATGCAGTTGCTTATGGCCCAGTTTGAGCCATAGTTATGACACGGAGACGTTAGATGAAGATCAGACTGTGTGAACTTCGTGTGTTGCTTGAAGTGTTGTTAGACGACAAATTGCTAGCCGTGCTGCACAAAATCGAACAAGGCGATTATCATATGCTCCCTTCTGAGAACTTCAGTCCCAAAGAGCGTGCAGCAGTGAAAGCACTTCAAGCACGAAAGTTTATCAGATTCAAA
>Ga0315284_10005513_pt1 | contig 17977 bp, 11 predicted proteins | sample YL17G09_16_MG_FD_203696 | JGI IMG/M metagenome (GOLD analysis project Ga0315284, IMG submission 203696) | Sediment microbial communities from Yellowstone Lake, YNP, Wyoming, USA - YL17G09_16 | ecosystem: Environmental > Aquatic > Freshwater > Lake > Sediment | place: USA: Wyoming | collected...
TTCACCATATATGTTTGTTAATATTAAACATATTACATCTATTTTACATAATTTCATAAATAACTTTATTTGTATATCTAATACTTTTTTGGATGTTAAATATCCAATGTTATATTTTATATCACTTTTTTGAATCATATCATCATCATAATTTTCACATACATTTTCTCCAAATACACGATATGAAGACATCATTATTATTTTTTTTATATTTAAATTTTTACATGATTCTAAAATATTGATATTTAATAATATATTATCATTTAAAATATCATCTTCATTTAATAATTCATTTCTAATTGAACTTCCTACTATTCCACAACAATTAATAACTATTTCAGGATCAATATTTTTTATACTATCACTTAATAATTCTTTATTTTTAAAATCTACATCTCTTCTGTTTAAACAAAAAATATTATATTTTTTCTTTTCAAAATACAATTTTATATTTTTACCAATAAAACCTGTTGAAGATAAAATTAACATTTTTTTTTCCATATTATTATTATTATTATTAATATATGATAGAACTTTTTAATTTAAACGAATCTAAAAATATAATGGAAAATCTTGATGTTATTATTTATGGAACTATTAGGGATATTGAAGATCATTTTTTAAAATCATTTACAAATATTGATTTATTATGTAATTATTTTAATAATGTTTTTATTATTATTTTTGAAAATGATTCTCTAGATAATACAAGAAATATATTAAAAGAATGGAGCTTAAAAAATAACAATAATAAAATTAAAAAACATATCATATTAGAAGATAATTTAAATTCTAAATATCCACTTCGTGCTCATAGATTAGCTTATTGTAGAAATGTAATTTTAAATTATATTTTTACTAATCACCTTAATAACAACTACCAATATGCTATTCATTGTGATTTAGATGATAGATTTTGGTCATTAAATTTTGATTCTATATGTAACTGTTTTCAATATGATTTAAATAAATGGGATGCAATGTTTCCTGTAAATAATAATGGTTATTATGATTTTTGGGCTTTAAGATGTAATGATTGTTGGTTTAATAAAAATATTTTTTCATGTGAAGCTAATTATAGTGAAACAAATAAAGAATATACAAAACATTTACAAGATTTATTTATTTTTTTAAATAATAATGAAAATAATCTAATAAAAGTTCAATCAGCCTTTAATGCGTTAGGAATATATAAATTAAATTCTATGAAAGATTGTTATTATAATGCTGATTATTTATGTAATATATGTAATGGAAATAAAGAGGGATGTTTAGAAGATAATGATCATATTGGTTTGCATAATAAAATGATTTCAAAAAATTGTAATTTATTTATTAATAAAAATATGATAATAACATGCAAAGGATATAATTATATAAATTTTTCAACATTTATTAATAAATTACATAATGTTAAAAATATAGATAAAAGCCTATTAAAATACGTTTTATATAATAATTTAATAGATAATAATTATTTTTGGTTAAATTTTTCTAATAATTTTGAAAATTATGATAATATTATTAGTAAAAATTGTAATAATAATATTTTTTCATTCCAAATAAATGAAACAAATAACTACCCTGAAAAAAATATATATAAAAATGTTATAAAATACGTTGGAAATATTACAAAAAATATTAATGATTTTATTAGTAATAATATTAATAATAATTCATTGATTTCTTTTATTCATATTGATTTTAATAATTATCATAATACCAGAATTATATTTGAAAAATTATATAATAAAATTAATGATAATTGTATTATTGTTTTTAATAAATTTGTTAATTTTCCTTATTATTTATTACATGATTTACATGCTTTTTATAAATTTACACAAATTTATAATATAACTTTTGAATACATTGGAATAAATGGCGTTTTTAATATTAATCCTACTGATGATAATAATAATAATAATAATAATAATACTGAAATTGCTATTAAAATAATCAATAATCCGAATATTTATAAATCTGATATATTAAAAAAAAATGATTATAATATATTTGATTGGGAAAAATATATTAATAGTTATGATGATTTGAAAAATATAAAAAATAAAGAAGAAGCATGGGATCATTGGATAAATCATGGAAAAAACGAAGAAAGAAATTATTTTTCAATAAATAAATTTAATAATTTTGATTGGGAAAAATATATCAGTAGTTATGATGATTTAAAAAATATAAAAAATAAAGAAGAAGCATGGGATCATTGGATAAATCATGGAAAAAACGAAGAAAGAAATTATTTTTTAATTTAATTTATTTTTATTTATATATGGAATGGAACGACTTTCATAATTGTTTATTAAAATCCCATATATACACTATTAATAATAATAGTGAATTAGATATAGTATTATGTGGTAATTGTCAGATGGCTACAATTGGGTTTATCTTAAATAAACTTTTAGATTATAAGTATAATATACATATAATTATTTCTTGGTTTTTTGAAAATAATGGATTTAATAATTTCAATATGTTTGAAATTAATAGAAAAATTAAAAATATTGTTTCAAAATGCTGTATATTTATTTATCATTTACATATAAATGATTATGGAATTGATGCTACAATTTTGCCTAATATTATTGATAATAACTGTTTAAAACTTATTGTTCCAAATTATAGACTTGATTATCACTCTGATAATTATTTAAAATCTTTAGATATTTTAAAAAATAATATTCAAAATAGTAATTTTAGCGAATTTAATTTCATAATTCACAATCATAAAATTGTCAATTTTTTTAATACATGTGATCATGTAACACATTATTTATTATTTTTACAAAGTCAAGATATTGTAAATAAAATTTTAAATAATAACAATATTATTACTATGAATGATTATTATGATACAAATAATCGTTCGTATTTTAAACAATTAAATTATATTATTTTACCTGGTAAAGAAGATATAACTAATGATATTAGTTTAAAAACTGGTATAAAGGTTGATTCAGATTTTTTTGATCATTTTCATTATTATAATTTAGAAAAATTTGATTGGGAAAAGTATATCAGTAGTTACGATGATTTAAAAAATATAATCAATAAAGAACATGCATGGCATCATTGGACAAATCATGGAATAAATGAAGGAAGAATATATATTTTTAATTAAATAATTTATATACATTATTTATTGTATATTTTTTTAAATCTATATAATAATGAATAGTTTACCAGATGATTTTAATTGGAAAACATATGTTGAATTAAATAATGATATAAATCAAAATTGTTCTGAAAGTGAAGCAATTTATCATTACGTTAATCATGGTAAATTTGAAAAAAGAATATATAAATTAGATTTACCAGGTGTTTTTGATTTACCAGGTGTTTTTGATTTACCAGATGATTTTAATTGGAAAACATATGTTGAGAATAATAATGATTTAATTAATTTTGATGAAAATGCTGCTATTAGTCATTATATTAATTACGGTATATCTGAAAATAGATCATATAAACATAATAAGACAGTTTATTTTGATTTTAATAAAGACATTTTATCTAATAGTGAATTAGATAAAAATATAAAAAATAATAAATTAAATATTGTGGATTATTCTAATAATTCTGATAATTCATGTATAAATTTTAATGAAATAAAAAATTCAAAAAAATTATCATTTATAAATGATTATAATATCTTATTGAATGATTTTATTTTAGTTATTGATTTTTCAAACTGGGGGGGAGGAACTGAATTTTTTATTAATTCAATCATATCAAACTATAAAAAAAAACAAACATTTTTAATAATTCGTAATTTTAATGAATTACTTGAATTTAATATTAATAATGAATACATTTTACATAATTTTGATGAAAAAAATAGTATGAAATTTATAAAACATAATACAAATAAAATAAAAAAGGTATTTATAAATCATATTTTAAATCATAATACAAATTTTTTAAATTTTATTTTAGATTTAGATTTGGAAATTATAAGTATTACTCATGATTATTTTTTAATTAATAACGAATGTCAACCATTTTATAATGATATTACATTAAATTCTAAATCAAATTTTGATTTAACAAAAATAAATACAATTATTACTCAAAATGAATCAAATTTAAATGTATATCAACATTTTTTAAATAAAAATCAAAGTGTCATAATTTGTCCATTACCTGATTTTAAAAAATCGCAAACTATTATTACAACTAATAATGAAAATTTAGTTATTGGAATTATTGGTTTTATTAGTAGCAGAAAAGGTTCGGTTTTATTAAAAAATATTATTGATTATATTAATAATAATAATTTAAATATAAAAGTAGTTATTTTTGGAAATTCAGAATTTGCTTATAAACATCAATATGTTTATAATAGTATTGATGAATTAAATAGTTTATTAATAATACATAAACCTAATGTATTATTTGAAACATCTTTATGGGGTGAAACATATTGTTATACATTGTCTATCTCAATGATTACACGATTACCCATTTTAAGTTTTAAAAAACCATTTATTAATACTATTGAAAATAGATTACAAAATTATAATAAAAAATATTTTTATAGTAATATTTCTGAATTTATAGAAATAGCTAATAATGTGAAACAAAATTATTTTAATACAATAGAACCTATTGTTTATTTTAATTCATATTGGGATTATTTATTTGGAAATGAGGAAAAGCTTGTAAATAAAGAAGAATTAGAAAAAGTAGTAGTAGAAGTAGAAAAAATAGAAAAAATAGAGAAACAAGTAGAACTAGAGAAACAAGTAGAAAAACTAGAGAAACAAGTAGAAAAACAAGAAGAACTAGAGAAACAAGTAGAAAAACAAGAAGAACAAGAAGAACAAGAAGAACTAGAGAAACAAGTAGAACTAGAGAAACAAGTAGAAAAACTAGAGAAACAAGTAGAAAAACAAGAAGAACTAGAGAAACAAGTAGAACTAGAGAAACAAGTAGAACTAGAGAAACAAGTAGAACTAGAGAAACAAGTAGAAAAACTAGAAGAACAAGTAAAAAAACTAGAAGAACAAGTAAAAAAACTAGAAATAGAACAAGTAAAAAAACTAGAAATAGAACAAGTAGAAGTAGAACAAGTAGAGGAAGAACAAGTAGAAGTAGAACAAGTAGAGGAAGAACAAGTAGAAGTAGAACAAGTAGAGGAAGAACAAGTAGAGGAAGAACAAGTAGAAGTAGAACAAGTAGAGGAAGAACAAGTAGAAGTAGAACAAGTAGAGGAAGAACAAGTAGAAGTAGAACAAGTAGAGGAAGAACAAGTAGAGGAAGAACAAGTAGAAGTAGAACAAGTAGAGGAAGAACAAGTAGAAGTAGTACAAGAAGAAGAAGAGTGTTTAATAAATAAAGATACAAAAATAAATTTATATAATAAAAATGTTATTTTAATAACATCTAAAATATATGTTTCAAATAATAGTTTTTCATATGTAAACAAAAGAAGTATTTATAGTGCTGAAGAAAGATTTAATCAAACAATTGCAACTATAAATTCCATTAAAAAATATATACCTTACTCATATATTATATTATTTGATAATTCAATTTTTGAAAATAATCATTATTATGATTATATTTCTAATAATGTTGATAAATTTATTAATATTGTTGATAACGAATTATTGAATTTTTTTACAAATGAATATAGATATAAAGCTTTTACTGATATTTGTCAACAATTATTTTTTTATAATGCATTTTTTAAATATGTTGATTTAAATACTATTCAAAATTTTTTCAAAATATCTGGAAGATATACAATAAATGAAAGTTTTAATTTTAATAACTTTAATAATGATTCAACTATATTTAAAAAAAATAATTATGTAACCGATCGTGATTATTATTATACATGTTTTTATAAAATAAATAAAAATACACTTGTATATTATTTTAATTCTTTACAAATACTATTAAATAATAAAAATTTATATGAAAATGATGTTTCAGATTTAGAAGTTATTCTTCCAAAAGTATTAAAAAATATTACAATAATTGATAATTTAGGAATCACAGAAAATATAGCCGTCTATAGTCATATTGAAAATATATAATTCTATACATTATAATTATGTTTCAAAAAAATTATTACATTATTTTACATTATTTTACATTATTTTACATTATTAACGGTTTTTCTGAAAAATAATTCATATTCATATATATGTATATATAGATATATATGAGTATTCTTATTTTTGATAGTTATGGTGGTTTATGTAATCAATTTATGGATATTAATTGTGCTTTAAATTTTTGTATTAATAATAATATTATGTTTTCATTTAGATTTGCTAGTTTAAGAAATTCCGACTTAACATCATGGATTAATACAAATATTGATAATTTATTTGATACCAAATTTTTTGAAACTTTTTCATTATATGTACCTTTTGAAAAAATTGAATTTGAATTAAATGAAAATAATACTTTTAATTTAAATGGAGAAACTTCTATGAATATATTAAGTAAAGACATTACAATAAATGAAATAATAAATATAAATAAAAAATTTATCATTTTTAAACAATTTTGGGTTATTTACGATTATAAACAAATAACCAATTGTTATTATAAATATTTATTACCATGTAATTTATTGTTAAATAAATACAAAGAAATTAAATCAAATTTGAAAATTGAAGATGATAAATATAATTTTTTACATTATCGTTATGAAAGTGATTTTCTTAGACATTTTCATATAAATAATTTACCAACATTAGAACAATTGATAATAAATAATAATTATTCTAATAAAGAATTATCTTTATATATTTCATGCAGTGATGTAAATAAATTAGTAAATGAATTAACGATTGATAAAAGTAATATTATTTTTAAAAATGAAGATGAATTATATGATTTAAATTTTGAACAAAAAGCTTTTATTGATTTTATGTTTGGAAAAAATTCCTTTCAAGTTTTTGGCCATAGTAATTCTTCATTCTCTGTTATTTTAAACAATCTTAAAAATACATGTAATTTTTTCAATTTATAATAAAATATATTGATATTTATTTTATTATAATTTTTTTATTTCGTTTTTTCTTTTATTTCGTTTTTTCTTTTATTTCGTTTTTTCTTTTATTTCGTTTTTTTTTATTTCGTTTTTTACAATAAATCTTCTTTTTGTATTAATCTTAAAGGGCGAATTTTATATAATTTTTCTTTAAGTTCATCATACTCATCTTGAGGTCTTTTTATAAATGTTGCCTTTGTTCTGTATCCTGTACCATCATTACCTATTTTTACATCAGCTGGTTTTGTTTCCAATGGAGTAACATAATAATATGCAATTGTTTTTCTGAATACATCTTCTGGACAATCAATTTCTTCCGGTAATCCATGCCATGATGTTTCATTTGTTTTAAAAATAATAGCTGAATTAAATACAACAGGAGATTTCACAACACATTGTGTCATATCCTTATTCCATAATTGTGTTTCACCATTCCATTCTTCTTTCCAATCTTTATTCATATATAAAATTATATTCAATCTTCTCTCCTTATTTAAATATGGATGTTTTTCATAGTCTAAATGAATATCTAATTTACCTCCTTTACTATGAACATGTAATCCAGCACCATGTAAATAAGGATCATACTCAATATTTTCTATACCAGATATTTTTGTAAATTTTTCTATTATTTCTTTACATGATAATAAATTAAATAATTTTTTAATAACTATTGGCATTTTACTTATTTTATCATTTGTAAATTTGAATTCAATAGGATTATTATATTCATTCCAATCTTCATTTGTAATATCTTTTGGATAATTTTCAAATACAAGTTCAGCATATTCTTCATTTAAAAAATTGTTAATTATTATATGTTCATAAGGTTCTGCATTTACAAAACGATTTTTCATTTCTTCTAATTTATTTTCATCATTTATCCATGAACCAAAATGATTTGTTTTATTCTCTATTTTTTCTGTTAAAAGTAAATCAAACATATTTATTTTATAATTTGTGTTAATTAAATCTGTCAATCCTGTTAATAAATCTACATCTATTGACCAACCTAATGATTTTAATTTTTCATTGCTTATATAGTATCTCATATCATTATATGGTCTATCTTCTATATATTCTATATAATCTTCATAGTTTTCTGTATTTTTAATCATTTTTATTAAAATTTTAGCAATTTCTAAAACTGAATACTCCATATTTTCATCACAACCAATGTTGTATATTTCACCTATTTTACCTTTTTCTAATATGACTTCAAATGCCTTTGCTGTATCATAAGCATGTAAAAAAGCTCGTACAGTTGTTCCATTACCTTGTATAGTTACTTTTTTATTTTCATTTAATAATTTTATGAAACGTGGTATTAGTTTTTCTGGATATTGATTTTGTCCATAAACGTTATTACCTCTAGTAATTATTATAGGCATCTTATATGAATGTAAATATGATTGTGCGATTAATTCAGCACCTGCTTTTGTAGCAGCATAAGGATTTGTTGGACATAAAATAGAATGTTCTGTCTTGTATTGTTCTTCTATCGTATTCATTGATTCTCCATAAACTTCATCAGTTGAAACATGAATAAATTTTTCAATTTTTTTATACTTTCTACATGCTTCTAATAACGTATGCGTTCCTACAATATTGTCATGTGTAAATTTTATAGAATCTTCAAATGAATTTTGAACATGTGATTGAGCAGCAAAATGTATTACATGTGTAATATTAAATTTCTTTAAAATATTTTCAACTGATTCATTATCATTTAAATTACACTTTATTAATGTATAATTTTGATTTTTTCTTATTACTTCATTAACATTATTTTCATTAGCACAATAATACATGGCATCAATATTTATTATACTATTAAAAGTATTTTTGTGAAAATAATAATTTATAAAATTACTTCCAATAAATCCACAACCTCCTGTTATTAATAAATTTTTAATAGGTATTTCTTCATCTATTTTTTTTTTATAATTAATTAAACTATCTTTAACAGCATCTTTAATGTTTCTTACTTCAGGAAATAATGTTTGCAATTTAGTTGTTTCCAAATAATTATTAGAACGATCAGCCGCCAATATTTTACGCTGTTCATCTTGAGTAAAATTCTTCCATGTAAATAAAGGATCAACTATTTCTTTATACATTTCTAATATTTCATTATGAGTTATTAATCCTGGATTTGTTAAATTTACTGTTCCAGTTATTTTTTGCTCCATCATTTTTAATATCATGGGTAGTAACTCTGGTAAAACTGTCATTGAGTTTGCAACAGAACAAACTTTCTCGTAGTTTACTATTTTAGTTATAAAATTACGTTCATTTTTCTCTCCTGTAATTGGCATTCTTATACGTAAATTTAATGTATTATTTGAATACATACTCATCATTTGGTCTGTAAAACCTTTTACTACAGAATATGATGAACCAAAAAAGTTAGGTAATGATCCCTCTTCAAACCCATTTTCTTCTTTTTCAAAAGGATGATTTTCATCAAACTTAAAAATACAACCTGTACCTAAATAAGTATAATGAATATTTTTTTGTCTACTTATTTCTGACAACATAAAAGGACCAAATAAATTATCTCTAATATTCTCTACTAATTTTCCTGGTTCTTCTAAATAATCTATTGTTGTAAATTTTTTGTCACCAATTTTACCATGTGTTCTACCAATAAATGAAACAATATGTGTAGGATTTACTTCGTTTATTTCATTTATTAAAGCTTCTTTATCATCAACTCTAGATTTACCTAATGTGTAGTCAAAATTACTTTTTTTAATAATTTCAAGAAATAAATTCCCAATCCATCCTTTTGACCCATATAATAAAACTTTCATTTATAAAATAGTATAATATTTATTTTTTATAAAAAAATACAATATACAAAAAAAATAATTATATTTTTATATATATTATGAATGACAAAAACGTAATTAATAATTTTGTTCATCATTCTCTAAATATTTTTTTAAAAAATTATAAAATTGATAAAAAAACTATAAATACAAATGATAAATATAAATTTAGATTTGAATGTTTTAAATACAATTATATGATGAGACATGTTGATTTACCAAAAATTTCAATTAATTCTAAATATGAAGCTGTTTTAATTGAATTTAGATGTTTTCCTCATTTAGAATTTTTAATAAGAAATGCTGTTTTAAAATTGGGACGAAAATGGTCGCATACTATTATTTGCGGTAATTTAAATTATGATTTAATTAAAAATATATCTTCTAAAATATCTGAAAATATTAAAATTATTAAAAAAGATTATGATAATTTAACTCAGAATGAGTATAGTGGTTTTTTAAGCAGTTTAGAATTTTGGAATCTTTTAAATGGAGATAAAATATTAATATATCAAGAAGATTCATTTATATTTAAAGAAAATATTGAGGAGTTTATTGAATATGATTATATCGGTGCACCTTGGCCTAAAAATACTAATGATACACCTAATTGTGTTGGTAATGGAGGGATTAGTTTACGAAGCAAACAAAAAATGATTGATGTTATTAATAAAATATCTATTAAAAACACATCTATTAATGAATCCACAAAAATATATATGAAAAAAAATAAACTTACTGTTTGTCCTGAGGACGTATATTTTTCATTAAATATGCAAAAATATAATATCGGAAAAGTTGCTGATTTTGATACAGCTTTTAAATTTTCTTCTGAATCTTTAAATAATCCCAATAGTTTTGCTGGTCATAATTTTTGGTTATCTGATCCAAATTGGATGAAAAGATTGCAGCAAAATATGAGAATACGCGAGTATGTTCCAAATAGTAATTTAAATGAATATTTAGAATATTTTAAAATACCTAGTCATTTTAATTTTACAAACACCAAGAAAAATGCTTTTGATATTGATTTTTCTTTTTATAAAAATGCTAATAATGTCACTATTACAGATAGTAAAGAACTTTCAACACATTTTAATAACTATGGTATGATTGGTTTGATTTATAATGTTAAACAGTTGTATAATTTATATACAAATTTATCTATTTTTTATTTTTTAGATATTATTATTCTTTTAAAAGATAATAAAATATATCTATTAAATAATTTTGTTGAACAAATTTTATATTTAAAATCAGTTGATTATTTTTTTAATTTAACAATTAAAAACACCTATGATAATTTATTCCCCTCTTATTCTCCATTAATATTATTAGTTTTTATTGGTAATATAAATGTAGGAGAGAATTTGATTAACAGAATCATTAATTATAAAAAAACTGAAAACTTTAATATTTCATTTTGTTTTAATTCAAAAGAAGTTTACAATCATTTTGAAAATATCATTGAATCAAATTTTATTTATTATTCAATTTATTTTACAAAAGAGTATGGTACAGATATTCAACCCACTATATTTATGTATAATGATATATGTAAAAAACATAAATTTGAATATCTTATTAAATTACATACAAAAAGTATAGAAAATGAATATAATGATTTAACAGATTTTTTATTGTCAAATAATCTTATTACCTTAAAAGGTTTATTAGACAATAATTTAGATAACAATATTTGTAATTGCGTTGGTCCCAGTAATTATTATCTATCATTAAACGATGATCCATATAATAAAAAAATAGTACTAAAATATGATAGTTTAGTTGACAAAAATAAACTTTTTGTTAGAGGTACAATTTTTTTTACAAATCATGAAACGTTTAATAAAGTAATTTATTTTATTAAAAATAATAATTATAAATCGTTTATATTTAATAATTTATATGAAAATAATTCTATAAATATTGAATATTCTCCAACTCACTATTTAGAAAGATTATTCGGAATAATTATTTAATTTTTATAAAATAAAATATTACATTTAATTATATGAGTGGGTTTAAACTTCAAGAGTCTAATATTTTTCAAATTCCAATTGCTATTCTTTCTAATTCGGAAAATGAATATGACAGTTTAATTGAGAAAAGACATGTTTTAGATTTAGAGGATACAGTATTGTCATTTGATAAATTTATTGATTTATTTTACAAGAATAATTATAGTTATTTTGAGTTAAATGAACAATATAAAGGAGAAGAATATTTAAATATAAATAGAAATACTAAAAATAATAAATTTAATTTTTTAAAAAAAAAATCTATGATGAGTGTTGTAGATATTATGAATGAAAATTATATTTATAAAAATAAAACAAAAATACCACAAAATAAATATATGAATTTAATTAAAGAAGTTAATTATTCTTATTCTTTATTTGATTATAAAAATTATAAACATACATTAGGTTTAGATGATATATATAGCATTTTTACCAAAAATGAAAATTCAGATTTAACACACTTTAGATTTATTATAACAGCAAACTATTATTCTAATGATTTAAAAGATGGTGTTGATATCAATTTAGGTTATTTAGTAGAAATACCAACTAATATGTTACAAATTATTTCAGAAGAGCCAGTAATTTTAGTAAATAATGAATTTTTAAACGAAGAAAACACTGTAGAAAATAATGTAGAAAATATGACATACAGTAATTATAATGATGAAAAAGATTTTTTGAGTAGCTTTAATTTTTGAATAGCTTAATTACAAATAGCTTTTATTAATCGCTATTATTTTATAATATATTTATATATCAATATATCCATAATGATAAGAATATTCTCAAATAATAAAGATTTAAGTTTTAACAATTATTTAAGAAATAAAAATGGTGTTGCTATTTTAAATAATTTAAAAACAAAAAATAATAACTATAAAAATAGAAATTTAACTGTTAAAGATAATAATATTATATCTTATTTAAGTTATAATGATTTTTTAAATATTACGCAAACTTTTTATAAATTATCAAATTTAAAATTTACATACAAGTCACCACTACAAATCATAGACTTAAAAACTAGTTTTATATTTTACAATAAATTAACTAATCATATTCAAAATTGTAGTTTTTGTAAATGTAATAATATTAATAATATTTTTCAAAATTGTCAACAAGTTAAGCAAATCTTATATCCTTATGGTGAATATTTTACATATCAGATGTATTCAAATATAGCTCCTGTTAATTTAAATCAATGGTGTAGTACTTGTAATCATGAAAGCAAAAGTTCTAACCGTGAATATGATAATGACAATAATAGTTTTAATAATGATAATGATAATAGTTTTAATAATGATAATGATAATGATAATGATAATAGTTTTAATAATGATAATGATAATGATAATGATAATGATAATAGTTTTAATAATGATAATGATAATGATAATGATAATGATAATGATAATAATACATTTAGTTATGATAATGATAATAACATAACAAATAACAATAATGATAATAGTTTTAATAATGAGACAATTATTAATAAAAATAAACAAAATAGTATACCAAATAACAATAATAATAATTATAATTATAATAATAACATGTCAAATAATAATAATAATAATTATAATAATGATAATGATAATGATAATAGTTTTAATAATGAAATAATTATTAATAAAAATAAACAAAATAGTAGACCAAATAACAATAATAATAATTATAACATGTCAAATAATAATAGTAACATGTCAAATAATAATAGATCAAATAACAATAGTAACATGTCAAATAATAATAATAGATTAAATAAAATATCTAATAATATTAACATGTCAAACAATAACAAAAATAATAGTATGATTAATATATTTATCGCTGAGTTAACCAATTCTAAGGATCATCTTTTAGATAAAACAAATAATAATTTGGATTATTTAGATGAAAATAAATTATATAATATCTATAATTTTAATAACATAAATTTAAATTTTCAAGAATTTATTGATACTTTTTATAATTCAGATTCAAAATCTTTTAATTTTAGTGATGAAATATCAAATAAAATAAAATTATCAAATCAAATTTTTCAAAATGTTAATAATATTAATAAATCTTTTATATTAACAAACGCTATTAAAGAAATATATACTGAAAATAATAATTATAAAAACATGGATGCATATAAAATTATTGAAATTCAAAAAGAAACAAAAAATTTCACTTCTTTGTACAACTTTAATTATATTATCAATAGTTTAAATTTAGATAATATTTATAGTATTATAAATGAAAATATTAATTCTTATAATAAAGACAATGCTGTTAGAATAAAATTTAAAATTAAAGTATATTATGTATCAAAAATTACAAATATACCATGTGTTATGTATTTCAATTATGTTATAAATTTTTTAAAAAAAAATTAATAATTTTAGCATTTTTAGTATTTTAATTAATTTATTTATGATAAATTAAATATTAATCAAGTTTATATTTAATTAACTTAAATTTATGGAAGAAACTAATTTTATTAAAAAAATTTTGTATAATTATAATGTTAAATCAATAGATATTCAAAATACAGGTAACATTTTAAATCAACATACTAAAATGATTTATGTAATTAATGTTAAAAATAATAAAATTAGAAGAAATTATATTTTAACAATTATGAAAAAATATCAAATATCTTTTAGATTAGTTGTTGTTGAAAAGGTAAAAGAAGAAGATTTTTGTATTTATAATAAATTTAAAAAAAAAATATCTATAGGTGAATTTGGTTGTGGATTAAGTCATTTGTGGTGTTTAAAAGATATTATAAAAAATAACTATGATAATGCTATCATTTTTGAAGATGATATTATTTTTCATAAAAATTTTGAATCTAAATTTTATAATATTGTTAACAAACAAAAATATGATTTTCTATTATTAGGAGCACGTGATTATCATTTTTCAGAAATTAATCATAAAAATGTTATTGATAATATTTATTATCCTAATACAAAATATAATCATCTTTATGGTGCTCATGCTATATATTATTCTTTATCTGCTGCCAAATATATGTTTATTTCCAAGTTAAATAAATTTGCATTTTTTGATTATGATTTTAATAAAATTTTTTTACATTTTAATAAGACATCTTTTGTATGTTACCCAAATTTAGTTGTAACAGAATTAACTACATCTGATATAAATCATAATTATGATTTATTTTCTAAAAATGAAACTGTTTTTTATTCAAAATGTTTTATTAATTTTAATTTTAATGATTATCATTTTATTTATTTAAATATTTTAGATATAAAAAACATTAATAATTTTACTAGTTACATGAATTTCATGACTTATTTATTTAAAGAAAAATATAAGGATAATACAAATATTATCAAATTTTTAAATAGATTAGAATTAAATTTTTTTACATTAAATGACATTAAAAATATATGCTCATAATAGCGATATTTATAAATATATATATATATATATATATATATGTATTTAATTTATGAATCTAGTATTGTTATTACACATAATGCCGGTTTTTTTTCATGTTGTTCAGTAAAATTGCACTCTATAGTTGAATATATTAATTTAAATAAAAAATTACCAATACTAGTAGATAGTTCTAGTCAATTTGATTGGTATAAAATAAATAAAACTGGAGATATTACTTTTGATTATTTTAAACAATCAGATAATTTTGACAATTTAGAATTTAATAATGATTTAAACATTAATTATAATCATGAACATCAATTTCTTAATTATTCAGATTTAGATTATAAAAATATTTGTCCAATTGTACAAAAATATTTTTCTCCATCAGATGACATTAATCATATAATTATAAATATAGAACAAAAATATAATTTAGATTATAATAATATTTGTGTATTATTTTATAGAGGAAATGATAAAAATAGAGAAACTCAAATATGTGGTTATCATGATTACATAACATATGCTAATTTAATAATTAGTAAAAACCCAAATGTTAAATTTTTAATTCAAAGTGATGAAACGGAATTTATTGAATTCATAACAAATAGTTTCCCTAATAATTCTTTTTATTTTAAAGATGAAATACGTCATATGAATAAATGTGATAATACAGTTGATTTAGTTTTGAGAGATACAAGTTATATTTTTTCCAAATATTATCTTGCAATAACAATCATAATGTCAAGATGCAAATATATAATATGTGGTTCAGGAAATTGTTCTATATGGATTATGTTTTATAGAGGTAATAATGAAAATGTATATCAAAATCTAAACAATATCTGGCTAAAATAAGTGGTTAAAATAACTGTTTCAAAGATAGTTGGTCTAATCACTTATATTTTTGAAATTAAAACTTTCATATAATATTTCAAATTCAATCGTTAAACTGATATCCATATTATTTAAATTTATAACTTTTCCAAATTTATCTATTAATTTTATATGCAACTTTGATATATTTACAGGACCATTGTATTGCCTTATTTTTGTTAATGGATTATTTTCATTATTAAAAATAAATGAATATTTGTCATTTTTGAAAGGAATTTTTGCTATTACATTTTCATTTAATACGCTTTGATCAAATCCAACAATGTTTGTACTGTTTGTATTATATTGATAGTCATCTATTATAATATACAAGTAATTGTCACTACCATTATCAAAGAGACCTTCTGAAGTAATACATGATGTAATATTTAAATAAGATGTTAATCTAAAACCACATAACCATCCAAATGTTGTTAATGGATTATCATTATATTCCTCAGAAAGTAATAGTGAAATAGTTATATTATTGTGTAATATTTCAAATGAAGTTTTTTTATTGTGTACATTTATAGAAAATTTAATATATTTTGTCATATCATTTTTATTAGATTTATAAAAATATGTTTCATTTAAATAATCTTCTAATGATTTTGATGTATAATTACCTTCCGGAATTTCTATTATATACTTACCACTTTTCATATTTTCATTTAACATGATAATCATTATTTCAAAATAATTATTTTTATTATCTTTTGATATTAGATACCACGAATTAGGTATTTCTATTGAAGCTAATCGCATTGATACTATATTTTTTATTTCACTTGGTATAATATACTGGAAATCACTAGAAGTTGACTTGAAATAATTACTTCTAAAACAACTATTTAAATTTAAATTTAATAATTGTGTTAATCTTTTTATTGAATTAATATTTCCAGGTGCTACGTTATTATTAACTGTGTTTTCTATTGTGTTTACATTTAAATTGTTATATAAAGACCGGTTGTTTAATGAAGATAATTTTTTTTCTGATGATAATACCTTTTTATATGATTCAGTATATGAATCCGTTAAAAAGGAAACTATTTCATCTACTTGTTTGTTTTCATAATTTTGAATTTTTTTTATTTCATTATAATATTTATTTGTATTGTCATAATTTTCAATATTTATTATATTTAAATTATGTAATTTGAATACCGAACAAATAATATTATAAGCCTTTTTAAAAAAAAATGTTATTTCTTTTGAATAGTTATTACTTATTAATTGTAATTGATTTGTCATTTTTTCTATATTTTCTAAACTACATGTATTTGAAATTCTGTATACATTTAATAGATCATTATATGTATAATTATCTATATTCAAATCAATATCCATTACTTATTATAAATATATAATTTTATATATTTATATGAATTTATCTTTTGTAACATTTTTTAAATATTTATTAAATTAATTAGAAATAGATGGATCTGAAACTGATACTGGATCTTCAACTACTTCTGGTACTAGTTCTGGTACTTCTATTATTTGAATAACTGGTTCTGGTTCAACTACTTCTGGTACAACTACTTCTGGAACTACTTCTATAACTGGTTCAACTTCTTCTGGTACTACTTCTATTATTTGAATAACTGATTCTTCTGGAACTACTACTTCTGGTTCTAAAACTACTTCTGGTACTACTTCTGGAACAACTACTTCTGGAACAACTACTTCTATAACTGGTTCTGGTACTACTTCTGGTACTACTACTTCTGGTACAACTACTTCTGGAACAACTACTTCTGGAACAACTACTTCTGGAACAACTACTTCTATAACTGGTTCTG
>Ga0315284_10005516_pt1 | contig 17975 bp, 12 predicted proteins | sample YL17G09_16_MG_FD_203696 | JGI IMG/M metagenome (GOLD analysis project Ga0315284, IMG submission 203696) | Sediment microbial communities from Yellowstone Lake, YNP, Wyoming, USA - YL17G09_16 | ecosystem: Environmental > Aquatic > Freshwater > Lake > Sediment | place: USA: Wyoming | collected...
ACGAGGCCAACAAGATGTACCGCCAGATGCCCGCGGCAGAGGAGGAAGCGAAGCAGATGAGAGCCGAGACGGCCAAGCTCTTCATGCCCGAGAACGTCGAGGTGACGCCTTCCCTGGTGCGCGAGATCGCTCAGCTCAACAGCGACCTCGGGATCAATCTCAATAGCATTCGCCCGGCCGAACCGGAGCCGGTGGGCAACGGCGTGAGATACCCGGTCAGTTTCCGTATCGAGGCTGACTTCCCCCATATCGTCCGGCTGCTGTTTGAACTCGAGCAGCCACCACATCGACTCTGGGTGGAGGGGATTGAGATCACCCCTGGCGCCAGGGGGGCGAGTGGTCTCAGCGCTCTGGTCCATGTTGCCTCCTATAGCCTGAAGTCGGTCAGCAAGGGAACCGATGAAGAAGCTTAAGCCAAAGCAACTGGGGTTGATCGCGGTCCTGGTCGCTTCGATCGCGTTCCTCTTCTACACGATGACCAGCAGCCCGCCCGCTAGCGGGAAGAAGCGTCGCGCAACGCACAAGGCGCTCGCCGCCGCCCTGCCGGAGAGCGCGCGACCAGCGTTTGCCGCGGCTCCCGCCGACGCCGAGTTCGGCCGCTACGAGATCATCCTGAAACGCGACCCCTTCAACCTTCCCAAGCCGCCTCCGCCGCCCCAGGTGAAGTTCCTGCCACCCTTGCAGCCGAGGCCGGCCCCACCGCAACCGACGCCACCCCCCCAGCCGGCGCCGGCGCCACAGCCGCCAAGCTTCCCCGGATGGTCCTATGTGGGGTACATCGAGATCAACGGGAAGATGATGGGCATCTTGCAGAATCTCTCCGACCGCACGGTCGAATACCTGGCCGTTGGCGATGGCTTCAGGGGCGCTACAGTGACGGAGGTCACCGCCACTCAGATCAGCCTTAAGGCCGGCGTGGCGCCACCCGCGGTGCTGGCTCGCAGCCAGAACTTCGATCTCATCCCACTGGACAAGGGCGCGTCAGGTAGCCAGAGCAGGCCTGGGCGGCCGTCGCCCGCGGCTCAACCTCCCCGTCCGACCTAGTGTCCGACCCGGGGAGTCCTACGATCTCGACCGGGCCCAGATTGGGCCCTTTGGATAATACGAGTGTCAGACATATTCGCGAGGCATTGCCAGCCGGAGGCCGTCGGCTGGATGGGCGAGAAGGGATAGCAGCGATGATCACCCAGACTCGAAGAGCAGGCTGGCGCGCATTGGTTGCCTTAGCAGGGGTTCTCGTGCTCACATTCGGCGCGATTGCGCAGCAGCCGCAGTCGAGCCAGGCAGCAGAGCGAACACCCGCACGCAGAGAGCGGCGCAATCCTCCCCTCCCCCGGGAGCGGGGAGCGCGAACGCAGAGGGATCGTCCAGCGACCAGGGAGCCTGTGGCCGCGCCCACCGGGGCCGCGCCGGCAGCTGCTTCCTCTGCCGCCGCGAAGCCGTCTGCATCCCCCGAGTCCAAGCCGCTTGAGGTGTTCCAGGCCGCAGGCGGAACCAAGATGATCCGCATGGAGTTCTATGGCCTCGACATCGACTTCCTGCTCCGCCTTCTCAGCCGAGAGGCCGGCGTGACGATCATCAAGTCGGAGCAGGTCACTGGGCCCATCACCATCATTGCCCCGGAGCCGGTCCCGCTGGACGTCGCCTTCCAGATCCTGAACTCGGTGCTCGGCGTGCGGGGGTTCACCATGATCCGATCGGCGACCGGCATCTACAAGGTAGTGGCAGTCGCCGATGCCATTCAGTTCGGTCCGCCGATCGGGTTCGGTGCACGGCCGGAGGATGTGCCATCGAGCGACGCGTTCATCACCCAGGTGATCCCACTGGAGAACCTCGATGCCTCGGACGTGGCTTCCCAGATCCAGGGTTTGGTATCACCAAACGCGAACATCATCCCCACCTCCACTAACTCGCTCATCATCACCGACACTGCAGCCAACATCCAGCGCGTGCTCACCATCGTCTCGGACACCGAGTCTCAGCTCTCCGGGGGGCTGCGGGTCTTCTCTCTCCGATACTACGACTCGCAGGACATGACCGATCTGGTGAACTCCCTGATCCTCGGGCGCGGAGGGGCTTCAGCAGCGCCCGGAGGGGGTCGCCGCATGCCATACGAGCGCCGACTCACCGCGCGACCCGGCCAGCCCCAGATGGCGCGGCCCGGTGGCGCATCGAGCGCGGCGGGGATCGGCGCGGGACCCGAGTTCTGCTATCCCGACACCCGGACCAACTCTGTGATCCTCCTTGCAACGCCCATACACACGGAGCAGGTCCAGGCGCTCATCGACCAACTTGACCGGCCGATCAGCCTGCGGGATTCCTTCTACGTCTATCCGGTGCAGAACCTGGTGGCCAGTGACCTGGCGAACAAGATCGGACCGATGATCAACGCGCAGGTTCTCACCAGCACTACCGGCACTGCGGCCGGCACGGGCGGGTCGACGCTGCCCGGCACTGCCGTTGGAGGAAGATTGGGGCGAGGCGGAGGCGCCTACAGCGGGACCACGAGCGGCCTTGGCACAACCGGGCGGCCCCGATCCCTTGGGGCGGCCTCGCTGGAGTCCGAGCGGCCCGTGAGGGCCGCCGAGATGGAGGCTGAACCGCTCTCCGGCATCTCCGCCAAGAGCGCCGCGCCAGAGCCCATCGTGGTGGCGCAGGCGCCAGATATGGCGGCCCCCATTCCCGCTCAGCCACAGGCCATGCCCCCAACCCTGGAGATAATGGCGCCAGGGATCGAATACGCCCCGAGCGTACCGGTTTCTTCGGTTCGCCAGCCCATGGTCAACGCCGACGACAACACCAACACGCTGCTGATCTCGGCTTCGCCCGAGCAGCTAGAGCTGGTGAAGCAACTACTTGAGCAACTCGATGTCGCGCCGCCGCAAGTGTACATCCAGGCGATCATCGCCGAAGTCGCGCTCACCCGCAACACCAGCCTGGGATTCCAGTGGGAGAACCTTGGACGCACCTTTGGGCAGTTCCAGGGGAACACTTACACCGGCGATATCTCTTCGAACTTCGGCCTGCCTACGGTCACGAAGGACGCGGCCGGGAATGTTACCGGCCCGACCGGCTTCTTCGGGCAGATCAGCGGCGATTCTTTCCGCGCCGTCCTCACCGCCCTCACGACGGACTCGCACGCGCGCATCCTCTCCGCGCCCAGCATCTTCACCTCCAACAACCAGAAGGCGCAGATAGACGTATCGAGCAGCCGACCGTTCCCCAGAGGAAGCCTGACGACGACGCAGGGCACAGGCGCGGCCATCAGCACCAGCATCGATTACCAGTCCGTCGGTATCGTGCTTACGGTCACGCCTCGCGTCACACAAGGCAACATGGTGCAGATGGAAGTCACCGTCTCGGCCGACGAGCCGGGCGCTTCCGTCAACGTTGGCGGGCAGGACTTCCCGAGCGTCAACCGGCGCCAGACCAGCGCCAGTCTGAACATCAAGGATGGAAACACGATCATCCTGGGCGGCCTGATGAGAGACACCATCACCCGATCCTCCTCCCGCGTCCCTCTCCTTGGCGACCTGCCCATCATCGGTTCGCTCTTCAAGTCGAGCAGGTCTAACCGGGAGAAGTCCGAATTGCTGGTCTTCCTCACGCCCCACGTGGTGCGAACCTCAGCGGAGGCGGCTGCGGTTACGGACAAGGTCAAGCAGAGGTCGCTCGAGGTCCCCAGGAGCCTTCAGGGCCCGTCAGACGGGTCCGCCCCGCCTGGCAGGAAGTAGCAGGTAGCACAGAAACAGGCTGACAACGCCGAGAAAGGCCTGCAGTGCCCATAAACTCGCATAGGCCCTCGCGCTGGAAGAGGGACATCGCGGAGTCCGTGGACTTCTTCAACGAGTGGTTCATGGAGTTCGCTCCCGATGCATACCGACGGACGCGAGTCGAAACAGTTGGCACCGTGATGGAGGCGATCAGACACACATCGGACATGCGGACGATCTCGCCGGATGTCTTAAGGGAGCACCCCGGGATTCTGCCCACGCTACGGATGTCTACCTCCCCGCCGCTTGCGCGAGATCGGCTTGTCGGGCTGGCCTACGCCAGCAAGAGCCTGGTGGAGTCGATGGAATCAGGGCGGTTACCTCCGCGGATGCAATCGAGAGAACTCAATCGGCATCTGGCAAGCATCTGCGTCATCGTATCTCGCCTTCTGGACGATGACATCCTCCCTTGGCTCAAGGGGCAGAAGACCCCGACGCAGAATGAACGGCAGAGGGCGTCCACTGTGATATCGGACCGCCTTTGTGGGGCCGTGGCCGACCCGATCATTCGCAACGCACAAGAACGGAGGCAGCTGGCTTCCATTGAGAGCTACCTCGAAGCTAGGGGCTACCGGCAGCAGGCTCCTCCGCGGGGTGCCGTGCTGCGAGACATGGCACCCGGCACCTTCACTTTCCGGTTGAATATCCCGGTGGGGACGGGCAGGACTGTCAACATCCCGATGGACGTGGTTGTGCAGCCCACTAAACTCAGCAGGAACCGCATCCCGATTCTGATTGAGGCGAAGTCCGCCGGCGATTACACCAATACCAACAAACGCCGCAAGGAAGAGGCCACGAAGATCCGTCAGCTTCGCGACACCCATGGGAAGGATGTCAACCTGGTGCTGTTCCTGTGTGGCTACTTCGATAGCGGATACCTGGGGTATGAAGCGGCCGAAGGGATTGACTGGGTGTGGGAGCATAGGATCGACGATCTCAGGAAAGCGGGGCTGTGATCTTGGCGTCTGACTACTTGTCTAGAGAACGCCTGCGGCTTCAGGAGCAAACCCGACTCGACGCTGGCAAACGACCCGGCGAGCGTAACCGGTTGGGGCAGTTCGCCACTCCTGGCGCCCTGGCACGGGAGATAGCCGAGTACGCCCGGCGTTTGTGGGGGAGCCGCCGCGAGAGGATCAGGTTCTTGGACCCAGCTGTGGGGACTGGGGCGTTCTACTCAGCACTGCTAACCGCGTTCCCATCTCCTGCGGTCGAAGCGGCCACGGGAGTCGAGATCGACAGGGAACTTGCTGCAGCGGCGCGGGCATTGTGGGGAGACGTGGGTTTGAACGTGGTAGATGCCGATTTCACCAGGCTCGACCCGCCCCCAGAGCGGTTTAACCTGGTACTGACCAACCCGCCGTATGTACGGCATCACCATCTGGATGCGGTTTACAAGCTTAGGCTCAGAGGTCTGGTTAGGAACGTGCTCGGCAGAGACATTAGCGGGCTCGCGGGTTTCTACTGCTACTTCATGATTCTGGCGCACAGATGGATGGCTCAGGATGGTATTGGCGTCTGGCTAGTACCCTCTGAGTTCATGGACGTCAGCTATGGGTCAGCTCTGAAGCACTACCTAACTGAGAAGGTGGCTCTCCTTCGAGTGCACCGCTTTGATCCTGAGGAAACCCAGTTCGATGATGCACTTGTCTCGTCCGCGGTAGTAGTCTTCCAGAACACTCTTCCGGACCCGTCCCATGAGACGGTTTTCTCCTACGGCGGAGGGCTCTTACGGCCGCGGGAGGAAACCTCCGTTAGCTTGGTCGCAGCAAGAGGTAAGAGGAAGTGGTCATCTCTGGCAGCGTTCTCGGGCGGAGTCACCTCCGATTCCGGGCCCACGCTCGACTCGTTCTTTGCAGTTCGCCGAGGGATAGCGACCGGGTCCAATCGCTTCTTCGTGCTGGGCAGAGACGAGGCCGAGGGAATCGGCATTGACGAGGGCTTTCTGAAGCCCATCCTGCCAGGCCCGCGGCATCTTCGCGAGTGTCTGATCCAGGCCAACCCTGACGGCTACCCAAGGATCGCTAAACAACTGGTCGTTATTGACTCCGACATGCCACTTGAGCATATCTCTAGGGCGTGTCCTGGGCTGTCGATGTACTTGGCAGCTGGCATGGAAAAGGGAGTCCATAGGGGCTATCTGGCCACAAGGCGCGTTCCGTGGTACCGACAGGAGCAACGCCCTCCTGCCCCATTCCTCTGCACTTACATGGGAAGACGTGGAGCCACAAAGGAGCCGTTCAGGTTCATAAGGAACCTGTCTCAAGCGACCGCGGCCAACGTGTATCTGCTGCTTTATCCGGTGGGCGCACTCAAGGCCGCGCTAGTGGCAGACCCATCAATGGCCGAAGCAGTCTTCAAGTTCCTGCAATGCATCGATACGCGCCAGCTGATCGACGAAGGCCGAGTCTACGGTGGCGGGCTCTATAAGATTGAGCCCGCCGAGCTCGGGAGGGTCTCCGCTGCCGGCCTCGCGGATGCGCTGCATCTGCGGGTACCACAGCGTCCCATCCAGCCAGCGCTTCCTGGCACCGATGCCCTGCGCGTACTCGCCTAACCCCGGGGTTCCCGTCTGTGGTGTGCTGCCTAGCCGCCTGTGATCTCCGACATCTTCACTACTCTCCCCTCTGCCGCCGCGAGGTCGGCCGCGAAGATCACCTCGTGGGTGCGCGCCGCCCACTCGAGATCGACCGGATGCGCTCGATTCTCGCGGATACAGTCGATCAGATCGTTGATCTCGTCCTCGTAGGGGTGATGGGTAACGTCCCCGCTATCGAGCATGATGGTGGGGACGGATGCCATCGCTTTCTGCCCGCCCAGCTTCGTGGAGAAGAACTGGTTGTCGCGAATGCAGCCGGCCTCGCCCTGGATCTCGAACGGGAAGTAGTAGGGCCCGCGGTAGTCGACACTCGCCGCGCACTTGCCGACGATGCCGTTGGCGAACTTCATGATGGTGACAGCATGGGGCGGGTACTCGTACTTCAGGGGATTGCCGGAGCTGAAGCCGCTGAACGAAGCTACCTCGGTCACCTCAGACTCTGCCAAGTAGATCACCAGGTCGAGCGCGTGACAGCCTGCGCTCAGCAGCGCGCTGGCGCCCTCCTGCTTCGTGACGTTCCAGCTCCACTGCTTGTACCAGGGGCCGATGCCATGGTAGTAATCGGCCTCAATGCTGTACACCGAGCCGACGACGCCCATGTCGATCAGGTTCTTGATCGTCACTACCTGCTGATTGTAGTGGCACTCAAAGCAGACCGCCGTCTTGATGCCGGCCGACTTCACCGCGGACTGTAGCTTGCGAAGAGACTTCAGATCCAGCGCCACCGCCTTCTCGATACACAGGTGTTTCCCAGCTTTCGCAGCTGCCACCCCCTGCTCGACGTGGAGGCTGGGCGGCGAGCAGATGGAGATCACCTGAATCTCCGGGTCCGCGAGCATCTCCTCATAGGAGGCGTAGACCTTCACGCCTGAAATGTCGGCTTCCTTACCGATCTCCGCCAGCTTCGCCTTCGCCCCGTCGGCGGTGCGGCTGCACACCCCGACCACGCGGCTGTGTGGGTTGTGCTGATAGGCCTTGAAGTGCTCGGATGAAGCCCAACCCATCCCTACGATTCCTGCGCCGATCTTTTCCGCCATCACCACGCCTCCTGGGAGTGCAGCCTGTATCCTGACCACTATCTTTTGGGCGGCGCTCCGATCTCCTCTCGGCCGCCGATCGCGAACGCCGTGGCGCTCGCGGCGACCTCAAGGAGGATTGCCGCCGCCGCGCAGAATTCATGGAGCATACCATCGCAGACTAGGAACGGAGTTATCATGCCCCCAAAGAAGATCAGAATCGCCGTCAGCGGCCTCGGGCGCATCGGCTGGGACTTCCACTGCGCGCAGATTGCCAAACACCCGCAGTTTGAGTTCGTGGCCGTTCAGGACGTCGACCCGGAGCGGCTGCGCGAAGCGAAGCAGGTCTATGGCGTCGCAGGCTACCGGGATTTCTCCGAGATGCTGGCGGAGTGCAAGCTCGAGGTCGCCGTCATCGCCACGCCGACTCACCTGCACAAGACCATGGCGATCGAGGCGCTGCGCGCAGGCTGCCACGTTCTGCTCGAGAAGCCCATGGCGCGAGATAGCGCCGAGGCCGCGGCCATCGTCCGCGCCGCCTCCCGCCACCAGCGACTGCTGACCGTCTACCAGCCCCTGAGAGCCGTTGCCTACTTCCAGCACCTTCGCCGGCTCCTCTCGTCGGGGATGATCGGCGAACCCTACCACGTGCGCGTCGGCTCATTCAACTACGTCCAACGGAACGACTGGCAGAGCCTGCGGCGGTTCGGCGGGGGCATGCTCAACAACTATGGCGCTCACGCTCTCGACCAGGTGCTGCAGATCATCGGCTACGACATCAGGAGCGTATTCGCCAATCTTCGGGTAGTGGCCTCGCTGGGCGATGCCGACGACGTCGTCAAGGTGGTGCTGGAAAGCCGCAAGGGATTCGTCGGCGAGATTGACATCAATCAGGCCTCGACAATCCAGCCTTACGCCATGCAAGTCTGGGGCACGAGGGGCGCGGTAGTGATCCCGAGAGATCGGGACCAGCTCATCGTCAGCTACTTCAGGCCAGAGGACATTCCATCGAAGTCCCTCAACAAAGCCCTCGCCAGCGAGGGCCGCCAATACCCGTTCGACAAGATCCCCATCCGGGAGGAAGCCATCCCCGTCGATGGAGCATTGGCGGTGGACTTCTACGCCAACCTCGCCGACGCGGTCCGCAAGGGCCGTCCTCTCTTCGTGAAACCCGAGGAGCCCCTCGCGGTGATGCGGCTCATCGACCGCTGCCGGGAGAGCGGCGGCCGTATCGTGAAGACGCCCCTGATTCAGAGGAAGGCGAGATGACGGCGCCAGGCCGGCGGCGCCTCCTCGTCACGGAGGGCGTCCTGACGAGTCGGCGCTCAGAAAATCACTGCCTGCTGTCGAAGAACCGCGCCACTTCGTCGCGGTCGAACTGCGGCAGCGCGCGCCGGATGCCGCCGCTAATCAGCGACACGCCGTCAGACCTCGGAACCACGCGCCCTATCGCAGCCGACTCCTTCCCAGCTTCCCGCAGCGCGGCCAGGATGGCTTCCGCTCCCGCCGCCTCCGCCGCGATGAGCAGCGATCCGGAGGCGATCAGCCCAAGCGGGTCGAGCGAAAGCGCGGCACAGATTTCCCGCGTCAACGCCAGGGTCGGGATCGCCTCGGCATCGATCTCGATCCCGACCTCGGAGGCCGCGGCCAGTTCCATCAGCCCGGTCGCCAGCCCGCCTTCGGTCGGGTCGTGCAGAGCGGTCACTCCTCCCGCCCGCGTCGCCGCCCGCGCCGCCGCGACCACGCTTATGCCCGGATCGAATAGGAGCTGACTGGCCTCTGCCAGGTTCCCCTCACTCATGCCCTTTTCCCGTAGTTCCTCCCCTGCTTCCCGCGCCAGCAGCGCCGTGCCCTCGATGGCGATCGGTCCCGCCAGGATTATCACGTCCCCATCGCTGGCGCCGCTGCTGGTGATGAGCCTATCTTTCTGGACCTCCCCCATCATGCACCCGATCATGATGGGCCGGTCCAGGCCGATGGTGACCTCGGTGTGCCCGCCGACCGACGTCACGCCCAACCCGCGGCAGGCCTGTGCGATCTGGTCGAAGATGGACCGGATCTCGCCTTCGCTCGCGGCCTCCGGCAGCAGCAGTGTGGCCATGAACCACTTCGGGTCGGCTCCCATGGTAGCGATGTCATTGGCGTTCACGTTCACGGTGTACCAGCCGATCAGGTCGGTAGCGAAGGTGACGGGGTCAGTCTTTGCCACCAGCAGCCGGTCCCCGAAGTCGATAACCGCGGCGTCCTCCCCCACCCGCGGTCCGACCAGCACCCGTGGGTCGCCGCCCGGCAGCCGCGTCAGTAGATCCGCCAGCAGGTCAGGAGGAAGCTTGCCCGGCCTCACCGTGCGTGATCCTTCCGGTCGGCCCAGACGCTCTTGTAGACCACCATGGTTTCGCTGCCCGAAGTGATATTGTCCCTCAGTTGCACCCAGTATACCGGGGCAAACAGGTCTCTCCTCTGGTCCAGTTCCGGATACCAAGACGGGAATATTACCAGATAGTCGGGCCTGCGGTCGAAGATGAACTGGGAAAGCAGCATGGGCGCCCTTCCCGCAGCCCTCTCCTTCATGCTTCTCAGCGGCAGCACCTGCGTCGTCACCAGCCCTTGAAGGTCCAGCACCGGGTCGTCCGTGATGGCGCCGATCGCACCCACGTCGTTCACCGCCAGCAGGGAGCCCTTCGGAGCATTATCCCTCAGCCATCGCGCGATCGTAACCTGCATCTCGGTGATGTTCTTCACGTTCAGCGCGTAGGTCGCCGCGCTCTTCGGCTGGACCGCCAGCGATGCCGCAAGCGCTACCCCAACCAGCCCAATCCGGGCCCACATCATACCCCGCGCCTTGGCCCCTGAAAGGAGCCACCATCCCCCCATCACCCCCATCAACAGGTAGAGAGGGTTCAGCGCCGCAAGGTAGCGCTGGCTCTGGAAGTCCGCCGGCCGGTAACCGGAAAGCCAGGCCCACAGGAACGGCTGCACGACCAGCGCCATCGGGATTATCAAAGATCGGTGCTTGGACTCCCTCACCAGGACCTGCCGCGTCAGCCAGTACAGACCGACGAAGAACGGCGCTACCATCGCCGCGTTGTCGTGCGCCCACGTTGAGATCAGCGACCACAACTGCTGCCAAGGCCCACTCACTAGGGCCTGCACCAGGTTCTGCATCTGCCCGGTTGCCAGCGCCCCGGCGATGCTCGTCCACTGTTGCTTGGAGTAGAACGAGCTGGGCAGCCACAGGCCTGTCACGACGTGATTGTAGATGAACGGGAGGCACGCCACAACCGCGAACGCCGGAACCTGCTTCGCCATCTCCGAAGCCCACCGCGCCAGCCCACGCTCCTGCTTCTCGATCCAGATGGCCATCACCAGCCGGTCCATCGCCGCTAAGGGGAACAGCAGCAGACACTCCGGCCTGGCCAGCCCCGCCAGGGCGAAGACAATGGCCGCCCACAAGAGAGCCCCAGCGCGCGCTCCGGGCGCCCGCGACCTGACATGCAGCAGCATTCCCAGTAGCGCCAACACTGCGTACAGCGGTGGCTCCATGCCGGACAGCACCCACCAGGGCAGCGGCGCCGTCGCTGCCACCAGCAAGCCTGCGGAGAAGGCCGCCCACTTCGACGGCACGATAGTCAGCGCCAGTTCGTAGACCACCACGCAGAGCATCACCGCGAGCAGGCCGTTGACGACTATCGAGGTGAAGAGGAACTCGTGCGTCGCGGCGTGCGCCAGCGCCAGCAGCACGGTCCAGAGAACGCTGGTGGTGGTGCTGGTCAGTTCGCCAGGGTTGAACGAGAACCCGTGAGCCGAGAACAGGCGCTGGGCGAACCGAACGTGAATCCAGCTGTCATCGAGCGGAAAGCCGAACTCGCCCGCCGCTCGCTTCGATGCCAGCAGATAGTAGACGACGAGGCCGGCGATGGTTGCGGAGGCGGCGACGAGTAGCGCGATCAGTGGCGCGCGCCCACTCGTGTCGGGGACGCTAGCTCCCTCTATTGCTGGTATCGCCTTCTTGTTTCGCTTCTTCTTCATCACGGCCACGGGAAGAATGGCGCTGCAACATGCCAGATCATCGCGATCAGCGTCCATATTACGGCGGAGACGAACTCGCCGAAGAGCATCCCTAGGAACAGCGGTCGCAAACGACCGTAAAGTCGCATCCCCCCATAGCGGACGACCAGTGACTTCACCACCCAGGCGATGAACATCGGAAACCAGAACACGGTGGCGGTCCAGGAGGTGGAAAGAACGTAGCCCAACGGATGCAGGGGCCAGCCCACATAATGGACCCGCATCATCGCCAGCCAGGCCGTGATCAGTCCCCCCGCGATGAAGGAGATCAGGCCTCCGGCGAGGTGTTGAGTCTCTCCCTGGAGGAAAGCCGCATTTTCCTCGAAGTAGAGCACATTGCTGCGCTGATAGATCCAGGAGTACATGCTGCTTGCGCCGCGATGGTAAGGCAGCCAGAGCTGCATGACGGCCGAAACCGGGATGGCGACGGCGAGAGCGATCGCGAACACGTAGAGGAGTGTGCGCCGGCTCACCCCCGTCTCATCTCCCAGCTTCTGGCCATCCAGAAACCCGGTGAGCACGAGCCCGCGGAGATCTCTGGCAAAGAGCGTGTCGAAAAAGGCCACACTTGCCAGGTTCCGCGGCCCCAGCGCCGCGGGTGGGATCACCAGGGAGCTGATATCCAAAGGGGTGAAACACCCCTCCGACATGGGGAGCCCTCCCTCGACGCACCCCCTCGCCATGACGATCGCCTCGACGAAGACGTAGACAAGAACTACGAAGATCGCGAATCCCGCGCTCATCCCTGACTGGTGGAGCCACGCGATCGCACCCCCCAGGGAAAGCACCAGGCCCCAGACCGCAGTCCGGTAGGGGAGCATCTCATCCTGCCCGACAGGGCCTTGGCCGCTCACTGCGCGCCTGAACACGGCCTTCAGGTGCGGCATGGCCGCCATCCCCAGATAGATCACCAGCACGAAAAAGGCGCCAGAGGTCTGATAGAAGGAGTAGCCGTTGGCATCCACGTGCGGGGCCGCGATCCGGGGAAAGGCGAGGGCCGAATAGATCACGTCCTGCGCCTTCACCATGACGTGGAAGAACCAGAAGCTCAGAAGCAACTCCGTTGGCAGCAGGTAGAAGAAGCCCACCGAGCCGGGTGAGATGTAGGCGGCGAAGAAGCTCATATCCGACCACGGACGGCTGCCGAAGTAGTTGTTGATAACGATCTCGACATTGAGGGATGGAAGCGCCGGGTTCCAGTTGTGCAGCCCATTCAGGCCGAATAGACAAGCGGGGATCGAGAAGCCGAGCCAGGTCAGCGGATTGCTGAAGAACGAGCGCCCCGGCTGTTCCCGGATCATCTCCATCGGCAGCCGCACCAGAGGATAGGCCAGCCGCTCGTTATCGCTCCACTGCCGCCGGATCAGAGCCGCCAGACAGAGGAAGGCACAGAAGATGGCCGCCACCAGCATCAACCAGAGCGCGAGTGGCCGAAGCCACACCCCCCACGGCAGTTGCTCGCCCTCCCGCAGCCCCTCGTAGAAAGCGGTCGCCGAGAACTGATGGATGCCCCCGCCGGGCTGCCACGGCACCGCCCAGGCGGGGATGTAGGGGTAGAACAGGTCCTCCCATCGGTTGCCCGGGTTGGCATAGTAGTTGATGCCGACCAGCATCGGCACCAAGTCCTCCATCAGCCCGCGGGAGGAGACCATCGCGGCCAGCAACAGCATGCAGTAGACCACTACGATCTCGCCGGGCCGAAGAGCGAAGCGTGGGGCAAAACGCCTTGCCGCCTTGGTCAGCAGCATGAGCACGAAGAGTGCGGCTACCGCCACTGGGGGAAGCTGTAGGAAGCCGATCATTATCTGTCCCGTGACGAGTTCAGCCCACGAGACGATCAGACAGACGAGAACGATCCCAACCAGACCTAGGACTACCGCGCGGAAGGACAGGTTCACGGCGAAGGCTTCTCTGCTGCCAAGTTCAGCATTCTTGGACGCCAGTTCTGTCTGCTGCCGGCCCTCTGCGCAGATATCGGTGGGTAACGGCCCAGGCAGGCGCGGCCGCAATCATCTGCTCCCGCGACAGGAAAGACTTGAGACCGGCCGTCTGTACTTCAACGCCACCCTCGGCCATCCTCTAGCGTGAGGGACGGCAACCACCTCTTGAGCAGATGCTCCGGAGGACCCCCGTCCCTTCATCGGCAGGGCTTCGCACGCGGCTTCCCGAACGAGAGCATACCGTCTTGCAGGAGCATCTGACATGAGTCTGCTTTCGCATGATGACATCGCCCGGCTCCACGTCGCCAGTTTGGAACTGCTCGCGACCGTCGGGGTGAAGGTCGACCACCCGGAGGTCTATCAGCGATTGCTGGACGCCGGCGCAGAGACCGTCGGCGACTCTGTCACCGTGCGCATTCCGCGAGCGCTGGTGGAGCGGAGTGTCGAGAGCGCCCCAAGGAATATCCGTCTCGCCGATCGCTGTGGCCGCGTGACCAGCGTAGGTGCCGACGGCGGCACCGTGTTTTGGGGCGGCAACGCCATGTACATGGCGCGAGGCCGAGAGCGCTTCGAGATGACCTCCGTCGACCTGGCCGAAGTCACCCGAGTGAACCATGCTCTGCCCAACGTCCACGGAATGCTGGGCGGCAGCCTGGCCGACTACCCGCCCATCGTGCGCGACTTCGTCGGATTCCGCGTCATGGCGGAGAACTCGAGCAAGCACATTCGCCCAGTAATCTTCTCCTCCGACGGCCCCGTCGCCATCATCGAGATGGCGGAAGCGTTGGCGGAGGCCCCCCTGGGCGAGCGCCCCATCGTCAGCTTCGGCTACTCCATCGTCAGCCCATTCCACTGGAGCCGCACCGCGCTCGACCTATTCCTGCGCACCTCCGGTCGCGGCATCCCCATGATGGTGAACTCGGAACCCCTTGCGGGCGGCACCGCCCCCATCACCCTCGCCGGTCTGCTTGCCCAGGCCAATGCCGAAGCGCTCACGGGCATCGTTATCCTTCAGGTCCTGGAGCCTGGGCGACCGTCGGTGTTCAACCTCGGCTTCGCGCACATGCTCGACATGCGCTCGGCCCTCGCTACCAGCGGCGCGGTGCAGGACGGCCTCATCGCCGCCGCGGGCGCGGAGATCGCCCGCTATCACGGCCTCCCCTCCGCCTCCTGGATCAGCAGCGACAACCCCATCTGCGATGCCCAGTCCGCCCTCGAAAAGGCGCTCACCGCCATGCTGCACGCGCGCGCCGGTGTGAACATCATCTGGGGCGTGGGGCAGCTCGAAACGGAGCTGACGCTGTCGCTGGAGCAGGCCGTGATCGACGACGAGATGGCCTCCCAGCTCCTGCGGGCGCAGCGCGGCATCGAGGTCAACGACGAGACCATCGCGCTCGATGTGATCCGGGAAGGCATTGCCGGCGGCGACTTCATCGGCCACGACCACACCCTCGCCCACTACCGCGAGGAGCGTATCGCCGGTGAGCTAACCGCCCCCCAGCGGCGTAATGACTGGCTGGCTGCAGGTGGCCTCGACCTGGTTGAGCGCGCGGCGAAGAAGGTGCAGGAAATCCTCGCCCGGCCGTGCGAACCCCAAGTTACGCCGGAGCAGTCAGCGCGGCTGCGTGAAATCGAGGCGAAGTGGCTGGCGCGGCTGGCCTGAAAGGCCTCAGCGGCTGACTGTCGAAATCTCTTCGCCCACGGGGCTAGTACCCCCCGTACCTCTCCAGCGCCTGGCAGATCGCCTCGACGTTCTCCAGCGGCACATCCGGCCCCACCTCCGCCTTCAGCCACAACCCACCCTCCGGCGAGCCGAGCTTCTCGACCGCCTCCCTCACGTGGGCGTCGATTCCCTCAGGCTTGCAGAACGGGAACAACTGGCGGTCGAGATCGAGATCGACGCACACCTTCCCCTTGCACTCGGTGGCCAGCCGATCCAACCCGTTCGCCCTGAACTGAGGGTTGATTACGCTCACTCCGCACTCGATCAGGTCTTCGATGATCGGGATGACGTGTCCGTCGGTGTGCATATAGACGTAGGCCCCTACGTCTCGGCACATCCCATAGAGCTTCGCGTAGCACGGTTTCAGGTACTTGCGCCACTTCTCCGGCGAGATCGGCAGCGCGTTCTGAGTGCCCAGGTCATCGCCGAAGTGCATTAGCGTCGGTGGATCCTCCAGCCTGCGCTCCAACTCGCCGACGTTGTACTCCAGAACGAGGTCGATCAGCCGTTGGAGTTCCGGCGGCTCCTCGGCGAAGTCAATCATCATCTCTTCGTACCCGCGCAGGTAGGTCAGCCGAAGGAACATGAACCCATGAGGCAGCCCCGCGCCCGGCGCGGGGGCGAGGAACCCGTTCACCATCTCCCGCCTCGGCAGCGGATGCCCAGTGACGAAAGCCTCGCACCCGGGCCTGATGTTGCTCCACACGCACCCCCACTCATCCACGTGATCGCCGAGCGCGTAGGTCCCGCTCACCGCGTCGAAGTCGGTCGATCCTCTCTCGCGCTGCCCAAAGAGCATCGGATGGCGCAGCACGATCTCCTCCAGCGCCTCCCGGTGCTCCATCCATGTCGCCGGCAGCAGCCCCACGCTCACGGGGATGCACTGTGGGTGCGCGAAGGTCATGGACTTGAACCAGTCCGTATCGCGGTCGGTCGCTGCCACCGAACTCATATCATCCACCAATGCTCCGGGGTGATCCCTTCTGACCTGAACGTTCTCCGCTCCGGCGGCAGGGAGTTCAGCAGTTCCTGCGCCTTCCGGCCGATCGCCTCGGAGGCCAGCTCGACGTTCCGCCTACCGACCTCGGCGGAAGCGTGCTGTCGCGGATCCTCCCCGCCGATTCCCCAGGGCGCGCTCATGTCGAGCGTCATCTCGCCATCGCCCAGTTCCGCCATGTCTACCAGGTCGGGGTAGAAGAACATCATGTTCGATGTTTCCCACTTGGCCGCATGGTCGGTGTCGGACTCCTCGCTGAAGCTCAGCGACACCTCCCACAGTCCAATGCCCGCGATGGTGCCATCGGCGACCACCGGCTTCAGCGCCGCCTCGATCATTGCGATCTGCTCTTCAACGTTGTGCCCCGAGACGCCGATGATGACGCGGAACCCCGTCTTCTTCAGCCTTTCGAAAAGGTCGGTCAGCACGGGCGCCAGGTGTTCCTGGTCGAATCCCTCGTGGAACCAGATCGGCGGATACACAACTCCACCGAACCGCTCCGCGCACTTCACCAGTATCCCGTGGGCCTTCAGCGCATCGTTCCCCAACGGCAGGTGCCGGCCGTGCCACTCGATGAGGCCGAACGGCACGTACACGACGGGGAACTTCACCGCCGCCGCTTCGAGCTGCCCCGGTCGCATGAACTGCATTTGCACATCCGTGGAAAGCTTGCTGTCCACCTCGTTCCCTTTCCCGTCAGCACCGATCGGCGTCGGCGAGCACCCTGGGCTCCTCCTCCGGAAGGCTCCAGACTCCAGCAGTGAGGGTTACCTCGGGCCGCTGTCACAACCAGAGATTCAGTATCGTTGCCCCATCGACGCGCTTCGTTTCATAGACTTCACCCCCGGACACCGCGATGGCCACTCCGTCTGATCGCAGGTCCCAGAACCGCCCCCGGAGGAACACTTGCATGCCCACCTTCGCCCCAGAAGAGGCAAGCCGGCCGGGCAGCGCGTACTTCATCGTCGCCTGGCCCTCGGTCAGCCTCTGGACGTCGCGCTGATCCACATCTGCTGGCGTCGGTCCATCGTACCCGAACCAGACACGCTCCCAGGCATCATCAACTCCCGACGACAGGAATGATGGCACAGCCACCACCTCCGCTCGGCCCTCCTGCAGCCGCTGGTATGACTGCGGGTACCACGCGTCCGCGCACACTAGGACTCCCAGGCGGCCGATAGTGGTCTGGAATGCCTGGTTGCTCGATGCCTCCCCGGCCGTCAGAAACGGCCGCTCGCCTCCCGTGAGGAATGCCTTCTTCACGATCCCGAGCATCCTACCATCGGGTCCATAGATACCCGAGACGTTGAACAGGCCGCCATCGCCAACCACCAAACCGCTCCCACCAACACTGGGATTGGGCGCAAGCGTCGATCCCGCGACGATGGTTACTGCGTACTTGCTCGCAAGTCCCGAGAAGACGCGCTGGTAGATTCCGGCCATCTCGTGCGCCTTCATCGTGAACACCGCCCCCGGTACCGGTTGCCTCGACCCGACCTTGTACCGGAGGAACCGAACGGGATTGCTGGCGATCAGCATCGCCATCGCCGACTGCGCCGTCGCGGCGGCGTAGACGGCGCGCTTCTCCCCGGCGACGATCAGCCATGCTCCCAGGTACTCCGGCAGCACGACGATCGTCTTGCCGCCGAGGAATCCGCCCTCCTTCGCGGCCGCCAGGTAGCCATCCATCTTGCTGCGGAACCGCTCCTCCGTCGCGTAGTCAGATGGGACCATGTAGGGCTGTATGCCGACCAGGTTGCCGCGCCCCCGATCCTCGCCGAAGGAGGCCGTCTCGGCCAGCTTCAGGTCCACGGGCCCGGCCGGCGCGCCTCTGCCGGTTGCGCCCCAGACCGCGAAACCCA
>Ga0315284_10005517_pt1 | contig 17974 bp, 15 predicted proteins | sample YL17G09_16_MG_FD_203696 | JGI IMG/M metagenome (GOLD analysis project Ga0315284, IMG submission 203696) | Sediment microbial communities from Yellowstone Lake, YNP, Wyoming, USA - YL17G09_16 | ecosystem: Environmental > Aquatic > Freshwater > Lake > Sediment | place: USA: Wyoming | collected...
TACCGTGTAGACGGACTGGCCGAACGCGCGGTAGAACCAGGCGGTCAGTCTCCACACAGCTTCACCCTTGTCATTGCCGCCGAGGATGTGGAAGAAGCGGCTGCCCCGTGTCATCGTCATGCCCAGACACTGAATCTGGCGCTTCAGTCGTGCTGGCGCGTTTCGATCAGCGTCCAAAATCACGAACGGCTCGTCGAATTCACGCTGCAGCGCGCGGCGAGCGTCCGCCAGTGAAAATCCCGCTCGTTCAGCGAGTTCGCGGGCGCTCATTTCCGCAAAGCTGCGGACCCGCACGCCGGCACGCTGCGACGCTTGGGCGAGAGCGCGGAGAACTCGCGGCCTGGGTGTTCCCAGCGCGACGTGAAGCCCGCCTTTCCGCGATTTGACCGCACCCTTGATGCGGAAGGGGAAATACCCGACGGGGAAATGAATCGCCCCGCCGTTTTCGACCACGACGGGTTCGCGCCGACCCAGCTTGCGCAGAAGGGGCTGGACCTCGGAGAGAGTCTTGCTCGTGACAATCACCAGGGGCACCCGGAAACAGCGCAAAGCGTCGAGGGTTCCCTGGGCGGCATCCCAGCGATAAGTGGTGTGGTCAAGCAGTGTGCCATCGAGGTCGGTGAAAACGACCCACGATCCGGCCCAGCGACGCATCTTCTGACTCCGCTACAAGTGGTGGATGGGGTCTTCGGTTTCGGTCTTTGGAGCTGGCCGGAACTGGGACTGAAGCAGATCGCGGGCCATGTCCCGGGCGCCGAGCCCGAAGGCGATCGCCGCCGCGGTCACCAAGCCGCCGAACATGATGGCGAAGGTGACGATGATCGTCGCGCGGCTGATGCCAAGTTCGTCGAGGGCAGCAACCACAGTGAGGGTCATCACCAAGAAACGCACCAGTCCGGCGAGCAACCGGGCCGAAGGCATGCGGGCATTGACAGCGGCGATCAAAGTGCTCCGGCCGAGGAAGCGGCTCACCAGCGCCCCCACGACCAGAATTACGAGCGCCGCGAGCAGGTGCGGCAAGTAGAGGAAGAACCGCTCGACCAGGTTCTGCGTCCACTGGCTGCGCATGGCGTTCAAGCCCGCGAGCAGCGCCGTGAGCACAATGATCCCCTGCACGAACTGGCCGGCGAGATAGGAACACGACCGCGCAAGGCCCAGCCGCTCCACCTCCATACCGATGCCCATGCGGTCGCAGATCCGGTCAAATCGCATGGCGCGCAAGGCGCGGTAGATGACTTCCTTGGCGAGCCAGCCGATCGCCAGCCCAAGCATGATGAGCAGAACCATGCCCAGCAGGCTGGACAGGCTAGCGACCGCTTGTTGTCCGAGGTCCCGTAACGGGTCGAGGATCGTACGTTCCCAGAATTCACTCATGGCTCTCACCTCGTTTCGCGTCCCAGTGGGGGATCAAGGAGGGCTTCAACTGCTCGTAAACCAGACAAAGTTTTTCAATGCGCTCCTCGACCTGGATCGCGTTTTCCGGTTCGGTCTGGCGGGCGAAAGAAGCCACCCAGCCGAGATAAAGCGGGGTCAGGGATTTCAGCAGGTGCTCGCGATTGAGGGTTCGTCGGTGATGGGCAAGGGCGAAATCGCACACCACGGTGGCCCAGGTCCCGTCCCGCAGGATAAACCTGTCCGCCGGCAGCGCCGCGGCCTGGGCGAGTTCCTCAAGCGTCGCCGCGGAAACAAACTGCTTGTAGATCGGGCGAAGGTCGCGGCACCCTTGCGCGAAAGCCCCGATCATTCGCGCGAGGTTGATCGACACAGGCTCCAGCCCCACCTCGAAAGGGAATCCAAAGAGTGGCGCGGGTTGAGAATTTTGCGTCTGGGTCCAGACGCCCCGATAGGTTTCCATCAGGTTGAAGACGGAACCCACGACTTGCATGAGCATGGCGCTCAGATCGGCGCCGGGGTCTTTGGCGTCGTGAAGCTTCGCTCCCAGGTAGGCCTGGCAGACTTTGAAACCCTCCGCGATGGCGGTGGTGGTCATCCAGATGTCGATGCCGTAGCGCGCCACGTCCGTCGCCCACACGTCGCGCGTGAGCAGATGCTGCACCAGCCTCCCGGAGAGCCCGAAGTCGCCGCCTATGGGTTGCCGCACGCGCTGCCCGTAGAGCGCGCGCGTGAGCGGATAGACGATGCTGTTGGTGATCGTCCCGTCGTATTTGTGGCGCTTGTAGTAGGGTGCCACATAGTCGTATTCGCGCTCCAGCACCGGCCACAGCAGCAGTTCGAACCAGTCGGGGGTAATGCTGCGCAGATCGGCGTCCACCACCGCGCAGGCGCGCGCGTGAACCAGTTCGGCGATGCGGAAGACGGTGCGGAAGGCGCTTCCTTTGCCCGGCACACCGTGGTAGGGGGTGGTCAGGCGCTGCACCGGCTGTTGCGGGTGGCTTACCAGCAGGAGTTCCTGCGTGTCGAGATTGGCCTTTTCGACCACTTCGCGCGTGCCGTCCGTCGAGCCCCCATCCGAATTGACGATCACCGCCCGCCAGGTGGGAAAATACTTGATCAGCCCCGCCTGCGCCGCGCGCACGACGTGCCCGATGGTGCGCGCGTTGTTATAACTGGGGATGCCGACCACGATGTCAGCGGTCCCCAGTGCGGTCACTTTCTCCTGCGCCTGCGCTTGCAGAATCTCTTCCGCCAAGGTCACGCACCCTTATGTGTTGTCAAACTCTACCGCTTCGTTCAAGCGATTGTAAATATCCGGTATGGCTGCAACCACGCGATTCCAGTTGGGGATGAGGGGCTGCCCCAGCGGGTCCGCCAGGAAACTTTCCGCCGCCAGCCGCAGTCCGCGCGAGAAGGCATCCACGGCCTCCTCCTCGGCGTGGCGGTCGAAGCCGAGGCCGTTCACCATGGCGTCGGCGTGATAGCGTGTGATCATGTCTTCCGCCGCGCGCACGTACTGCGCCTGCAGCGTGCGGAATGCCCCGCCGGAGAGCTCCACCCCTTCGGCGGCAAGGGTCCGGAAGAGTGTCTTGGCGATGTCCACGGCCATGCGCATCAAGCCCTTCTGCGCGTCGTCGGCGGAAAGGCTTTGATGCTTGTGCTCATAATTATCGCAGAGGTCGACCTGGCAGATGCGATTCGCCGAAAAGTTGCGATAGACTTCTGACAGAACCCCCACCTCCAGGCCCCAGTCGGCCGGGATGCGGTTGATCCGCGCCAGATCCGCGTACATGCAGACCTCGCCCGCCAGTGGATATCGAAAGCTCTCCAGGTAGACCAGAAAGGGATGGTATCCGATCACGTTTTCGAGCGCCCGCACGAGGGGCGCGACCAGCAGGCGAGTGGCCCGGCCGTACATGCGGCCCGCCACCCGCGCGTAGTAACCTTTCGCGAAAACGTAGTCGATGCGCAGGTCGGCTACCGGATAACACAGCCGCGCCAGCAGCTCGCGGGAGTAATTGATGATGTCGCAGTCGTGCAGCGCAATGATCTTCCCCCGCCCGCATGCGAGCACATATCCATAAGCCAGCCAGCAGGAGCGCCCTTTGCCGTTTTCGCTTACCGTCAAGTGCATCTCCCGCAGGTCGGAGTAGATCTTCTGAATGCGCGGCCCGTCGTTCCAGACGACGCGCACGTGGGGATGCAGTCCCTGAACCCGCTGTCGCGCGTCGGCGAACTGCCGGGCGTCCGCCGAACCGAGGGCCACCACCACTTGGCTCAAGTATGGGACCTTAGAAACTTCCTCAAGGATTCGCGGCATGGCCGGTCCCTCGAATTCCGAATAAAGCGCCGGCAGAACGAGCGCAATCGGCTGGACACGCGCGAAAACACTGAGGTCGCTCTCCAGGGAATCGAGCGAGCGGCACCCCAGCCGGTGGAGTGTGGCGACCAGGCCAGTCTGATAAAAGTCCGCCATGGCATTTCACCTCCGGTTTGATTCCTCTGCACGCGGCGGCATCGGGATCCTGAGGAAGCGCGTCTCAAAAATTCCGGTGCGCTTCCTGCCTCGCGAAAACAATCCCGCGATGCCAGCCGTTGGCCGAACGACCAGTCTCGTTTCCTACTGATTGGTCAAGCCTACTTCCGCCGCCCCAGCGGGGTCAAGGGGCTCAGGTGTCAGCTACACCGAGAAGCGAGGACAGCACATCGAGCGGGCAGGACGTTCCGCGCGTGAGGTCACTGGGCATGCGTCTCTTCCTGTTTTATGGAATCCGAGGTCGCGACGGGCTGGCGGACGTCCTCGCGAAGGATCTCGATGCTTCCCTTGAAGTAGGCTCCATCTTCAATGGCGATGCCCGGGGCGACCAGGTCACCCATAACCCGGCCGGTCTTGAGAATTTCGATCCGCTCGCGAGCAATGATGTTGCCCGTCACCGCGCCCTGAATGACCGCGCGTGAGACCTGGATCTCCGCCTTTACCTGGCCCTGAGCACCCACGGTCAGGCAGTGGTCGCGGAGATGGATGCTGCCCTCAAACTGCCCCTCGATATACAAGTCCTCCTCGCCGGCCAGTTCCCCTCGCAGGGTGACCGAGGGGCCGAGAATCGTCCGGTTGGGTTCGCGCGAATGCGGAGCAGTTCCTTTAGGGTTCATTTCAGGCATGGGCGTCTCCATGAGGGATTTCGCGGGCGTGACGGGCTCGACGGACCGCTTGGTGACAGGCGCAGATTTCTTTTCCCACCAGCTCAATCAGAGCCTCCTGCTCAAATTCCTAAGCGCTTCAGCCTTCGTCGCACGGTTCAAAGCGGACCCCCTAATGTTACCTCTCCTGTGCGTGCCGTGATAGGGGGATAATCGCTCGCTTACCCGCACACCGCATGCCAAATCACGAAACGAAAGGCCCTTGTATTTCAATGAATTGGGCCACGTAACAGTCGTCACGTCGACTTGCCACGGACAAAAATTTCCTTGACACGGAAAAACCTCCGGGGTGGGCGAAGGCGAGTCCTCCCGGGGATGGGACTTGCAAGTAACATTTCATTCGAAATGGGAGGATGGACTTCGAGGATTGCGCGGCAGTAGTTGATGGCGGCGGCAGGACCCACCGGAGAGTGCGCACACCCCCACGGGCACTGCGACTTCCCGCGTCGAGTGCGTGTTCGGGGGCGGCCGCTCGCCAAGCGGCGAAAGACCGCCCCTTCTTCCCAAACGCCCGACGCCTCACTAGTTCACTTTTAAGGTCAGCGACGTGCTGTGCGTTGCGCTGCCCGACGTGCCGGTGAGAGTAAGCGTGTAGGTGCCCGCCGGTGTTCCTCTGTTTGTTGGCGGAGGGCCGCCACCTCCGCACGCCACCCAAGCCATTGCCATCAACAGGGTGGCCGCAAGTGCGATCTCGAGGGCGGATTTTGGACGCGACTTAACGCGCCGCGCCGCCCCCAAGCCGCCAGCATCGCCAGCGCCAACAACCACACCTGGACGGGCGGGCTCGTGTGTCTTTCCGTTGGGGCTGGTCCAAACTGAGATCCTGGCGGTACTATCGAGCGCGCCGTCGTCGTGACGCTCACTGTGACATTGGCCGGTGTTGACCCGTCGAGTGACAGCGAAGCAGGTGAAGGTGTACAAGTCGCAGCGGTCGGCGCCCCTGTGCAAGTCAGCGCCAGGGTTCCCGTGAAGCCATCGGGGGTGAAGGTCAAGTTGTAAGTGGCGGTCGCGCCCGCTGCGACTTCCGCCGACGTGGACGAACCCTCGGCGGGTGCAATCGAAACTTCGGTGCCGTTTCCGGACAGCGCAACGGTCTGCGAGCCACCCGGGCCGCTGTCAGTGATGGTCAGCGTGGCCGACCGGTTTCCGACTGCGGCGGGTTTGAAGGTGACGCTGATGGTGCAATTGGCGCTGGGCGCGAGGGAGCCGCCGCAATCGTTGGTTGGGGTGAAGTCGCTGCCATTGGTTCCGCCGGACGCGACGCTGGTGATGGTCAGCGCGGCGTCGCCATTATTGGTCAGGGTCACGGTCTTGGCTGAGCTCGTGGAATCGACGAGTTGATCGTCGAAAGTCAGGCTGTCCTTGGACAGGCTGGCCCCCGGACCCGTGACCGAAGTGGACATCTTCGCAATGAACACATCAGCCTGCCCGCGCAGATTCGCTTGCAGCGGGCTGGCGGTTGGGAAGTCCGCGGAGATAGTAGCGCCCGTCAGGTAAGCATTGCCCAGGGCATCCACAGCGACGCCAAAGCCGATGTCGCCCCCCGCGCCACCAATATAGGTGGAGAACGCCGGCGCGGATCCTGCGGCGTTCAATTTCGTCAGGAAAGCGTTGGGGCAAGCGATGATGACGCCGGACCCGCCGCAACTGCCACCCCCGAAGGTGTCCTGGATGGGACTAGCCCTCGGGAAGTCGAGCGAACCGGTTGCGCCCACGACGTAGGCGTTGCCGGCGTACACGGTGATGCCCAAGGCAGCATCGTAACTGCCGCCGCCCAGGTAGGTGGCGTAGTCAAACGATGATCCAGCCGCATTGAGTTTAGCCACAAAGGCATCCGGACAATTGAATGTGTCCCCGGAGCTGCCGCATGCTCCCCCGCCGAAGCCCGGCTGGGCTGCCCCCGCAGTGGAGGGGAAATCCGTGGAGTTCGTGATTCCGGTGACGTAGGCTGAACCGGCTGAATCCACGGCAACGACCGTGCCAATCTCATCGCCCGTGCCGCCCAGATACGTTGAGTATCCGAGGCCCGATCCCGCGGCGTTAAGCTTGGTAACGAAAGCGTCCGTGCAAGGGTGCAAGGATTTCGTCGGCCCGCAATTACCCCCACCCGTGGAGCCCTGGACTGCGCCCGCCACGGGGAAATCCGTGGAAACCGTGACCCCCGTCAGATAGGCATTCCCGGAACTATCGACGGTAATGCCCAGGCCGGCATCGTAGCTGCTCCCTCCGAGGTAGGTGGCGTAGCCGAGAGAGGTTCCGGTGTTATTAAGCTTTGCAGCGAAGGCGTCAGGACAGGAGAAATCGTGAGAGCTAAAGTTACAGGTGCCCGTCGTCAAGCTTGTCCGGTAAGCGCCTGTCGTGGTGGGGAAATCGGTCGAGAATGTTAGCCCGGTGATGTAGGTATTGCCGGAGCCGTCCAGCGTGCTGCTGGTGGCGATATCGTCATTCGACCCGCCCAGAAACGTGGAAAAGCCGAGCCCGGCGCCATCGGCATTAAGTTTGGCGACGAAAATCTCGCCTTTGCCATTCGAGGTGCTGTGGAGAACGCCGGAGGTTGTGGGGAAATCGGCGGAAGCCGTGCTCCCCGTGACATAGGCGCTTCCAGAGCTGTCAACTCCAATACCCAAACCCACGTCGGCGTTGCTCCCACCGAGGTAGGTGGAATATACACGCGTGGTCCCATCGGTGCTGAGCTTGGTCACAAAGGCATCGGGGCACGGAAACGAATGGGAGTAGTTGTAGTCATAGCAAGTGCCATTAACCCCAACCGTCATGAAGGCGCCTAAAGATGTTGGGAAGTTGGGGCCCGCAGCACCCGTGATGTAGGCGCTGCCGGACGCGTCAACGGCAATGCGCAGGCCGAGTTCGACGTCCGTGCCACCGAGGTACGTCGAATAGGTCAGTTCGGGGTCGATGACCAGAGGCTTGGTCGAGTCATAAGCGCCCACTTGAAAGCCCACGCGGTTGTCGGCCAGGAGGACGTAGCGGCCGTCAATCGATTTGCGATTTTGGATTTCGGATTTTGGATTGCCGGACACCGTGGACTGCCGACTGTCGACGGCTCTTGATACACCACCGGCTTGTGGAAGTGGACTTCGCCCCCCTGCGTCTTGATGACCAGGTCGCCGTTGGGGTTGATTTGCAGGGCCGTCCGTCGGTTGACGGGCGTGCCCGTGGCCGGGGCAAGCCCCGGCCCTACGATCTCAAGAGCGATCGCGCGAGGGTCGGCGCCGGGAGCGACCACGAAGTCGTACTCCAATTGGCGCTGGTTTCCGTAGTAGACCAGATCCACGCCCGGATAGACGCTCTGGTATTTCACCTTGGCATAGTTCGGGACATTGGTGCGCCACTTCTTGGGATCATTGCCAAGGAAGTAGTTGCTCCTGCCGGGCAGCTCGTCGAGGGCGGCGATCCCGGCCTTCAGGTTTGCTCCGACCAGTTTCAGCCGCAGGAGTGTGGGACTGTCGGCGGTCTGTTGCGCGTGGTTGGTTGCAGGAAGCAACTGACCCGCGAGCAACGACAATGGACCCTCGCCGATTCTTGACTTTTGACCTTTGACTTCCTCCTTGCAGCGCCAGCACGGCCTCATTTCCTGTCAGCAAGAGGGTGTATCCGTTTCCGCGCGAGAGAAACTTGACGTCGGAATCGGCTTGTCCCCGGTTGGCCTCGAAGCTCAGCGGAAGATTGCCGTAGGCCTTGATCAGCCTGGCCTGCGCGGCGGGACCCTGAGCAAGGGCCGTCCGCGGCAGTGCCGTGGCGGTCGCGTTGGACACCCGAAAGGGCGTCACGCGCGTAACCGGAGGAGTGGTTAAAAGGATCAGTAAGGCGAACAGGGGCAGACTGCTCGCGGCAACCACACACAAATACCTAGAGTGATGTGGATGAGGGAGATACCCATACGCGCCTCCAGCACGCCGTGGGTTGGCAAGTCGTCCGAAATTCGATTCAAGAGTTAATGGAGACGTTACTTTGAAACAAGTCAATTGTCAAGTGTCAAAAATTGAAATCTGGAAACACGGGTCTAATTCTGCTCATCGCCTGGATTGGTGGGTCAGGAGAGTGACTCCCAGAGGCTATGGACGTCCAGGGCCCCCGAAAAGGAAATCACGTTCACCCTGCGGATTGTTCCAAAAGTCCACCTTCAGAACGCCGATGACCTACGAAAGTGCTATAGCTTTCGATGAGCGCCGCGAGTATCATGGGGCGTGGGGAAGGCAGTGGCTGCGGTTTCCAGGGGAAGGCCATGGCCAAGGTCGGCTACGGGGCAATGTATGGGTTCTTCATCGGACTTGTCACCATCATTTTGTCGGGCTTATTTATATATAAGTCAACACGGCCTGCGATGCGGCTGCGGGACGACCCGCCATTGGAATTCCTCGATGTTAAATCGAATTGGACTCCCAAGCAGCGCCAATCGGAGGAGCGTTTGGCGCAGGCCTACTGGAAATGTGCCGTAAGGTTGTCTCGTGCGCAGTATGTTTATGGCGAACAGCTCCCGGACGAACCTCCGCCCGGCTTCAGCGTCGATTCTAAAACCTATCCGAGCGTGAACGAGAGCCCCGCGGCCGCTCGGGCGCGTTATTGGCGGAACCTCCAGAAAGTGTGGACTCAGCCCGGCGTCTGGCAACGCTTTTACGAGTGGCGCACCGACTGGTTTTTCCGCAGCACGAATTTCTAACCTGAAGTGGCCCGCAGCGCCTTGACCCCGGCAACAGATAAAAACACCAAAAGCGCGGGCCTACCAGGGGGTAACAGCGAGGTCGAGGTATTGCTGTCGTCGTGCTTTAGGGCCGGCTGCAGTCAAAGAACTCCCTGATGAATCAAGAAGCCGGCAGTACCCGCCGCGACAATCAAAAGCGGTTCGGGTATTTTTTTCCCGGAAAGTTAAGAGTGTGAGCGTAATGATTGCAATCCCCACGGTGGGGAGATCAATCAGCGCTCGACGGCCGAGAACGAAACCCGCGCCCGTAATTGCGCCGACCGCAGCTGCTGTAACGCCCTGAACAAAGGCCTTCACCTGCGGGTTCTGGGCGAACCGGCGGTAGTAGGGCGCCCCCGCGATAATGACGAAATAGGGCGGCGCAAACACAGCGAATGACGCCAACAATGCCCCTACCTGCCCCGCGACCAGAAAGCCGATGAAAGCAGCCGTGATCACAATCGGGCCGGGTGTAATCATCGCTACCGCCACGGCGTCAACGAATTGCCGCTCCGTGAGCCAGTGAAATTGCCCGACCACTCCACCATAAAGGGAAGGGACGATGGCCAGACCGCTTCCGAATACGAAGGCTCCCGCCTTGGCGAAATAGAGGAACAGTGTCGACAGCGTTCCGGGGGATGCGGGTCCGGCCATGCCCGCGACGAGCCATGGGATGGTAACCACGGCAACAAGCGGAGTGATTACAGGCCGGCGCAGGGGTGCTTTCACGAAAATGCTGACGAGCCCACACAGCACAAAAAGCCAGACCAGTTCAGTTTCCGTCCAGGCGGTTGTCACCGCCACCAAGCCGAACAGAGTCCAAAGGAACCGGTCAGTTGCCAGCGTCGTTTTCACCAGTTTATAGGCACTGCGAACGATAATGGCAATTACCGCGGCGCCGATCCCATAGAAGATCCCTTGTATCCAGGGGAGATTCCCAAAGCGGACGTAGAGGAACGCCAGGGCGACCACCATCAGGAACGACGGCATCACGAAGGCAATGCCGGTGAGCGTCGCTCCCCAGACACCTCTTTGGATCCAGCCGAGGTACATCGCGAGCTGAGCGGCAAGCGGGCCGGGCGACAACTGGGAAAACGCCAGCCCTTCCAGATAATCTTGCGGAGCGACCCACCGGCGTTCCTCGACGAGGTCTTTGTGCATGTAGCCCGCCAGAGCGATGGGTCCGCCGAAGCCGAGCGTCCCCAGACGGAGAAAATAGAACAGGAAATTTCGAAGAGGGGTCCGGACGGCAGTGGTTTGCTCCCCGCCCGATTGGTGATTCATGGTCACGCGATTCGAGTCCTTTGACGCAAGAACTCTAAGAAGAGTCGCCCGCGCTCAAGGTTCCCACATGCTTCAGACTAAGGTGAGTTCGGGCTCCCGAGTCGGCCCATTTACTTATGCCTTCCCAACTGATCGAGGGCCGCGCTGAAACCGGCTGCCAGCTTTTCGGCGGGTCCGCGTCCCCAGTAGTGGAGGAAGATTATCGGAGGGCGCGAACCGATCATGTGGTGATGAATCGCCACCACGTCCAGGCCGCTGGCGCGAAGGGCCTTCAGAACCGGAGTCACCTCGCTCTCCAGCATGGCGATGTCTCCAGCGATGGCTGCATCCGCATCCGTGCCCGTGAACGCCGCCCAAGTGTTCAGCCCCATCCGCGCATTGATGATGGCGCCCATCTCCCTTACGGTCAGGTCGTCGCGTCCCACGGTGATTTTGTAGACGGCTCCATTTTGCTCGCCCTCGTGACCCACAATTCGCGCAATCCTCGCCGTGTCGATTTTGCCCTGCTGCGGAGTGGCTGCACTTGATGATGGCGGCTGGTGCTGCGGAATGTGGCCGATCAGGTCCAAGGCTGGCTTGGCCATTCGTGCCAAGTCTGCCGCCTTGCCATGCCCATGCACGTGCATGTAGAAGATGCGTGGCTGTTCCCAGAAGAAGTGATTGTGGAGCGCTGTCACCTCCAAGCCGTTGTCGAGCAACGCGGACATCACGGGATTGACTTCGTCTTCGAGCAGCACCAAGTCGCCCATCATGACGTCCATCCCGTCGTCGCCTCGCGTCATCGCCAACCACCCGCCGAAACCGAAAGGAGTGGGAGTTGCCACGCCGTCCACGGTTACCTTTAAATCGCTTCGCGGAACATTGATCTTGAGTACTCCAGCCTTGAAGTCGCCTTGTCTGCCCAGCGACTTCAGGACCGACTGATACTCAGCAGGGATCTCCTGCGCCTGCGCGGCCACCCGAGATCCCAGAGCTGGCAGCGCGCAGATTGATAGCAGGACAGACGCGACTCGCATTCGATTTTTCGCCATTCTCAAGTCCCCTTGGGCCGGAATGTTGACTGGGCTCGCTTGATTCTCAACGCGCGGATTCGAACAGCTTCGCGGTCGAGGTTATCTGCTTTTCGATTTCGCGAGCCAAGCGCCTGGCACGTTCGGCTGCATCGGAGCCTGATTCATTGCGCTCAGGCTTGAAAGTAAGCCCGATCGCGCCGACGACCTTCCCCGCCACATCGTGGAGCGGCAGGGTTACATCGAAATTGCCTTCTTCCTTCAACACCACCGGGTTTCGGGATTGCATCGCCTGCAAGTCCTCGGGGTCGGATTTCCTTCCGATTCTCTCTTTGATGTTGCAAGCCACAATAATGTTGTCCTGGCTCTTGGGCGGAGTCAGGTGTAACCCCACGCGTACCAGTCTCTGATGTTTTGCGACAAGCTCATCGACGAGCTTTTGCGCGAAAATCGTGTCGTGGGACGCGGCAGCCTTTGCGCCGCTCAGGTCTTCTGCGGTGAAATCGTCAAAGTAGATAACCGAGTCGGCCTTGGTCCAGAGGCCGATCTTCCCGCCGTCTTTGAACGTGTCATCTTTGGCGGTCATCTTGAGTTGCCCGTCGTAGTAGCACTTGAACTCATTTCCGCGCGCTTCCACTTTGATTTCGAGCCAGGCGTTGGATGTGACTTTGAAATTCGCACCTGCAAACTGCACGCGCCGCCCCTTCACCACGTGGTAGATCCGATAGTTGTCCTCCAGGGCGTTGGCGCGGGCGATGTAGTAGTTGTCCTTGTCCTTCAGGCGAAACACCAAGCCGGCGCCTTGATCCACTTTCCCCGAGATTGTCTTGAACTTCACGCTGAGCGACAGGTCTTTGTAATTCGTGCCCTCGGCAATCGCCAGAGGAAAGCGGTAGTCAGTGGTGTCCTCGGTGGTTTGGGCAAGCACCTGAGGTGGCGACGCCGCGGAGGCGTCTTGCTTCACCACCCATTGGCCGATCGTCCCCTGGCCGGTTAAAGCTGATGTGAAGCCCGCGGGCGGCTTCCCCGCCGCGTCCTGATCAAAATTCCAAACTCGCTTACCGGACTGCGGTGCCGCGGTGCCGGGTGATATCACCAGAGTTACGGCCAGGAGAACAAGGATTTCGATGCGTAATCGACCGGAGTTCGTTTTCATGAGTCCTCCTTTTTACCAAAGTGGCTACGTGCGAATCGATCAGGGCTAAGCGTGAAGGACAAAGGGGGTTTCCTCCCCTGTCATATCCGGGACAATTGTGCCAGCTTTGCCACCCCAATCCTTGACTTGGCTGGAACGCGAGATTAGATTAACAGTTTATCCCTTTTGTGTCGAAGCACATCGGGGCGAAGGACTCTGGCACACCGACCGGCCCACACGCCTCTCCGAAGTGGCTCGTGCATGTCCTTCTCGAGGTAAGGGGATCGTGGCCATGGCCGAGCTGGCAAAAACCGTTCTGGAAGATATCGTCGTCACGCGCCGGCGCCGGCTGGTGGAGACTCGTGCCCGCCGACCACTTGCTTGCGTCCAGGAAGCGGCCGGGGCGCGGACCGAGCGCCGCGATTTCGCCGCCGCGCTTTCGGGAGGAACCTTGCGCGTCATCGCGGAGCTCAAGAAGGCTTCGCCCACGCGCGGCGTGCTGTGTCGCGATTATCGGCCTCGGGAAATCGCCCGGGGTTATGAGGCGGCGGGGGCATCGGCGCTTTCGGTGCTGACCGAGGAAGATTTCTTCATGGGCTCGCTCGAGCATCTCCGCGAAGCTCGGGATGCGACTCCGCTTCCCGTATTGCGGAAGGATTTCGTGCTGGACGCCTACCAGATTTTCGAGTCGGTAGCGGCGGGGGCGGACGCCGTGCTGCTCATTGTGGCTATGCTCTCAGATGGCGATTTGCGCGACCTGCTCGGACTCTGCGAGCGGACGCGTCTGGCCGCGCTGGTCGAAATCCACACCGAGGACGAACTGGACCGCGCCCTCGCTGCCGGCGCCCGCATCATCGGGGTCAACAACCGCAACCTGAAAACTATGGAGGTGAACCTGGAGACCTCCTGGCGATTGCGGCCGAAGATTCCTTCCACGTGCCTCGCGGTGAGTGAGAGCGGCATTAAGACTGCGGAGGACTTGCGGGGTTTGGCGGAGGCGGGTTTCCACGCCGTGCTGATCGGCGAGCGGTTTATGGCCGCTCCCGACCCGGGACGCGAGTTGGCCGGGTTGCTCGACGGCGCTAAAGCGCGCGCCGACTCGCGATCGTGAAAAGCAAGCAGGCAGTCGGCGGAAAGCAGAAAGGAAATCAAAAGGCAAAAATCAAAATGCAAAAATGCAGAGAACGTAATCAAGCCATTGTAGTCAATGAAGATGCTCAGGATTTTGGTTGCTTGCTCATGATTTCTGTTTTGTAACCGCTGATGGCTGATAGCCGTTCGCTGAATGCTGACCGCTGGTGGCGAAGTGCTAATAGCTGATCGCCAAAAAACAGCGAGTGAGAATGGACGATTCGCTATCAGGATTTCTCAAATCTCAAATTTGAGATTTGAGATCTCCGTGTCTTATGCCGACCCGAGTCAAAATCTGCGGCATCGCCCGGCTGGAAGATGCTCGGCTCGCGGTCGAGTTGGGCGCGGCGGCCCTGGGATTCAATTTCTTTCCGCCTTCGCCACGGTTCATTGAACCTCGTCGCGCGGCGGAAATCATCCGCGAACTCCCGCCCTTCGTGGCCAGCGTGGGAGTCTTTGCCGACGAGGACGACCAAGAGCACGTCGCTCGCGTAGCGCGCGAGGCGGGTGTGGCCGCAGTCCAGCTTCGCGGGCCGAAGCTGCCGGCAACCAGCGGCGCGCTGGCAACTTATCCGCTGATCCTGGCTGTGGCAGTGGGAGAGGGTTTCAAGCCGGAAGAACTTGGCCAACTCAAGGCTCGCGCGTTTCTGCTCGATGCCTTCGACGCGAACTTGCTCGGCGGCACGGGGAAAACTTTTGACTGGCGCCTGGCGCGCGACGCTAAACGTTACGGGAGCATCATCCTGGCGGGAGGGCTGACGCCGGAAAACGTCGGGCAAGCAATTCGCGAGGTCCGGCCCTTCGCGGTCGATGTGGCCAGCGGCGTCGAATGCGCGCCCGGCGTGAAAGACGCAGCGAAGCTGCGCGCATTCTTTGGTGCGGTCGCCGAAGCGGACAGAGAAGGGTGAATCATCGGGCCATCGAGCCATCGGGTCATCGGAACATCGGGAGCGCGCCAAGGCCTTTTCCAATGAACCGATGAGCCGATGGCCCGATGACCCGATTCGAGACTTTGCTGCATAATGACTCTGCGTTTCTCAATGTGAAGATGGAAGCGAAAATCGCCAATACGGAGATGTGGCCCGACGCGCGTGGGCGCTTCGGGGAATTTGGCGGGCGTTTTGTGCCTGAGACCTTGATGCATCCGGTGGAAGAGTTGACGGAGGCATTCGAGGTGGCGCGGCGCGATCCCGAGTTTCAAGCTGAGCTTAACCGTCTTCTGCGGCATTTCGCCGGGCGGCCCACGCCGCTGTTCCACGCGCGTCGGCTGACGGAGCATCTGGGCGGCGCGCAGATTTATCTCAAGCGCGAAGACCTGCTGCACACCGGTGCGCACAAGATCAACAACTGCCTGGGCCAGGGCCTGTTGGCGCAGCGCATGGGCAAGAAGCGCGTGATTGCCGAGACCGGCGCCGGCCAGCACGGCGTGGCCACCGCCACTGTAGCGGCGCTGCTCGGCCTCGAATGCACGGTGTACATGGGCGAGGAGGACATGGCTCGCCAGGCGCCCAACGTTTTCCGCATGCGGCTGCTCGGCGCCGAGGTCGCGCCGGTCGCGAGTGGGAGCAAGACTTTGAAGGACGCCATCAACGAAGGCATGCGGGACTGGGTGACCAACGTCGAAAACACCTACTACCTGATGGGCTCAGTGTTGGGGCCGCATCCTTACCCGCTCATGGTGCGCGAGTTTCAGCGCATCATCGGCCAGGAAGCGCGCGAGCAAATCCTGACCACGGCGCGGCGGCTGCCTGATCTCCTGGTGGCCTGCGTGGGCGGCGGCAGCAACTCCATCGGCCTGTTCTACGATTTCATTCCGGACCGCGACGTGAAGATGGTGGGTGTGGAAGCCGGTGGCCGATCGCTCAACCTCGGCGAGCACGCCGCGCGCTTTGCCGGCGGCAAGCCGGGTGTCCTCCACGGAACTTACACTTACGTGCTTCAGACCGCCGACGGCCAGATCTCGAATACGCACTCGGTATCCGCGGGACTCGACTATCCCGCGGTCGGGCCGGAACACGCCGCGCTCTATCGCCAGAGCCGCGTCAAGTACACTCACGTCGGCGACGCCGAAGCGCTCGAGGCGGCGCGCGTGCTGGCGCGGACGGAAGGCATCATTCCGGCGCTCGAACCCGCGCATGCCCTGGCGGAAGTCATCAAGCGCGCGCCGGAGATGAAGCACGAGCAGATTATCCTGGTGAATCTTTCCGGTCGTGGCGACAAAGATCTGGGGATTTTTCAGTCGGCGGGAATTCTTTGATTTTAGATTTTGGATTTTAGATTTTGGATTCGTTGCCCAACGGTGATAGTCGGGTGTTTTGAGGTTTTCAATCCAAAATCCAAAATCGCAAATCCAAAATCTCACCAATGACAGCTGTGGCCACATCTCGCATCGAGGCCCGGTTTCGCGAGCTGCGCGAGCGGCGCGCGAAGGGGCTGGTAGTCTACCTGACCGCCGGCGATCCGTCGCTGGAGGACACGGGCCGAATTCTCGAAGGCATCGAGCGCGGCGGCGCCGACGTCATCGAGCTGGGCGTGCCGTTCTCGGACCCGCTGGCGGACGGGCCGGTCATCCAGCGCGCCTCCGAACGCGCGCTGCGAGCTGGAACCACTCTGCGTAAGATCATCGAGCGGTTGCCGGCATGGCGCGAATCCGTGCGGGTGCCCATCATTCTGTTTAGCTACTTCAACCCGATATTGCGATACGGTCTGCAGTCCTTCGCCGAGGACGCCAGCCGCGCCGGCGCCGACGGCGCCCTCGCAGTCGACCTGACGCCCGAAGAGGCCGAAGCTTACGTCGCCGTGATGCGCGCCCACAACCTCGATACCATCTTTCTTGCTTCGCCCACCTCGCCCGACGGGCGGCTGAAGCTCGTCGCGGGGCTTTCGACGGGATTCCTCTATCTGATTTCGCGCACGGGAACGACCGGCGAGCGCGCCGAGCTTTCCGCGAGCGTCGGAGCGCTGGTCGAGCGCGCCCGTCGCGTGACGCCGCTGCCCCTCGCCGTGGGTTTCGGCATCTCGCAGCCCGCGCAGGTACGACAGGTGCAGGAGTTGGCCGACGCCGCCGTAGTGGGCAGCGCCGTGGTGCATGCCATCGAAGAACGCTATCATTCCGGAGGAGCAGCAGCGATCGAGCAGTTCGTCCGCTGGCTCAAGGAAGGAAGTAAATGAACGATCTCGATGGATGGCGAAAGCGCATTGACGAGATTGACCAGGAACTGTTGACGCTCCTTAATGAGCGCTCGCGATGCGCGGTGGAGATCGGCCACATCAAAAAGAAACTGAACCTGCCCGCGTGGCAGCCGCAGCGCGAGGCGGAAATCCTCCGCAATGTGGTTAAATCCAACCACGGCCCGCTGGACGACGCGGCCGTCCGGCGGCTCTTTGAGCGCATTATCGACGAGGCTCGCGCGCTCGAGCGCCATTCCATGGAAGGCGGCTCTCGCGACGGGAAGGAGTAAGCGAACATGGTTGTGGTGATGCAAGAAGGCGCCACGGAAGAACAGATCCAGTACGTCATCAACAAATTGATGGACATGGGTTTCGACATCCATCGTTCGACGGGCGCGCGCCACACGGTGCTGGGCGCGGTGGGCGCCAAGGTGGATTTCGACACGCGCGACATCGAGCTGCTGGAGGGGGTCGCGGAGGTCCTGCGCATCTCCGCGCCCTACAAGCTGGCCAGCCGGCAATTCCGGCCGGAGGGGTCGGTCGTCAAGCTCGGCAAAGATGTCGCCGTGGGCGGCGAGCAGGTCGTGGTGATGGCCGGCCCATGCAGCATCGAGAGCGCCGGGCAGATCGACACCATCGCCGCCAAGGTCTCCAGCCTGGGGGCCAAGGTGTTGCGCGGCGGCGCCTTCAAGCCCCGCACGTCGCCTTACAGCTTCCAGGGCCTGGGCCTGAAGGGATTGGAGCTGATGCGCCGCGCCGCGGACAAATACGGCCTGCTCGTCGTCTCCGAGGTGATGGACCAGACGCAGATTCCCATGGTGCTCGAGTTCGTGGATGTCCTCCAGGTGGGCGCGCGTAACATGCAGAATTACAATTTGCTGAAAGAACTCGGCAAGGTGCCGAAACCCATCCTGCTCAAGCGCGGCATTGCAGCAACGATCGAGGAGT
>Ga0315284_10005518_pt1 | contig 17973 bp, 7 predicted proteins | sample YL17G09_16_MG_FD_203696 | JGI IMG/M metagenome (GOLD analysis project Ga0315284, IMG submission 203696) | Sediment microbial communities from Yellowstone Lake, YNP, Wyoming, USA - YL17G09_16 | ecosystem: Environmental > Aquatic > Freshwater > Lake > Sediment | place: USA: Wyoming | collected...
CTCCAGAGTAACCTGAAATACCGCTGTATCCAGAAATTCCTGAATAACCGCTAACTCCAGAGTAGCCTGAATAACCGCTGATTCCTGAGTAACCTGAAATACCGCTGTATCCAGAAATTCCTGAATATCCAGATCCACTATAGCCTGAATACCCCGATCTTCCTGAATAACCACTAACTCCAGAGTAACCTGAAATACCGCTGTATCCAGAAATTCCTGAATAACCGCTAACTCCAGAGTAGCCTGAATAACCGCTGATTCCTGAGTAACCTGAAATACCGCTGTATCCAGAAATTCCTGAATAACCGCTGATTCCTGAGTAGCCAGAAATTCCTGAATACCCAGAGAGTCCTAATCCAGAGTATCCTGAATACCCACTCAAACCACTATAGCCCGAATATCCGCTGATTCCGCTGTATCCCGAAATACCAGAATACCCACTCTGTCCTGAATATCCAGAGAGTCCTAATCCAGAGTACCCCGAATAGCCACTGATACCTGAATATCCGCTATATCCACTTACTCCTGAATATCCACTATAACCAGATATTCCTGAGTAGCCTGAAATTCCGCTATAGCCTGAAATGCCTGAATATCCCGAAATCCCAGAATATCCGCTCGCTGCACCTTGAAATATTAAAGCACCACCAATATCAAATCGCCAACCGTTTGAAGCATCTTTATATGTGAACTCTACTCTTGGATTATTAGTATCAAAAAGAAAATCATCAGCAATTCCTAAAATATTGTTACCATTTCGATTGATAGTTACGTTATTAGAAGTACACGATCCTGTACTATCTATAAATATTATAGAATCTCCATTTGAAGGTGATGCATAAAGATTTAAGGCAAACGTTCCTCCAGAAGAATCTAAATATACTAATGTAAATGGATCAATTGTTTCGCCTGTGTTAGCAACAGTTTTAGTGACATGTTTATATTTTCCAGAATATCCGGAAATACCTGAATAGCCAGAAATACCGCTAATTCCAGAGTATCCAGAAATACCACTATAGCCCGAATACCCACTAATCCCAGAATATCCTGAGATACCTGAGTACCCACTAATGCCAGAATATCCTGAAATACCGCTATAGCCCGAGTATCCACTAATGCCTGAATAGCCTGAAATGCCGCTATATCCTGAGTATCCGCTTATGCCTGAATATCCGCTTATGCCTGAGTATCCTGAGGCACCACTATAGCCCGAGATTCCTGAGTACCCACTGTACCCAGAAATTCCACTATACCCAGAGTATCCGCTTATACCAGAATATCCAGATCTACCACTATATCCTGAGTATCCACTTTGGCCGCTATAGCCTGAAATCCCTGAATACCCGCTATAACCGGAGATTCCAGAATAGCCTGAATAACCGGAGCCACTATAGCCAGAGTACCCACTCTGTCCTGAGTATCCACTTACGCCTGAATATCCACTGATACCACTATAACCACTGTAGCCCGAATATCCGCTGATACCAGAATAACCAGACTGCCCAGAATAGCCACTTACTCCACTATAGCCTGAATAACCACTGATGCCCGAATATCCAGAAATGCCGCTGTAGCCAGAGTACCCAGAGATACCAGAGTAGCCAGAAATACCTGAATATCCGCTTATGCCTGAATATCCCGAATAGCCAGAACCACTATAACCTGAGTACCCACTGATACCACTGTATCCAGAAAGACCTAATCCGGAGTAGCCTGAATAACCACTAATACCTGAATAGCCCGAAATTCCACTGTAACCACTAATACCTGAATAGCCCGAAACCCCACTGTAACCACTGGTACCGCTATATCCAGAATACCCACTGACGCCAGAATATCCGCTTACTCCAGAGTAGCCTGAGTACCCGGAAATTCCGCTATATCCTGAAATTCCAGAATAACCTGAGTAGCCGGACCCGCTATAGCCGGAATACCCACTTATTCCGGAGTAGCCTGAATAGCCTGACACCCCACTATAACCAGAAACACCAGAGTATCCACTATATCCTGAAACTCCAGAATATCCACTCTTTCCGCTGTATCCTGAAATTCCGCTGTATCCGGATGTTCCACTGTATCCTGAATACCCAGAGACACCACTATAACCCGAATAACCTGACAGCCCACTATAGCCCGAGATTCCAGAATAACCGCTGATACCTGAGTATCCGGAACCGCTGTAGCCAGAATAGCCACTAGTACCACTGTATCCGGAGTATCCGCTTATGCCTGAATACCCGCTTATTCCAGAGTAGCCAGAATAACCAGATATGCCACTATATCCGGAATACCCACTGATACCAGAGTAACCACTAATTCCTGAGTAGCCCGAGACACCTGAATACCCGCTATATCCTGAAATTCCAGAGTAGCCAGAATATCCTGATTGACCAATATAGCCTGAGTATCCGGAAATACCTGAATATCCAGAATAGCCGCTGGCACCACTATAGCCCGAGTATCCGCTTTGACCTGAGTATCCACTAATACCAGAATAGCCACTGGCACCACTATATCCGGAAATTCCGCTATATCCCGAATAACCAGAAAGGCCTAATCCAGAGTAGCCACTATATCCAGATATACCACTGTAACCTGAATATCCAGAAATGCCGCTGTATCCGGAGTAACCAGAAAGGCCTAATCCAGAGTAGCCACTATAACCTGAATATCCACTGATTCCTGAGTACCCAGAAATGCCGCTGTATCCGGAGTAACCAGAAAGGCCTAATCCAGAGTAGCCACTATAACCTGAATATCCACTGATTCCTGAGTACCCAGAAATACCGCTATAGCCGGAATATCCAGACTGTCCTGAATAGCCTGATGTTCCACTATACCCACTTGCCCCGCTATATCCTGAATAACCAGAGCCTGAGTAACCCGAATACCCAGAAATACCGCTGTAGCCTGATACTCCGCTATATCCAGAAATTCCTGAGTAACCGGAGACGCCACTATAGCCCGAGTATCCAGAACCAGAATAACCTGAGTATCCAGAAATCCCAGAGTACCCACTAAAGCCAGAGTATCCAGAAATACCACTATAGCCTGAATATCCAGAAATACCGCTATATCCTGATGCTCCCGAGTAGCCTGATATACCACTATAGCCACTGATTCCTGAGTAGCCAGAAACTCCACTGTATCCGGAGTATCCACTCTGTCCGCTATAGCCTGAATAGCCACTCTGTCCTGAGTAACCACTAATACCAGAATAGCCGCTGACTCCACTGTATCCAGAAATCCCCGAATATCCTGAATAGCCACTAATGCCACTATAGCCTGAATACCCGCTCAGACCTAATCCAGAATATCCTGAATACCCACTTTGACCACTAATGCCACTATAGCCTGAATACCCGCTCAGACCTAATCCAGAATATCCTGAATACCCACTTTGACCGCTATAGCCCGAATAACCACTGATACCTGAATATCCACTGACCCCAGAATAGCCGCTAACTCCCGAATAACCGGAATATCCACTGCCAGTATAACCTGAATACCCAGATATACCGCTATATCCCGAGTAACTACTAATTCCTGAATATCCACTAACTCCCGAGTATCCACTTATACCCGAATATCCAGATATTCCACTATATCCTGAATAGCCACTGACTCCTGAATAGCCGGAATATCCACTGATACCTGAATAACCGCTAATACCTGAATACCCTGAAATTCCACTATATCCCGAAATACCGCTATAGCCAGAATATCCTGAAGCGCCACTATAACCACTAGTCCCAGAATACCCACTAATACCTGAATAGCCAGATATTCCACTGTAACCTGAGTAGCCAGAAATGCCACTATATCCAGATTGTCCAGAATAACCAGAAGCGCCACTATAGCCCGAATACCCGCTGATGCCGCTGTATCCTGAGTACCCACTAATACCTGAATAACCAGATAGACCTGAGTATCCAGAATATCCACTGATGCCAGAATATCCAGAAACTCCACTATAACCCGAGTATCCACTTATTCCTGAATAGCCACTAATGCCACTATATCCAGAGTAACCGCTTATTCCACTATCCCCTGAATAACCCGAATAGCCTGAAATCCCACTGTATCCTGATATCCCACTATATCCTGATATCCCACTATATCCGGAGTATCCTGATACGCCACTATAACCAGAAACTCCAGAATATCCACTATCACCAGAATATCCCGAGTAGCCAGATATTCCAGAGTACCCACTATAACCTGATTGCCCAGAGTAACCTGAGACACCACTATAGCCCGAGTAACCACTTATTCCACTGTATCCTGAATATCCGCTCCCAGAATATCCTGAATATCCAGAAATTCCGCTATACCCAGAATATCCGGACACACCCGAATAACCGCTATCTCCCGAATAGCCTGAAATTCCGCTGTAACCAGAATATCCGCTGATACCAGAATATCCACTGTAACCAGATATCCCAGAATATCCTGATACACCACTATATCCAGAATACCCGCTTTGTCCTGAATATCCGCTATATCCTGAAATTCCGCTGTACCCAGATAATCCAGAATATCCACTATATCCAGAAATCCCAGAGTATCCGCTATAGCCTGAAATTCCACTATATCCAGACCACCCAAGTCCAGAATATCCGCTATAGCCTGAAATTCCAGAGTAACCCGAGATACCACTATAACCAGAAATTCCTGAGTAGCCAGAGTATCCGCTTATACCACTATATCCAGATATTCCAGAATAACCTGAAATTCCACTATATCCGCTATACCCAGAGACTCCGCTATACCCAGAGACTCCACTATATCCTGAATACCCTGAGATTCCGCTGTATCCTGAGTACCCGCTTACTCCCGAATATCCAGAAATACCGCTATATCCTGAATAACCACTCTGTCCAGAGTATCCACTAGTACCTGAGTAGCCACTATAGCCTGAAATTCCGCTATAGCCTGAATAACCACTTACGCCAATGTCTCCTGAATATCCAGATACTCCACTATATCCCGAATAACCGCTGATACCACTATAACCTGAATATCCGGAGATTCCACTATATCCAGAGTACCCACTAATACCAGAATAGCCAGAGTATCCACTTATTCCGCTGTAACCAGAAATCCCTGAGTACCCGCTATAACCTGATTGCCCAGAATATCCACTATAGCCTGATATCCCACTGTAGCCTGAATACCCGCTTATTCCACTATAACCTGAGTATCCGCTTCCGGAATATCCCGAGTAACCACTTATTCCACTATAACCAGAATATCCACTAATTCCACTGTAGCCTGAGTATCCGGATATTCCGCTGTCGCCCGAATAGCCTGATATCCCACTGTAGCCTGAGTAGCCTGAAGCTCCACTGTAACCTGAATAGCCTGAGATTCCTGAATATCCGCTAATACCAGAATATCCCGAATAACCAGATATCCCAGATATCCCAGAGTACCCGCTATATCCGGAAATTCCAGAGTAGCCTGAAATCCCACTATAACCAGAAATTCCACTGTAGCCCGAGTAGCCACTTCCAGAATATCCAGAGTATCCACTTATTCCACTATATCCCGAATATCCAGACACTCCAGAGTACCCGCTATATCCAGACTGCCCCGAATATCCAGAAGATCCACTATAACCTGAATAGCCGCTAATACCAGAGTAACCTGAGTATCCACTTATCCCAGAGTACCCAGAATAGCCTGAGATTCCGCTATAACCAGAATACCCGCTTTGTCCTGAATATCCGGAAATTCCACTATATCCAGATATTCCTGAGTAACCGCTGATACCAGAATAACCTGATATCCCACTGTAACCTGAATAGCCAGAGATGCCACTATAGCCTGAATACCCTGAAACTCCACTGTAACCTGAATAGCCAGATACTCCGCTATATCCAGAATAGCCACTGATACCACTGTATCCCGAGTAGCCAGAAATTCCACTGTCCCCAGAATACCCAGAGATGCCGCTGTATCCACTTACTCCACTATAACCAGACACTCCTGAGTATCCACTGTAGCCTGATTGCCCAGAATATCCAGAATAGCCTGAAATACCACTATAACCAGAATATCCGCTTCCTGAATATCCTGAGTAGCCGCTAATGCCACTATAGCCAGAGTAACCCGATATGCCGCTGTATCCTGAATAGCCAGAGACCCCGGAATAGCCGGATACACCAGAATATCCTGAGTATCCGGATACTCCCGAATAGCCGCTATAACCTGATTGTCCAGAGTACCCAGAGTAACCTGAAATACCACTATAGCCTGATTGTCCAGAATATCCAGAGTAGCCTGAAATACCACTGTCACCAGAGTAGCCAGAAATACCACTATAGCCAGAGTATCCGGATATGCCTGAGTAACCACTATAGCCAGACTGCCCCGAATACCCAGAAATCCCACTGTAACCCGAATATCCACTAATACCAGAATATCCTGAGTAACCACTTACTCCAGAGTAGCCAGATATGCCGCTGTATCCTGAATATCCCGATCCAGAATATCCACTATATCCTGACTGCCCAGAGTATCCTGAATTACCTGAGTAACCCGAATAACCAGAAATTCCACTGTACCCAGAGTACCCAGATGTACCACTATACCCAGAATATCCAGATGTACCACTATATCCAGAATACCCAGATGTACCGCTATATCCAGATGGGCCTATTATTCCAGTATATCCCCGCGCTCCGGTATACCCTTGCGCCCCTGTCTCTCCTATGAGACCAGTAATCCCGACTACTCCAGTATACCCTTGTGCTCCTGTGTATCCTTGGGCCCCGGTATACCCCTCAGAACCAGTATGCCCCTGAGCACCCGTGTTTCCTATAGCACTCTCTAAACCTATTCCTACCAATTGAGCCCTATTGACCTGTACTATTCTGACGCCACTGACCCTCCTATAACGCCCTGTAACAGTATAAGTACCTGGTTGTAAATAATCAGTGAGGTATTGAGCAAACCCATCCTCACCGTCTGTCAAATTACTATGAATCTCACTACCATCTGTATTGTTTATATTTACAGCAAAAGCTGCTTCTGAATAAGCTCCTGACCCTAACTGCTCCCACTCATACGCTAGCGTGCCGTAAATTTTCGCAGTACTTGTGAGAGTGATAGTAGTCGAGAGCCCAGGAATATCTGTTAAAGAGGAACCAGTGACCCCTTGAGGACTGGAAAGAACAACAGTATTACTGGGTATCTCTCCAGCTACTGCGGCAGGACCCATGAGACCTGTCAAGCCCTGGAATCCTGTGACTCCTTGATTACCTATACCTGTAAAACCTTGTGCTCCTGTATAACCTTGAGAACCGCCTACCCCTGTTGGACCCTGAGCACCTGTTTGACCCTGAAAACCTATTCCCGTATAACCCTGCAGCCCAACTAATCCTGTCACACCCTCTAAACCAGTATACCCCTGTAATCCTATTCCCGTGTGTCCCTGAGCTCCAGTAATACCCTGATATCCTGTAGTACCAATGAGACCTGTTTGTCCATCAGATCCCTGAACTCCTGTATACCCTTGTGATCCAGTAGTGCCCTGACCACCAGTAGCCCCTTGTAATCCAGTCTGCCCCTGGAATCCTGTGGTACCATAGGCTCCTAAACCTGTAACACCCTGGAACCCAGTAGGACCTATCAAGCCCGTAATACCCTGTAATCCTGTGCCTCCTCCAGGTATACCCGTAGCTCCTTGTGATCCTGTAGGACCCGACAACCCTGTGATACCAGGATACCCTGTCTCTCCTTGAGTACCCGTATATCCTTGACTACCAGTAACTCCATCTATACCAGTAGATCCTGATAGTCCTGTAGTACCCTGCGAGCCAGTGTATCCCTGAGATCCTGTGAGACCCTGAAAACCAGTTACTCCTTGAGATCCGGTATACCCTATATTTCCAGTAGGTCCCTGAATTCCAGTCAGACCCTGTGAGCCAGTATACCCTTGAACCCCAGTTAATCCCTGCGCTCCAGTGTATCCTGTATTTCCAGTAGACCCTTGAGTTCCAGTTAGTCCCTGTGAGCCAGTCAGACCTTGCGATCCAGTATACCCCTGAGACCCAGTATATCCTACATCTCCTTTAGAACCCGTAGGCCCAATGAGACCCGTTATGCCTATCGCCCCAGTAATACCCTGCGCACCCGTCAGCCCCTGAGAACCAGTCGCTCCCATAAACCCAGTTATACCGACCAAACCGGTAACACCGCGGATACCCGTGTATCCCTGGAGTCCTAAAGTTCCAGTCGCTCCAACTAAACCCTGTACCCCAGTATTTCCCTGAGAACCAGTATAACCAGTCTGACCCGTAACCCCAGCGAGTCCTGTAGATCCTACTAAACCCTGAGCCCCCGTATAACCCTGTGCTCCTGTAAGACCTACAGTACCAGTTACGCCATCGACCCCCGTAGGACCTTGTAATCCAGTATAACCCTGCGATCCTGTAAAACCTGTTACTCCAGTCACTCCCTGAGCGCCAGTAGTTCCAGACAAGCCCGTTAGACCCTGAGACCCCGTATATCCCTGAGACCCAGTCACGCCGACCAAACCAGTCTGACCCTGAGTCCCGGTTAAACCAAGTGCTCCTGTAATACCCCTATTACCAGTGTACCCCTGAGATCCTGTAAACCCTACTGTACCGGTTATTCCCTGATATCCAGTGCTCCCTACGAGGCCTGTTACACCTTGGTCCCCTAACCCAGTGATACCTTGAGAACCTGTATAACCCTGAGACCCTGTCTCTCCTTTTACTCCCGTGGAGCCTAATAATCCCGTAGGACCAATAGAGCCCGTATAACCTATCTGTCCTTGTACTCCAGTAGCCCCAGCGAGTCCTGTACTACCTTGAAATCCAGTGACTCCAACTAAACCTGTTTGACCTTGAGCTCCTGTGAGACCAGTAGCCCCTGTGACTCCCTGAAAACCAGTCACTCCTGAAAAGCCTGTAGCACCCTGCGAGCCAGTATATCCCTGAGCTCCTGTTAAGCCCGTATTTCCTTGGACTCCCGTATTCCCAACTAAACCCGTAGTCCCCTGGGAGCCTGTGTATCCCTGAGCTCCAGTATACCCCTGAGCCCCCGTCAATCCTATAGCACCTGTATATCCTTGAGAGCCTGTGTTGCCAATAGCTCCTGTGGTACCCTGTATGCCACCGCCTCCGCGGAGACCTGTTACTCCGATAGCACCCGTGGTACCCTGTAATCCGGTAGTCCCAATGAGACCTGTTTGTCCCTGAGAGCCTGTTTGACCTACTACTCCAGTTATACCCTGAGACCCGGTACTACCACCTAAACCAGTGACTCCAATCAGACCTGTACTGCCCTGTAGACCTTGAGATCCTGTCTGACCCGTAGATCCAGTCACCCCTGCAAATCCGGTACTACCTACCAAACCTGTCACACCAGGCGAGCCAGTCAGCCCTATTATCCCGGTTAATCCTTGAGAACCCGTATTTCCTACAGAGCCAGGTAGCCCGGTAGATCCAAGATTCCCAGTTATACCTTGGGAACCTGTATATCCAACATGCCCAGTTACTCCCTGTGCTCCAGTTATACCTTGAGAACCCGTCGACCCAATATTACCTGTATATCCTTGAGAGCCAGTAGCTCCTATTACACCAGTGAGACCTTGCGATCCCGTATACCCCTGTGATCCAGTGAGACCCTGCGCTCCAGTATATCCCTGTGATCCAGTGAGACCTTGTGCTCCTGTCTCTCCTGTTTTACCTGTCGTCCCAACAAATCCCGTGTATCCCTGATATCCTTGCGCCCCAGTGAATCCCTGAGACCCTGTTTCTCCTGTTTTACCAGTAGCTCCAAATAGGCCAGTATACCCCTGCGCCCCAGTATACCCTTGTGCACCGGTATATCCTTGCGCTCCAGTATACCCTTGCGCTCCGGTTACTCCAGTGATCCCTGTAGCCCCCTGAGCTCCAGTCAGTCCCTGAGTACCTGTATATCCCTGAGCTCCAGTCAGTCCTTGGGACCCTGTGGTACCCTGAGCGCCTTCCTGACCAGTGATACCTTGAGCGCCAGTGTATCCCTGAGATCCAGTCTCTCCCTGAGACCCTGTAAACCCTTTGAATCCTGTAGCACCAATGAGACCAGTAAACCCGAGCCCTGTCAGACCCTGAGCACCAGTGTATCCCTGTGTACCTGTTTCACCTTTAAATCCGACAGGACGCGTGTCTACGCATACTATAGTGTAGTTTGTGAGCAGCTGATATGTGATGCCTGCAATGAAAGCACTTGAAAATCTTACCCTGAGGTTGATCCTGCTTATACTATCTACATAATCAGTGAGATCTTCATAGGCCTCTAAAAACGTTTTTGTGAGCTTTTCGTCTACAGGCGAGTTTACTGATCCCTGTCCTACGAGGACCCAGCTGCTGGACGCATTGTTCCATAGCTCGAGCACAGCCACAGGATTATTGGACCCTACGCCAAAACTGTGCGTCTGCATCCATCCTGTAGCGACTATCCTGGAGATAAAATTCTTATCTATACTGCCTATAGTATAGGAGTACAGGAGGAACAGCCCATATCCTACGGTACTGCTCACCCAGTTGTTTTCAGAGATATCATTAAACCATTCATTACGATACTGCAGTGACGTATACTCTAATGTCCCTGCGGTACCAATAAAGGCACTAGGACTAAGGTTTACAAAGGTTGAGTACACTCCCTGATTTACATAGGCTCTGTGTGTTGTACTAGGAGATGTGAGCGGTTCCAGGTCAAAACAGGTGACTGTACCAAATGACCCTGTAGCCCCTTGCGAGCCCGTGGGACCCTGTAACCCTGTGTATCCTAATCCCTGTACTCCAGTATATCCTCGGAGACCCGTCGATCCTTGCTGACCTGCTGCTCCAGTAGCTCCTACGTATCCCGTGAGACCTTGCGCTCCAGTATCGCCCTGAGGAGCGCCCGCGGGACCTGTGACTCCCATCCAGCCAGTAGGACCTGGTAATCCAGTGACTCCAAGGCCTACAGCCCCTGTATATCCCGGTGAGCCTGTAACTCCCTGTAAACCTGTAGGACCTTGTAATCCTGTAGCTCCCACACCCGTAAATCCGTCCATACCAGACAGACCTAATTTATCTGTGATATGCCGGATATCTTTTACTATTGCGTTCTCGTACGACCCGCCCTGCAGGTTATAGTAGACTTCTTCAGCTACGGGTAGCCCGAACTGATGGTACTGCGTAGGCTCGCTAATGAGTGCGTAGGACGCACTCTGAGGATCATCGTCTTGAGTACCTTCATCGTCCCACAGTATTGTGGCGGACAGGTGTAGACCGTCTGCAGCTTGGATGCTGGTTATTTTGTATCGAGTCAAAACCCCAGGGAGGGGATTGGAAGTCGAGGGATCTATGGCAGGAATAAACAGGACAAACCCAGGAGTGACAGCTAAAGAACCCGATCCAGTAGGATCGGTCTGGTTCTCATATATGGCATCGGTGAAAGTATATTCGCCAGGATTACCTGTACTGACAAAACTTTCAACGTATAAAGTTCCTGAAATTATTCTGCTCAAGATCTATTCCTATATTTAAATACTATGAACACACAGTACTTTTTATTAAATCAGTCCACTGATCTCTTGGGGTGTAGTAAGGGACTACTATAAGATTTACCCCTCTGCTTTTACAGGCGCGTAACTTATCTATATCATTTTCTACCCTATGCCTAAAACTATTTTTATCCTTTTTATCAAACCATCCAGGCATATAGTGCTGATAACCTTGATATTCAAAAGCAACATTTATTTCTTCATTATACCCGTCTAACTGTAATCGTTTGTTTTTTCTATTTACCAGCCACTTGGGCCACACAGTTGGAAACGGTTTATCAAAAAAAGCTTCAATAACATTTTTGAAGCTTGTCTGAGCTTTATATAAGCAATCAGGGCACCAGCACCCATCGTTGACCATGCTCCAGTTTGTTAAAAATTTATGGCCATTGCTACATACTATAAAAAATTTTGTCCGTGAATCTACATATTTCCAATCAGATGGTAATGTTCCGCCCTTACTTTTTATAGTATTTATTACGTAGTTTTCACTTACTGCTAACCCGGCGCAATAAGGGCACCAATGCCCTTGCTGTACAACACCCCAACAAGTTTCAAATCTATGACCCCTATCACAAGTAATCCAAAATTTTATTGAATTATTATTATATTCCCAATTAGTATCAAGAACTCCTTTTTTACTTTCTATAAAACTCTTTATTGATATAGCGCTTATATTCCTTCCTGAGCACACAGGGCACCAATGCCCCTGCCCCAGATTATCCCAGCATGTTATAAACCTATGGCCTTTGTCACAGGTTATCCAAAATTTTGTCCTGTTGTCGATATATTCCCAAGAACTATCTAACACTCCGCCTCTGTTTTTAATATGGTCGAGTATTTCATTTTTATCAATTCTATTTCTTGCACAATACGGGCACCAATAACCACTTTGTATATTAGACCAATACGTCTCGAACCTGTGATTTTTGCTACAAACTACGTAGAATCTACTTGTAGAATTCTTATACCTAAAATCCTCTTCAAGTATACCACCTTTATCCTCTATACATTTAACAATATCGCTTTCACTCACTCTATTCTTAGCACAGTATGGGCACCATTTTCCTACCACGACATTCATACCTGACGTTTCCCACACATGACCTTTTTTACATCTAACATAAAATTTTGATAGGCTATTTATATTTGCGCCGACATCTATCAACTCCCCTCCTTTATTTTTAACGCAAGAAGCAATAAATTCTATATTTATTTTTCTATTTTTTCTTTTCGGAGTACTTCTCATATTTAAAAATCCAAAATTATATACCGTGACTGACTGCCTAACCCTAAATTAGCAAACCTAAAAGTGACATAGGATCCAACACAATATCCTGTACTAATAGTAGCTCCAATTGCCGGTAAAAAATCAGCATCTTGCCTTACAGAATAGCTTGGAACATAGGTATCTCCAAGATGAGTATTCTGACCGAATGTGTTAAAGGCCGAAGTAGGAACTATCAGATCATAGGTCGTCCCAGCTCTAATGCCCGTCCGTATCCTCATAGATGTCATTATTAGATCAGTATTATTGCCGGATGGTAGAAACAGCGATCCACCTGTTTTAGGACTACCTATATGTGCGTAAGAGAATCCCACAGTATACACAGCAGAAGATCCCGCGGAATCCCCTGAGCTGGGAGTAGTCAGAGTAAAAGTATCTGCTGTAGAAGAAATAATGACTCCACTGACCATATCAACATTTGCATACCGCACTATGACAGTATCTCCCGGTAACAGCCCATGATTAAAGCGTGTCACAGTAAGAGAGGAACCTGTACGAGTCCATGTGAGGTATGAGTACACGTTGGCGCTAGAGGTGACCCACACCTCTTCTAATGCGGTAGACACCACCTGATAACGGCTCAGTCCGTTAAACTGTAGGCCGTGCATCCCAGTAGCCCCGCCACCGCCGCATCCGACTACAACGACTATACTCATGTTTTTGTCCTGTTAGCTATGGGAGAGTAATCGAGAGCCCCGAACTACCACCACGGCTATAGCTGGTAGACACAGCAAAATCCTCCGACACGACATTCACAGCGTCAATCTGACATATCTGATACGTCCATACTATCCTGTAGTTACTCACAGTCCACTCATCTCCTACTATGAAATTTGCTCTAAAATGCCCTGCTTTTATTCTGTACGGTATCCTATTCTGAGGCCCTTTACGAGTATACACCAGGCTACTATTTACAGTGCCTATCTCGTAAAACAGCAGATAAGGGTCATAGGATGATAGGGGCCCATATGCAAATTCGAGCTTTCTCTGAAATGATATATTCAGATCTTCATCCATCAACCTGTATCCTAAAGGGAACGTCTGCATCTATCACACCTTGTTGTAATACAGGTTGACGCCTAATGACTTTATACCAGTCACCCCTACAAAAGAGACTCTCAGGAGATCGTCGTAGGCCCCGGTGGTACCAGCCCAGTTACTAAAATCTGTACTCGTTCTCACTCCATCGAGTATCAGGTATGGTCCTGTAGCGCCAGCGTCCATCTGAAAAGATGGTGGATACTGTCCTACGTCCAGTCTCACCTGAGCGGCACCCGTCTCATAAGCAAATATTCTCCACTGGTTTATCTGTATAGGTTTATCAAGAGATATGCTTTGAGATATATTGGTACTTAGATAGGCGTCTGAATAAAAGTTTACACTATAAATTCCAGTGTCTCCCATAGAGGTACCAGTGATTCCGGCAATCCCTGTCAAACCTTGAATCCCTGTGTATCCTTGGGATCCTGTTTCTCCTTTGAAACCAGTGAGCCCTTGTAACCCTGTCTCTCCCGGAGGCCCGCCAAAAGCGCCTGTAGGTCCTTGTATACCTATTACGCCGGTATCTCCTTTAGACCCCGTTTCTCCTTGAGATCCAGTATCTCCTTTGAAACCAGTGACTCCAACTATACCAGTAATACCTTGAGCTCCAGTGTATCCTTGAGATCCTGTGCATCCTTTAGGTCCTGTTTCTGCAGATATACCAGTCGCCCCTATGAATCCGGTTACACCTGGCACGCCCGTACAGCCTTGATATCCTGTAGGCCCCATACCCACAGACACTCCATGCTCCAGCTGAGTAGAGCAAATACCTACTCGCTGTTGATTGGGACTACCTGTGACCTTGTCTATGCGTAAAAACAGATAGTCATATCCTTGTAAATTCGTCCCTATCAGAGTAAATGCGAGTTCATGAAAATCATACTGAGAAGGGCTCGATAGAGTAATAGTCTGCGTATCCGTATAATAAGGTGCGAAAGATGCTGTATTACCTGTTTTAGAGAAACCTTTATACGAGAGCTTAAATGATAGCACATTCCCTGTGGATACCGGAGCGTCTATGATCGTACCTATTCTCAAGGTCATATTACTGGACCCATCCCACTCTAATGGGACAGGTAAAGCCATCTCCATACGCTCTATAGGACTCATACTTTCAAACTCGAGTACAGGCACATCTCCATGGATGTCCTGAGTGAGATTGGTCGATTTCCACTCCTCCATAGGGAGTATCTTAACAAATTTCGAGAATGATGCTACACCAGGCCCTGTCACTCCTGCAGGTCCATATATCCCAGTAGGACCTTGTATGCCTGTCTCTCCCGGAGGCCCTCCAAAAGCACCCGTAGCACCAGGCACACCTATTACTCCCGTGGTCCCTTTTAAACCTGTAATTCCTATAGAACCCTCAAGGAGTATGTTCGATATAGAGCTGTCATCTAGCTCTATCAGCTTGTTGTTATAATCAAGTTTCCAGTATAGCTGATAAGTATGAGATCCCGCGGATATTACAGGGCTAATATCATAGAATGTTTTATCACGCTCACGATTATCTGACAGATAATCATTAAACTGCATGCCTGTCACACCATCTCTCTGGAGCATATACCCTACGGTGACAGATCCTGAGGTGATGTGCTTATATTTCAGGCTCATGAGAGTCAGTATTTGACCAGAGCGAGGTATTATTATGTTGTTATTGAACCCAGTTATGGGCGAATAGGAAAGGGCCTGAGCACCTGTAAAAGATATGCCAGTTATCCCTACGATTTTCTCCACTAGCATGGTATCCATTATTATCTGGGGCCCGGTCACACCTTGTAACCCTGTGAATCCAAAACTTTGTACTCCTGTCACTCCCTGAGCGCCTGTCGCTCCATACATGCCGATCCCTGTGGCACCTTGGAGGCCTGTTACTAACCCGACACCAGTAATCCCACTGTCTACATAGGCTTTGAGGCTTAAAATAGCGCCCTGTACGTTGGTATCACCTATGCCAGTGATAGGAGAAAAACCGACTAAATATGCTCCTGTATATGATTTAAAACTAGCTATAGACCCCGTTAAACCTAATACGTATGCTTGTAGATTTTGTATTGCGCCAGCTTGTCCCGTGACTGTAACATTAGTACCTGTGAGTCCGAGTTCGAGGGCCGCAGTACGTCCTGTGAGCCCTGCCACATATGTCTGGAGATTGAGTATAGCACCAGAGTTACCTGTGACTGCTACGTTAGTCCCAGTGAGTCCGAGTTCGAGGGAACGCATACCAGTCTCTAGCGCAGTAGTCCTACCAGTGAGTCCCAAGACATTAGTTTCTAAATTTTTTACAGCACCCGTGAGACCCGCGACATTGGTTTGTAGGGTAGCTACTGAGCCAGTTAGCCCGGCTACATTGGTTTGTAGCGCAGCAATAGACCCGGTATACCCAACCCCATCGGTCTTAAGGATTTTCACAGCACCAGTCAGCCCTATGACGTCACTCTGCATGCCTGTGAGCTGTAGTTGGAGGTCATTGTCCAAAAAGCGTCTAGAAATTTTGCTCATATGATGGTCCTATGCTCGAATCTTTGAAAAAATTCCGGCTATTCTACCAGGATCCCCGAGAACTCTACGTCTGGACTCACAAAACTCAAAAATGTCTCCGATTTTGCGCTGTTATTGGCTGTTTTTTGCACAGCACGAGCACCCCACGAGACTACTGTACCCTGGATGAGCTCTTTTTTCGAGAAACCTGTAGGGAATGAGACCATTATCGCGTTGAAATGGTCGTGAGGATATGCGCCTACTGAAAAAGGGGTTTCATCTATAAGGAAATCACAAGAATACGTATTTTTGGGCATGAAAAATCCTATAGCTGATAGAGGAGCTATCAACTAAAAAACTTTATTAGAAGAATATTACCTGAAAAGAGATGTGGGAAGATAGGAGCAGATTACTGTGTATAGCTTTAAATCATTCGAAAAACTCACTGATACCAGCTTTCCACAGGTTGGTATCCGGGCAGCAGTATTTAAGAGCTCGCTGGTAGTTTTCTTCAATGAATGTTTCTCTGGACACGTAATCTTCAATACACAGGGAGTTTAAGATGCTGTCCAAGTCATCCTGTGTACTAAACTGAATAATACCTCTCGTGTCAAAAAACTCGCCTATCCTAGACGTTCCCCAAAACAGGGGCACACATCGGCAGAGGAAGCAGTCTACTATCTTTTCTGTAAAATAATCGTCCACTATACTGTTCTCTATGGCGAAAGAATACCAGTATCGGTTGAGACCCTCTATCTTACTGTCTACAGGTTTATATCCGCGTTCCATCACATCCATTCTATTACCGTAGCGTTTTATTACGTCATGCCGGAGGATATGTCCTGGAGCCCAGTTTTTACCAGATGCTATGATGGATAACAGGCGATCTTTATCCGGTTTAGTCTGATACTGCGTAGAATCCAGGAATGTTGTACCCCACGGACAGAAACGGAAACGGGGATCTACATCCAGGAGTTGTTTTACGTAGGTGTAGACTCTGTCATAGTGCTTGTAGTATTCGAGGATCTCTCTGTAGGCGTGGCTATGCACTACTGGTGGTTCCACTATCCATGCTACTTTTACTCGACTGTTGCATAAGGTGACTTCTTTGAGATTGTTGTCCATGAACAGCGTGATGTCACTGTCTGTAACTACCCCATCCCATACCCAGTTGAAAACCTTGGACGGCCTGTGCTTGTTGTGGGAGCCAAAAAAGATGCTCATGTCGCGGATGTGCAGCAAGGGTAATGTGCTTTCCACAGATAATTATTTTCCTATTCTGGATTTGTATTTAGCGCACAAGTATTTAACGAAAGATTGTTCTAAATTTGTATTTTCATTCATGTACTTGAACAAAATATATAATAGCTTTTGGTCTATGATCTCCAGAGAATTCTTGGTCAGTAGATTTCCTTTCATAATTCAGGCACCCCTCCATGTAGCGACTCTCCGCAACCGAGATGGTATTTTATATAGCCTTTTGATAGACTGTGACGTAGGTCATCCCATATAATAACTCATACATTTACTCTCGCAAAATTCGGGGGATCTCCGTCCATGATTCTTTGTCTGAATATCTTGTAACGCTCGTTGTTCC
>Ga0315284_10005519_pt1 | contig 17972 bp, 17 predicted proteins | sample YL17G09_16_MG_FD_203696 | JGI IMG/M metagenome (GOLD analysis project Ga0315284, IMG submission 203696) | Sediment microbial communities from Yellowstone Lake, YNP, Wyoming, USA - YL17G09_16 | ecosystem: Environmental > Aquatic > Freshwater > Lake > Sediment | place: USA: Wyoming | collected...
CCCGGGATGAATTTCAGCCGCACCCTGCTTGAACGTTCGAAACGCGATATTCTCGCATTGGATTTTTTCCAGGATGTCACATACGATTATGAGCCCAATCCGGATAACGACGATGTCGATATCAAGGTCAAAGTAACCGAGAAACAGACCGGCATGGTCAATGTCGGTGCCGGCTATTCTGAGCGTGATAAACTTGTCGGGCAGCTTTCAGTCTCGAATCAGAATCTTTTCGGCCGCGGGCAGAACGTTTCTTTCAACTGGGACACCGGGTCGCGACGGAAGGCTTTCCAGATCGGTTTCGGGGAACCCTGGCTGTTTGACACACCGACGAGTTTCTCCTTCTATGTTTACGATATAATCAGAAGTGATTATACCTCGGCGTTCGACGAGGAGAAGCGAAGAGGCGTTTCCCTGAGCCTCGGCAGGAGGCTTGACAAATGGATAGACTATACACGGGCGAGTATCACCTACCGGCTCGAGGATGTCGATTACTCGAATCCTTCGAGTTATTACAGTTATTATCTGGTCACCGGTAAGACTTCTTCCCTCAGGTTCATGCTCCTCCGTGATTCCCGCGATATGCCCCAGTTTTCCACAGAGGGTGCCCGGACCTCAGGCGTTATGGAAATTGCGGGAGGCCCCCTCGGCGGAGACCTCTCCTATTATAAGTACTTGTTCAACAACGAGATGTATACTCCGCTCGCATGGAATCTTTCCCTTATCGTCAGAACGAGACTCGGTTTTCTGAAGGGGTATAAGGAAAATACGTATGTCCCGTATTCGGAGCGGTTCATGCCCGGCGGAACGAGTTATGACGGTTTTGTGCGCGGGTATCCGAACCGTCAGGTCTCCCCTCGTCTCAGGGGTGAGGAGGTTGGCGGGGAGACCATGTCGGTCACCAATCTTGAACTACAGATTCCGGTTGTTGCTCAGACGCTCTATGGTATCGTCTTTTATGATTTCGGAAACGCGTGGCGGAACCTCTCAGAGACAAATCCATTTGAACTCAAACGGTCAGCGGGTGTCGGCGCCCGGGTGTTTGTTCCCGGTATCGGTCTGGTTGGCTTTGATTTCGGTTATGGCTTTGACAAAATTGAGGGTTCTGACAAGGTCGGCGGCTGGCGTGCCCACTTCCAGTTCGGAAACATGCAGTATCTTTATTAATACACCTTGAAAGGAGTTCTGTCCATGAATCGTGGAATACACAAACTGATCACCGGCTGTCTCGTGATGTTCCTGGTGTTCGTCTGTACGGTTGGCTCCGTCCACGCCCAGTTAAAGATGGGGTATATACGGCCCATGTTTATCCTGGAAAAATATGAGCCGTATCAGGAGGCACAGCGTCAGCTGGCTGAAATTAAGAAAACACAGGACGAAAAGCTCAAAAAAGACGAGGATCAGTTGCAGCAAAACCTCACGGAAGCACAGAAGAAACAGATGCTCATGAGCGAGGAGATGATCGCCCGGACCCGTGAGGAACTCGCAAAGCAGAAAGATGCACTCGATAAGTCGTACAGCGAATTTTACCAGCCCGGCGGAGAATTCGAGAAAAAACAGGAAGAACTCATCCAGCCTATCATCAATAAAATCAACGAAGTCATCATGCGCATCGGTAAAGACGAAGGGTATGATTTCATTTTCGATGCCGACCAGGGCGGAGTACTCTTCGCCGACAATACATACGATATTTCGGAATTAATACTCGGGGAACTCCTTAAGGACGTCACGAAGAAATGACTTTCACGCTCGCACAGATCGGTGCACTCATCGGGGCCCGTATTCCTGACGGCGTGGAAAACTGTGAAATATCTGGTGTCGCCGCTCTCGAGGATGCGGGGAAATCGGATCTGACGTTTGTTTCCAACCCCCGGTACCGGAAGTATCTTTCCTCGACAGGCGCAGGAGCGGTCATTCTCAGGAAGGGCGAGGAAGCGCCTCCACATGTTGTGGCATTGTATGTCGACGATTCCTACCTTGCGTTTATCAAAGTCCTCGAACTCTTCAATAACCGGTCTCCTTCCGACATCGCATCGGGGATTCATCCTGACGCGTGCATAGATTTCTCAGCAGTCCTCGGACGTGAAGTGTCGGTAGGAGCGCATGCCGTGATCGGACCGGATGTGATGGTTGGGGACGGGACGGTCATCGGTTCTTGCACGGTCATCATGAAACATGCCCGGATAGGAGACAGGTGTGTTCTGTATCCAAATGTCACTGTTATGGACAGGTGTGTTATCGGCAACAGGGTTATTCTTCACGCGGGGGTTGTGGTCGGATCGGACGGTTTCGGTTTTGCGCCGCATGAGGGTGCTCTGTATAAAATTCCGCAGATCGGGCATGTGCGTATCGGCGATGATGTGGAGATCGGGGCCTGCACCTGCATCGACCGTGCCACATTCGGAGTGACCACCATCGAACACGGCACGAAAATCGACAATCTTGTCCAGGTTGCGCACAATGTCCGCATCGGTTCATATACCGTGATCGCCTCCCAGACTGGCATCTCCGGTTCCACCACTCTCGGAAGCGGCATCAGGGTCGGGGGACAGGCTGGATTTGCAGGTCATTTGAAAATCGGGGACGGATCGTCAGTCGGCGGCCAGTCGGGAGTCACCAAGGATGTACCGGCCGGAGAAACCGTGTCAGGGTATCCGGCGAAGATCCATAGTAAGGCGATGAGGCAGGAAGCTGCGCTGCGCGGCCTTCCTGAACTCTTGAAAAAGGTGAGGGAGCAGGAACGGAAAATCCAGGAACTGGAACGGATTATCAAGGAGCGAAAGTAATCAGATGTTAGAAAAACAATCAACGATAGCCCAGGAGGCGACGGTTGAAGGGATCGGTCTTCACACCGGGACAAAGAGCACAGTGACATTCAGACCGGCGCCGATCAACACCGGCGTCGTATTCCGCAGGGTCGACCTCGAGAACAAGCCCGAGATACCCGCACTCATCGATCATGTCGTGGACATCAGCCGCGGAACCACGCTCGGTATAAATGGCGTGAAGGTCTACACGGTCGAGCATGTCCTTGCCGCCCTCGCGGGGCTGAAGATAGACAATGTATATGTCGATATTCACGGTATGGAGCCGCCGGTGTGTGACGGGTCCTCGCTTGAATTCGTCAAAGCGCTCAAGCAGGCGGGATATGTCGAACAGGATTCCCTCCGTGACTACATCGAAATCGAGGAAAACATCCACTACGACGTGGTTAAGGGTGAGGGGGTTGAACTGATCGCCCTGCCATCGGACGGTTACAGCATCACCCTCATGATCGATTACGGGAATCCGGCGATCGGCACCCAGTACACGGCGATGTACAGCATTGACGAGTTCGAGACCGAGTATGCGGGCGCCCGGACGTTCTGTTTTCTGAGCGAAGTGGAAAAACTTAAGGAGGCCGGTCTTGCGAAAGGCGGCACCCCATACAACGCACTCGTGATCATCGACAAACCCTGGGACGAGGAAGAGGTACGGTACCTCAAGATCCTGTTCAACGAGACAATGGAAGTCACCAGGGGCGAAAACGGCATACTGAACGGCACTCCTGTTCGGTATCCGAACGAATTCGCCCGTCACAAACTCCTCGATGTCATCGGCGACCTCAGCCTCCTCGGTCACCCCATTAAGGGCCACATCATGGCAGCTCGTTCGGGTCACAAGGCGAACATTGAGCTCGTGCGGAAAATCAAATCGTACTGGGAAAAAAAGCGTATCAAGATGAAATACCAGGACCGGACGACCGAGGGCTACCTGCTCGATATCAACGCTATCAAGAAAATCATGCCCCACCGGTATCCGTTCCTTCTAGTCGACAGAATCATCGATCTCATTCCCGGAAAGAAAGTGGTTGGTATTAAGAATGTCACCGCGAACGAGCCGTTTTTCGCCGGTCATTTCCCCGAGCGGCCCGTCATGCCCGGAGTCCTACTCATTGAAGCGATGGCACAGGTGGGCGGGATTCTCATGCTCGACGCGAAAGTACGGACCGACGACAAGCTTATCATGTTCATGGGCATCGACAAGGCGAAGTTCCGCAAGCCGGTCGAGCCCGGGGACCAGGTCAGGTTCGAGATTGAGATCATCAGGCGCCGCCAGACCATGTTCAGGATGGCGGGCAAGGGATATGTCATGGGCGATGTCGTTGTCGAGGCGGAGCTGAGCGCGATTATACTGGATAAAGAGGAAAACAAATCGTGAGCAAAACTGTCCATCCGTCCGCTGTCGTGCATCCCGGCGCGGAGCTGGGGCACAATGTGGAAATCGGACCGAATGTGGTGATCGAGGATAATGTCGTTATCGGCGGCGACGTCAGAATCATGGCGGGAGCGTATGTGGCGAACGGTGCCCGGCTGGGGGATGAGGTGAAAATCTTCCCACATGCTGTGGTCGGAACAATCCCGCAGGACCTGAAATTCGGCGGCGAACCCACGACCCTTGAAATCGGCGATCGAACGGTCATCCGTGAGTTCGTCACGGTGAACCGTGGGACAAAAGCCCGCGGGAAGACCCTGATAGGGTCGGATTGCTTCCTCATGGCGTACAGTCATGTTGCCCATGACTGCATTGTCGGCGACCACTGTATTCTTGCAAACAGCGCGACTCTCGCCGGGCATGTAACGGTTGAGGATTGGGTGATTATCGGCGGCCTCGTCCCCATTCATCAGTTCGTACGGATCGGGTGTCATGCCATGATCGGCGGCGGGTGGCGCGTTCCGAAGGATGTTCCGCCCTATATGACCGCCGCAGGAGACCCTCTCAAACCCATCGATGTCAACAGGATCGGGTTGTCGAGGCGAGGATTTTCCGAAAAGACGATCGCCGCCCTCAAGAAAGCACACCGTATCCTCTTTCGTTCGAAACATGACATGAAGAGTTCGCTCGGAGAACTGGATAAGCTCGGAGACCTCGGGCCGGAAGTCGAGCATCTCAAGGAATTCATCGTTTCGAGTGAACGCGGTGTTATCATGTAAAACGGTAAGCGCATGATTCGGGAGTTCATCTCACCGCCGATGATTTTGACCCGGATACTATATGAATTATAAGGGAATGTATGCAGAACGTATTGTGTGCCATTTATTTATAAACTCACCCCTCGGTCCCCTCCTTAACCTGTCAGACTCGTCGCGCTGGCGCTCTGAAGCAGCGGAGAGGGGATGATGTGCTCCTGATGGTTTCTCTTTCCCTTATTCGCCTGCGACAAGGAGGGGGGATAAACGGGGGTGAGTGTATAAACGATTCTGAAAATTCATGGGTTTGTGACTGATTCGGGTTCAGAGTCTCACAGGATTTTTTCCGTGGCTTTTGGGCGGTTATATTGTCTGACAGGACGGTGGTATGTCTTTACGAATGGGTGTTATCGGTGCCGGTGTACACGGCCTCCACCATGTGCGGCTCCTTTCGGCAATGGACGGTGTTGTCCTGACGGGAATACATGACACCGACGGTGAAGTGAGAAATCGTATTGCGCAGGACTTTTCGACCACAGGGTTTGAAACGCTCGAGGCGCTCCTCGACGATGTGGACTGCGTATCCGTCGCTGTTCCCACATCCTCTCATTACAGGGTGGTGATGGAGTGTTTCGCCGCAGGCAAACACGTCCTCGTGGAAAAACCCATCGCCGCCACTGTTGACGAAGCTCGCACTATTGTCGGGGAAGCTGATAAACGTGGTCTCGTCTGTGCTGTCGGCCACATTGAGCGCTTCAATTCCGCATACCGCTCGATCATGTCCGGGGATACATCACCGGTTTTTATCGAGTCGCACCGCCTGTCTGTATACAACCCGCGGGGAACTGATGTGGCGGTCGTGCTGGATCTTATGATCCACGATATCGATATTGTCCTCGACATGGTCCGGCGGCCTGTAACCTCCGTATCGGCGGTCGGTGTTCCGGTTGTGTCCGATGAAGTTGATATCGCCAACGCGCGTCTGGAATTTGAAAGTGGCTGTGTTGCAAACCTCACCGCCAGCAGGATTTCGACGCGGAAGATGCGTAAGATCCGCACCTTCCAGCGCAACGCCTATCTGTCAATGGATTTCCTGACCGGAGAAACCGAGGTGTTCAGACTTGAGCCGGGGATAAGACCGGCGGCGGTTCCGGGAGCGACTCCACAGCTTATGAACGGCATCTCGTATGCGAAATATCCGAACGATGGTTCAAATGCGCTCGCTCTTGAACTGGAGGATTTCATCGAGGCGGTGAAATCCGGTTCGAAGCCGACCGTAACCGCATCCGATGGTATGAAGGCACTGGAAGTTGCTTCTCGCGTTCTTGATGGCATGGAGGTCTCTTCCCGGAGTATGGTATGAAACGTGTTCTGATCATCGCGGGTGAAACCTCGGGTGACCTCCACGGTTCGGCGCTGATGAAAAGCATGAAATCCGCACTGCCCGAAGACATTTCGTTCAGGGGCATCGGCGGTACACTCATGATACGGGAAGGACTCGATGCCCTCAGGCATGTCCGTGAGATGAATTTCATGGGATTCGCCGAGGTGATCCGTCGTCTTCCTTTCATCCGACGCACCATGAACGAACTCCGCAGTCTGCTCGATACCTGGCGCCCCGATCTGGTTATTCTCATTGATTATCCCGGCTTCAATCTGAAATTCGCCCCCTATCCGAAACGAAGAAACATCCCGGTCATGTACTTCATAAGCCCCCAGCTCTGGGCGTGGCACACTGGCAGAGTCCGTCAGGTCCGGCGGTTTGTCGACAGAATGGTGGTATTGTTTGATTTCGAGCGTGATTTTTACCGTCGCTATGGTATCGAGGCTGATTTTGTCGGGCATCCACTTGTCGAAACAACACGCCCTGCTCTGGAGCGTGCGGAGTTTCTCGATAGTCTCGGTATTGACGGTTCCGCACCGATTATCGGCCTGTTTCCCGGTTCACGGCTGCAGGAAATCATCCATATCTTTCCTGTTATGGCCGACAGTATCTGCATTATGAGGGAGCGATGGGGAAATTGTGTCGCTTTACTCGGCTGCGCCGGTGATATAGATGACATTCACTACGCCCGGTTCTCGGGCCGGGCCGGGATTATCCCCGTCCGTGACAGAACATACGACATCATGGCTCATTCGGACGTTCTTGTCGTCACATCCGGCACCGCGACCCTGGAAGCGGGGATCATCGGTACACCGATGGTGATTGTCTACCGTACTTCCGGACTGACATACCATATCGGCAAAGCACTCGTGAATATCCCCGATATCGGCCTGATCAATATCGTCGCCGGATCGAGGATCGTTCCCGAATTGTCTCAGGATGAGGTGACGCCCGAAAACATCGCTGACCATCTCGACCGTTTTCTCCGGGACGATGGAGTGCGGTCGGAAGTGAGAGCATCCCTCAGGGCGGCGAAGGCGAAACTCGGGGGCCCCGGAGCCTCGTCGAGGGCTGCGGCCATCGCGGTCGAAATGATGAAAGCCTCGTGAATATAGCTGATGGTTATATACCGGTGAATGATGATGGGTATTATTGAAATGATGTATCTTTTTAACGAGAATGGGAAGGGAGAAAACACTACATGCCGAACAGACGGGAATTTCTCTCGACGGGAGCGGTATTCCTGACAGCCCTTCCGGTGTTTCATGATAATGCGTCAGCAAACCCGTCTATGCGGGAAAAGGCGAAGGAACGGCTCGATCCGGGGATGAAACGTGTCCGTGACGGACTCGAGTATGCCCGTCAGCATAAGAAATCGAATCGCTCGCCTGTGCTCAGGGAGGAAATACTCGATAATCCCGGCGCTGTTTTTATCCTGCAGACTGACATTTCTTCCGTCAAGGATGAGGACGGGAAGTTTCCACCGGAATACGAACAGTTCATGCGCGCGGGGTATGACACTGCGCGGATTATGTTCCGTCCCGTAACAGAACGTGGCGGTGTGACCTGCATCAAACCGAACTTTGTGGGTGGATTCGATGCCGACGAGCGTAATGTCAACAACGGAATTTCCACGCATCCCTCCTTTGTTGCGGGATTCTGCGATGCGCTGAAGGAGATGGGCAACACCGGCATCGTCGTCGGAGCGAACGGCGCTGCCACTCACGATCGGTTTGTGGAATCGGGTATCTGTGAGATGTTTCACCTCCGCGATGTCTGTTTCACCGAAGGGAAATACAAGTCGTGGGCGGATTATGACAGGTCTGAAGTGATCTGGGTGGACTATCCCGATGGGGTGGTCATGAAAAGGGTGCCGTTTTTCAGGCTTGTAAAGGAGAAGGACACAACGTTTATCAACATGGCGAAAGACCGTATCCATAACCTCGGCATCACGACTCTGACGATCAAAAATCTCCAGGGAATTATGCCTGTCGGGTACATGCATATCTGCGGCGGATGGCCGTCAAACCTGAACAGAGGAACGGTAAAGAATGTGTTCAACCCCGAGTACCAAAAGGAAATCGAACGGCTTTATGTGAAACATGCCCGGATGAATTTCAAACACTGGGATGAATACGGGTACGCCAGGGCTTATTTTGACGCAGGCGGATGGGATGCTTACCGTAAGGGTGCGTTCGAACCGGATGCCAGGGTATTCTGGTTTGAACAATGGGCACAGCGGATAATGGACGTCGCCTCCAACATCACGCCATATATCAATATTGTGGAGGGTATTGTCGGCATAGACGGCGCAAACTTCCTGTATCTGAATAACTTTGTCACCATGTCATGTTCGATGGCGGCGTGCGATTCGGTGACATCATGGCTGATGGGGCATGATCCCCGCGAGCTCTATTATACACGGATCGCCAGTGAACGGGGACTCGGAGAATACGATATCGAAAAAATTCCGATTTTCGAAATAACCGGCCGCGGCATCGAACGTGTCAGGGATTACCGGACCCTTCCCCGCGCACGGATGGGTGTGAACATTTACAATCAGGGAAAAGAACTCACGTTTTTCTGACAGGGGAATCCCGGGTTGTTCTGTCGTATGCGTCATTCAATGGTTTTTCACCGGTACTGAGAAGTCCTGTGATACACCTTTTACTTTTGTTCAAATATTGTCAGGGGTCGACGTTGAGTGCCGATTTACAAGCCCTTGACAGTGAGAAAGCAACATATTTAATACGGGGTATGCGAAGAGACTTTTTCACAGCACCCTTAGATAATCACAAGGAGCGGTGATGGAACAGACGTTGCTGATGATCAAACCGGATGCCTATGAAAATCATCATGTTGGTGAAATTATTTCTATTATGGAAAAAAAAGGCCTGACCATCAGGGACATTACAATGGAAACTCTTACCCGTGAGCGGGCGGAAGGATTCTATGAGGTTCATCGTGACAAGCCCTTTTTCGGGCGCCTCATCGATTTAATCACCTCCGGCCCGGTCATCTCGCTTATCCTGGAACACGAAAATTGTGTGGATTATGTCCGTGAGATCATCGGAACCACAGATCCGGAGAAGGCAGCTGAAGGTACGGTACGGAAATTGTATGCACGCACTATAACTATCAACGCTGTTCATGCCTCAGACTCAAGAGAAAATGCGAAATGGGAGATCACATATATATTCGGCGGGAGAGAACCGGATACCGGGGAGCAGAAAGAAAACAAATAATGAAAACACAAGAATGAGTGACTGGGCTGTGGGGACGATTAACAGCTTGACATCAATAATATAATGTGGTATTTTTAAAGGATATTTTTGTGAAAATTATGGTTTTCGGGGATCGTGAACGTTCCCGTATCATAGCGCTCGACAGCACAACCGATGATCTCGATATACCGGCAGATATCCTGCCTTCGGGAAGCAGGGTACATGTCACCTGTACGGTTAAGCAGGATGTCGATCTGGCCCGTATTGAGGGAGTTGTGCTCGTATCGGCTGTTCTAGAATGTTCACGGTGTCTGGCTCAGTTCGCCGCCGATATCGAAGGAGAATTTATCGTCGTTGTAAGGCGCCTCAAGCAGGGTGAAGTCGAGCCCTGGACGATGTCTGAAAATGATGAGGATGAAAGCGACGGGCTTGTGATTATCAGGCATGACGAGGATACGGTCGATATTACAGAGTACGTTCGCGACACGATGTTGTTGTCTCTGCCGGTCAAGCCGCTCTGTGACGACACATGCAGGGGGTTGTGCCCGGTATGCGGAACGAACCGTAATGAAACGGTCTGTGGATGCAGCATCGAAACGGCCGATTCACGCTGGAGCGAATTAAACGATTTGCATGTGGATATGGAAGAAGCAAAAAAACGTCACACATAAGAGCGGATAGAAGGAGTATGTTCAATGGCGCTACCGAAACGAAGAACATCCAGATCAAGTCAGGGCATGAGAAGGTCCCATTTGCATCTTAAAGCCCCGGCAACCGCGAAATGCAGTCGTTGCGGTCAGCTGACTATGCCCCACCGTGCATGTCCCAGTTGCGGTTTTTACAAAGGCAGGAAGGTTATTGAAGCGGCCGAGGCATAACCCGGGATATCCAGGAAAATGTCGAACCGTATGATACGAATTGCAGTCGACGCCATGGGTGGCGATCATTATCCCGGTGTATTGATCGAGGGTGGTATCGCCGCTCTGCAGGTTTTTCCGGATATCGAGATAGTTCTTGTCGGCGATGAAGCTGTCATCGGGGAAGGCCTGAGGTCTTTTTCGGAATCCGGAGAGACCGATAAAGAGCGTCGGGGTGCATACCACCATGTCAGGAACAGACTCCATACGGTGCATGCCAGTGAAATTATCGGGATGGATGAGTCTCCGGCCCGTTCCATCCGCACGAAAAAAGACTCTTCCATCGCCGTCGCGAATAAATTGTGCCGTTCCCGTGATGTCGAGGCGGTCATTTCCGCGGGGAATACCGGCGCCGCGATGGCTGCGTCCCTTCTTTATATGGGAAGGCTCACAGGCGTTCATCGGCCGGCGATCATGACGATGTTCCCTTCCATGAAAAACGCGGTGGCAATCATTGACATCGGTGCGAATACAGACTGCAAGCCGGAACACCTTTTTCAGTTCGGGACAATGGCTTCGATTTATGTGTCGTATGTGTTTGGCTGCGAGCGGCCCCGGGTCGGTCTGCTCAACATCGGCGAGGAACGGTCCAAGGGCAACGAACTGACCGAGGGGGCTTATGCGCTCTTCGAAAAGTCCTCGCTCAATTTCATCGGTAATGTCGAGGGGCGCGACATCTTCAAAGGCGATGTGGATGTGGTCGTCTGCGATGGGTTTGTCGGCAATGTTCTTTTAAAATTCGGGGAAAGCGTCTTCGGTTTTGTCACCCACGCGCTGAAAAAAAACATCAAACACAATTTCCTGCGCTTGATGGGAGCATATTTGATGAAGCCGGCCTTCCGGGATGTCAAAAAGCAGATGAGCGATGAGGATTACGGCGGTGCGCCGCTTCTCGGTGTTGACGGGGTTTCGATTATCTGTCACGGCAATTCCACACCCCTGGCGATCAGGAACGCTGTCAGTGTCGCCCGTCAATTCGTCCTGGAAGGATTGAATGAACAGATAAAACGGGAGTTTGCGAGCACAACGTGAACAATCGTGCGGTAATAACGGGGCTTGGCTTTTACGTCCCTGAGGAGGTGTGGGACAATCACCGGCTTGGAAAGATCGTTGACACCTCCGACGAGTGGATTCGGACGAGGACCGGAATTGTGACCCGGCGGATAGCGGGGAAGGACGAGACAACAGCGACCATTGGTGCGAATGCAGCACGCGCGGCGCTCCGCGATGCCGGTGTCGATGCCCTCGATATCGACTTGATCATTGTCGCCACCATGTCGCCCGATATGCCGTTTCCCGCGACCGCCTGTTTCATCCAGGATCTGATCGGTGCCAGACGTGCGGCGGCGTTTGATGTGTCCGCGGCATGCACCGGATTCGTGTACGGGCTTTCGGTCGCGTCATCCATGATCGAATCGGGTCTTGCACGCCATATTCTCGTCATCGGTGCTGAGACGCTTTCGAGGATTGTGGACTGGACCGACAGGAATACCTGCGTTCTTTTCGGCGACGGGGGCGGTGCCGCAGTCGTATCGAAAGACGGTGAGGGCGGCACGATCATCGACCATGTGATTCATGCCAACGGGGCGAGCGCGGACCTGCTCTATATGCCTGCCGGCGGCGCAAAATTCCCCGCCACTGAACAGACGGTGCGGGACCATTTGCATTATCTGAAAATGACCGGAAAGGGGCTGTACAAGGAAGCGACTACCTCGATGGCGAGCGTTGTACTCGAGGTTCTTAAAAAGAACAATCTCACCATCAATGACATGGATTTGTTGATTCCACATCAGGCAAATTTACGTATTATTCACAGCACAGCAAAAAAACTTGAAATATCTCCTGAAAAAGCGTACGTTAATATTCAGAAATATGGCAACACCTCGGCCGCGACCATACCGATCGCGATGGCTGAAGCGTTCGGGGACGGCAGTATTCGCAGGGATTCCTATGTGGTTCTGACCGCATTCGGCAGCGGCATGACCTGGGGCTCCACTTTGTTGAGATATTGATGAGAAAGACTGCATTTATGTTTCCGGGCCAGGGCTCTCAGACGCTCGGTATGGGAATGGCGGTGGTCAGAGCATACAATGAGGCACGTGACATATTCACACGGGCGAGCGATATCATGGGGTATGATATGCTCGAACTGTGTGCGGTCGGTCCGATGGAGAAGCTTTCCCGGACGGTATATACGCAGCCCGCGCTTTTCACCGTCGAAGCGGCGATCACAGAAGTGCTCAGGGCTGCCGGCATTAAGCCGGTGTGTGCGGCAGGCCACAGCCTCGGTGAGTTCGGTGCATGGTACGCCGCCGGCGTGTTCGGTTTCGAGGACGGGTTACGGCTTGTATCAGCGCGCGGCCGTCTGATGGACGGCGCCGATCCTGAAGGGAAAGGAATTATGGCCGCCATTATCGGTCTCGAGTACGACATTGTCCGGGCAGCCTGCGAGGCTGCCGTGGGTACGGTCGTTGTCGCGAATATAAATTCACCCCGGCAGATGGTCATCTCGGGAGAACGGGATGCACTGGAGCAGGCGGGTGAGATACTCAGGGGAAAGGGTGCCAAGCGGATTCTGCCCCTCAAGGTGAGCGGGGCGTTTCATTCTCCTTTGATGAGTGCCGCCGAAACTTCATTTGCATTGGAGATCGAAAAAATCACCATCTGTGACGCGGCTTTTCCTGTCTATGCGAATGTAACCGCCCGCGAGGTGACCGATGCCGCCATGATCAGGGATTCCATGGTCAGACAGCTGACATCTCCGGTCAGGTGGACCGACACGGTTCATGCCATGGCCGATGCAGGAATAGAACGAGCGTTCGAGATTGGTCCGGGGAATGTGCTCGCCGGCCTGGCAGCACGGACAGATGACAGATTCTCTGTCGTACCGGTATCCGATCCCCGCACGATAGAGGAGGGTTTGAATGATGAGGCTTGAGGGGAAGATAGCCCTCATTACCGGTGGAGCGCAGGGTATCGGACGGACGATGGCCGAGCGTTTTCTTGCCGAGGGAGCATCAATGGCCCTCTGCGATTACAACCGTGAGACGGTATATGTCACTGCGGAAGAGCTTTCGGCACGTGGTACTGTCAGGGCCTATTGTATGAATGTCGCTGATGAGGCGAGTGTTCAGGAAAACGTCGACTGTGTTTTTCGTGATTTCGGGAAGATTGACATCCTGGTCAATAACGCCGGAATCCGCCGTGACAACCTCATGATCAGGATGAAACAGGAGGACTGGGACGCAGTCATCGCGGTCAACCTCACCGGGACGTTTCTTGTGACAAGAACCGTGATCAAGCATATGTTGAAAGCACGGTCAGGGAGAATCATCAACATCGCTTCGATAGTCGGTATGGTCGGAAATGCCGGTCAGGTGAATTACTCCGCCTCGAAAGCCGGTGTCATCGGAATGACGAAAACGATGGCGAAGGAATTCGCCTCGCGAAATATCACCGTGAATGCAATCGCACCGGGATTCATCCAGACGGATATGACGAAGACGCTCTCCGAAGAGACGAAAGCTGTTTTTTTGAGTTCAATCCCGCTCGGAAGGCCTGGAACACCGATGGATGTGGCGAATGTCGCGGTTTTTCTCGCTTCGGACGATTCATCGTATCTGACCGGGCAGGTGCTCTGTGTCGATGGTGGTATGGTCATGTAATGAAATGACTCTTTTTTAGATAAAACAAATTATAACATTAATTAAAAAGGAGAAAACAATGAGTCTGGAAGAAAGAGTGAAGAATTTGGTTGTCACGCAGTTGGGTGTTGATGCTGACAAAGTCCAGAATGATTCTTCTTTCATCGATGATCTGGGCGCTGATTCGCTCGACACTGTAGAACTCGTTATGGCTTTCGAGGAAGAGTTCGATATCGAGATCCCGGACGAGGACGCCCAGGGGATGAAAACGGTTGCCGATGCGGTCAACTATCTGAGAAGTAAGGGCCATGAATAAGGGGAGTATCCCTTGTTCATAGTTCGGCAAACATTGATAATTACTTTTTACGGGTCAGGAGTATTATGTCAGGTGAAAGAAGAGTCGTCGTGACCGGAATGGGAGTTATTTCTCCCATCGGCAGTACCGTTAAGGAATTCTGGGATTCGCTCGAAAACGGAAGAAGCGGTATCGGAACCATCACCCGTTTCGATGTGAGTAATTTCAAGACCAGAATCGCCGGGGAAGTCAAGAATTTTAATCCGGAGGGTATTATCGAGCCGAAGGAAGTGCGACACCTGGACCTTTTCAGCCAGTACGCCCTTTATGCTGTAGACCAGGCTGTCCGGGACAGCGGTATCGATTTCGAACGGATTGACCTGTTCAGGGCAGGTGCCGTATTCGGTACGGGAATCGGTGGAATCAACTTCCTTGAACAGCAGATGGAAATATACCTGACCAAGGGGCCCGGGAGGATTTCCCCATTCTATATAACCGGTATGATCACCGATATCGTTGCCGGGCACATCGCGATGAAATACAAACTGATGGGACCGAATTTTGTGACGACTTCAGCATGCGCATCAAGCGCTCATGCTGTCGGCGAAGGGTTTTATTCGATCAAGCGGGGCGATGCCGATATCATGGTGACCGGGGGGGCGGAAGGTTCCATATCGCCGACTTCCCTGGCTGGGTTCATCAATATTCAGGCGCTCTCACGCCGTAACGACGAACCGGGAAAAGCCTCGCGGCCTTTCGACAGGGACCGTGACGGGTTTGTGATGAGTGAGGGAGCGGCGGCGCTAATTCTGGAAGAGCTTGAGAGTGCACGGAAACGCGGTGCACACATCTATGCCGAGATTAGTGGCATGGGATACACCGCCGACGGGTATCATGTCACCGCTCCGCATCCCGATGGACTCGGCGCATCGAAATCGATGGAACTCGCTCTTGAGCGTTCCGGGATGAACAAGAATGATGTCGATTACATCAACTGTCATTGTCCGTCGACTCAAGCCGGCGATAAAGCCGAAAACAGAGCAATCAAGCATTTATTCGGTGCACAGGCGTATGACATTTCCGTGTCATCGACAAAATCGATGCATGGTCATTTACTCGGGGCGGCGGGCGCATTGGAAGGAATTGCAACCATACTGGCGATCAATAACAGCGTGGTGCCGCCGACCATCAATGTCGAGAATCAGGATTCGGAATGTGATTTGAACTGCACACCGAATACAGCCGTTGAAAAAGAGGTGAATTTCGCGTTGTCCAATTCATTCGGGTTCGGCGGCCATAATGCGACGATCGGCTTTAAAAAATTCTCATGATGCGGTTATGGCCGTTCGTCAGGCGGTTAAGGAACGCGCTGTTTCCCCGCCCGTTGCCGTTTAACGCCGCCGGTGTCGAGCATATCCTGGGGTATCATTTTAACGATCAGTCACTGTTGTTCGAGAGCCTCAAGCATCGGTCGTATTCTCAGACGGTTTACGGGACCACTGCCAGATCGTATGAACGTCTTGAGTTTCTCGGTGATTCCGTTTTGAGTGCCATCGTATCCCACCGGATTTTTCTCGAGAATCCCGGGCATCAGGAAGGGGAACTCACCCGGCTGCGCAGCAATCTTGTCAGTTCAACGTTCGAAGCGGTTGTCTGCCGTAAAATCGGGCTCGACAGGTTCGTGCTTCTCGACGGGTCGGAGGAGAACGCCGGCGGGCGAAACCGCACCTCGATCATCACCGATATGTTCGAGGCGGTGATAGGAGCGATTTTTCTCGATGGGGGCTATAAAGCCGCCGAGGACTTCATAGACCGGACTATCTTCAGGTTTCAGGATGAGCTCCTCGATGTCATGGTAAACTATAAAAGTATCCTTTTGGAGCTTGTTCAGGCTGAAAAACGCGGATGTCCCGAATACAGGACTGTATCGGAGTCCGGCCCTGACCACGACAAGGTGTTTGTCATCGAGGTGAGGGTGGACGGCGAGCCGATCGGAACAGGAACGGGGAAAACAAAAAAGGCCGCCGAACAGGTCGCCGCCCAGAACGGTCTTGACGCTTTTGTCAAGCGGTTGAAAGACCGTTGAGTGCCGGGAAAGTTCACGATACAGTATCCTGAAACATCGAAACAGGATGATTGAGGACAAAAACTACCTTTGAGTACGGTGAAGACGAAAGCGGGGATATGATGATCGATTATCTTTTAACTGAAGATCAGATCATGATCTGTGATTCATGCCGTGAGATCGCAGAAAAATATATCAAACCTGTCCGGGCGAAATACGACGAGGAAGGAACCTTCCCCTGGGACATCGTCGAAGTGCTCAGGCAGGCCGATATTTTCGGCGTGTACCTCCCGGAAGAGTACGGCGGATTCGGCGGCGGCAGCATGGAGATGGTTCTGGCGATGGAAGAGCTGTCACGGGCGTGCGGAGGAATCGCCCTCGTTCTGGGAGCAACCGCGCTCGGCGCTTATCCTATACTTCTTCACGGTTCGGAAGAACAGAAAAAGCGGTATATTCCTGATATCGCATCCGGGAAGAAACTCGCCGCATACTGCGTGACCGAACCGAATGCCGGCTCCGATGTGGCCTCGATCGAGACGACCGCGGTGAAGGATGGCGATTACTATATCCTGAACGGGACGAAACAGTGGATAACAAACGGCGGCGAGGCGGAAATCTACAGCGTTCTCGTGATGACGAACAAGGAGAGGGGTGCGCGCGGCGCCTCAATGTTTATCGTCGAGAAAGGCACCCCCGGGCTATCTTTCGGCAAGAAGGAAAACAAGATGGGTATTCGTGCTTCCGCGACGACCGAGCTTTTTTTTCAGGACTGCCGCGTTCACAAGGACAACCTGATCAGCCGTGAGGGCATGGGCTTCATCATCGCCATGAAGACGTTCGATCATTCGCGACCCGGCATCGGAGGCCAGGCGCTCGGCATCGCCCAGGGCGCCCTTGAGGAAGCTGTGGCGTTTGTGAAGGAGCGGAAACAGTTCGGCCAGCCGGTCAGCTTGTTCCAGGGTGTCCAGTTCATGCTCGCTGATATGGAGGCGAGGATTGAGTCTGCCCGGGCTGTCGTCTATTCGACCGCGCGTCTTATCGATTCCGGCGCAAAGGATATCGGTCTTGCTTCGGCTGTCTGCAAGCTCGTCGCATCAGACATGGCGATGGCGGTGACAACGGATGCGGTACAGCTCATGGGGGGAAGCGGCTACATGAAGGAGTATCCGGTCGAGAAAATGATGAGGGACGCAAAGATAACTCAGATTTACGAGGGCACGAACCAGATAATGAGACAGATTATCGGGCTCGAAATCCTGAAGAAATCATAATAACCGGTTTCACCGCTTTTATTTCGCACCGGACACACTCCTGAAGGTTCTGTCATCATTCGTCCGTTGTATCCGATGTTCATGCCGGTGACTGAAGGCGGAGTCAGACACTATGGGGACGGTACTATGGCGTTTTCTCGATACAGGCGAAGGAAACGCCTTTTTTAATATGGCTCTGGACGAGGCGGTTGTGGACGCTGTCAGGAAAAAAGAGTCGCCACCCACT
>Ga0315284_10005520_pt1 | contig 17971 bp, 18 predicted proteins | sample YL17G09_16_MG_FD_203696 | JGI IMG/M metagenome (GOLD analysis project Ga0315284, IMG submission 203696) | Sediment microbial communities from Yellowstone Lake, YNP, Wyoming, USA - YL17G09_16 | ecosystem: Environmental > Aquatic > Freshwater > Lake > Sediment | place: USA: Wyoming | collected...
TTACGCTTTGAATTCTTGAATTGGCTCACAATAAATAAAGGCCTGTCTTTATTCGTCGAACAATTTTTAATTTTATGGATTGAATCGGAAGCAATAAATAAGAAATTAGTCATGTCTGCCCCCAATTTCCTAAACCTGCTGCGATGTTTCTCCTAAAAACCAGACCTTTCAGTCCCTTAAAAGGCCATTTTTGATGCTTGAATGGGTCAGCAATAGTCATTTTTCCAGTATAAAATTATTTTAAATTGTACTTAAGGCTTTTGGGAAATCAACTTTAAATCCCGCATTGTTCAATTCTTTGAGGAGTTTTACTTGCCAAGCACCATCTAAAGGTAAATATTCAACTCCGCTATAATCTGTTGGAATTTCCACGCCGTTCTCGTATAAGACTGAAATCCCCTTTCTACCCAGCAATGCACAGAAAAATCCCAATTCAAAAATGACATTTTGCCTGGCACGAGGCCGAAGATCAGTTTCCTCAATGCTTTTACCTACATCATCGGCAGTAAGAAGTACCACAGCATATCCAACTAAAGAGTGGTTTTCAAGTTTTTCAATAATTGTTTGGCCCCCTCCTGGTTCTTCGTGAAGAATTACTACTTTTAGCCCAGCTTTTTCTATAAACCGCGCCACTTTAATTTTTACATCCTCATTTCGACCATGCACAATAAAAACCGTGGAAGAAACATCTTTTCCTTGCTTTGGGGCAACTGTGTCTTCTTTTGAAAGGGAGTATATTTCAATTTCAGTCTGTAATAGTTTTATAAAACCTTCAAGCTGAATAATGTTATCTTTTAAGGAATCAAAATGTTCTTGTTCAATTCTTAGTTCTCTTTCATGTTTCCCAGTAAAAACCGCGAATGCCGTGGTGTGAACGCTTAGGTGTTTTTGGTTTTTCCCGAAAGCTTTATTCAAATAAGTCTGGGTAGCATCGCGCCAGGAATTGTACGCCCCGGAATCAATCGGCCTTTTGGAAATAAGGGATCGGGCTTCATCAATTTGTCTTTGAAGAAGCTGTATTCCTATTTCCGGAGCAACCTCGGGTCCAGTTTTATCTCCACTGTTCTTATAGATTGAACCACCCTTTCTCATTTTAGACCCCCCCTAAAAGGATTATTTTAATATATTCTACAGAACACAATTCCGCCTTGTAATCTACACCTTTTTAAAACTTTTTGGAAGCGAATGTTTCAGGAAGAAACATTCAGTTTTGAACCCCTCAAGGTGGTGAGGAGGAATGGATTGCTCGAACGAAAATCTAAGGAACATACCCCAAAGATTGAAGATTTCTATTGATAATTGATAAGGTCAAACCCCAAACCTCCATTGAGAATACCCATCCGACGGCTGGATGCGGACTCTGTAGTTATCGAATTCAGACGGTAATCAATGAAAGTGTCCCTGAAAATGGGAGGATTCTGACAGGGGAGGACAAGCCCATCTAACATCATTTGGCAAGGTCATGAATAAGGAGATGTGGTCGTAGGTGCCTATTTCGAAACAGAGATTAGATAAGGAGAGTAACAAGCCTCATCATGAGAGTGGGCAGCAAGAACTCCTACACCCGGTGAAAATTGCACCTACAAAGAGTGCTGGTCGGCCCACATTATGGGTTGGTGATTTCCAGTTGAAAGAAAGTATGAAGACCAAAATCAGTGGCATGGGTAACGGCCTTCGTAAAGTGAAAAAGCGGCTATTCCGCGTCCGCTGGATTTGCTTGCTGGCACATTCCGTATTTCTCTTCAATCCATGCCCGTAGCGGTGCACCACATGCGGCCACAACTTCCTGCCAGAAGATAACTCGGCATTCCTTCCTGTTTCCAATTTCGCGTAAAGATGAGACGGTCTGCATGTATCGGACCACTAAATCTGGTCGCCGCTCATCACACAGGAGGATGTGCCTCCGGTTGTGCTGGATTGCCGCAAGGAGGTTTCTGATGATCTGATAGTTATCGTAGTCGTCCTTGATGCGCGGCAGAGCCTCCACATGAAAGGCATTCTGAAGATTGTCGTATCTCTCCACTATGTCAACCCTTTTCTGTGTGAAGTCGGATTCCGTGAGCTTTGCTTCACAGAATACACCTGGCAACGCCATGTCGATCTCTGTTGAGTCAGGTTGACCTCCATTGATGTGGACCTGTCCCGGGAATCCGAACGATATTGCTTGTATTTCTTCCTTAAGTAGGTTTCTGACTCCCTTCCACCGTCGTATGTCGGGGTGGCAGAAGATGTTCATCAGAAGGGTGTCACTACTATTGGACGACTGCATTTCCAGCACACCCGGCACATTTTGGTGCTTTTTTGTTGTGCGTTGGTGCCAGTCAGGTCGTCCAATAATGCTCGTGAATGACTCGGGATAGAAATTGTCGCTGAGATTCCGAAAGATTACAGCAGAAGCGTGCGAGTCATCTATCGGCAAATCCCGCTTGCGGGCATAGCTCGCGGCTGCTTTCTTGATCTCTTGCTTTAATGCCACTGAGTTCATCTGTTTTGTGCCAACGTCACAGCTCACGGGGAGCCGGATTTGTCGGCGATCCAATGCAGCCGGTTGTTATACACGGTCATTTATTGTGGTTCAGGGTTCATGCCTATGTCTCGTTTTCCCCACGCTCAGAGGAGTAATCATCTTTGCATCACCAATATGGTTATTAGTGCAGATTCTGCAGGTACATCCAGGGAGGTGAAACCCTACGAACATGATAATTCTGTCCCAAAAGAGCATGGCCCAGAGATACATCTTTTCAGGGATCCCTACGTATCTGTAGTCAAATACGGTAGGGTATTGTCCTAACGGAGGCGCAGTATGGACAATGTCATATTCCGAAGGAGGTTTTTCTCCAGGAGACAAGATTTCATATTTAATTGGCAAATCGTCAGGAAGTACTTGGCCTATTTCCTTGAAGAAAAGACCTCTGACTATCTTCCATACGACCCTCCATACCCTTTCACCGTCAAAGCGCTTTGCTACTTTTCCGAATGGGAGTATTAGACCGGAAGGTCTTTCGTCGAATTCCTTCAAAACCATTTGGACAATTCGTTTGTTTTGAGGCCTTTCACAGCGATCTGATATGTCTCCCCAGAGCGCTTTGCCTGAATACGATTCCATCGCCACAGGCCCTACAGAATGCACAAAGTAGTCCTCATCCTTTTGGTATGCCTTATTGCAGGACGGATGCACAGGTAATGTGAATAGATTTGGACCATATTTTCTTCTTAGCTCGCGCGCATAAAACTGCCTGGGCGGAACATGGTCCTTGCAAATTTCATCGCTAAGAGGCTGTCCACATAGATAACAAATGTTGATATCCGTTTTCATATGAGATTATGGTGTTGCATAAAGCTTTAAATAAGCGGTAGCAGTAAGCCATCTGTTGGTAGTGCTTTGTTAGGCACGTCACATTTCTTAAATAGGGCCATGTCATCACTTTAATTTTTCCGAAAGCGTTGTAGCAAACTCCCAAGCCAATTGAGCAATTTTCTGACTAAAAAACATAATTAGCAAAAAGACAATCGACAACCTTATAAATACTTTTACGATTTCTTTCCATGTTGCCTTTTCTGCATCGATCGGTTTTATAGATTTCAAATATCTTTCCGTGTAACCAAAAAGGCAATACACAAAAAGAATGGCAATAGATAGAACCCATAGTCCTTTGACGAGAAAGTTATCGCTAAATTTAGAAGCGAATGATAGAGTGGCAATAATTAGCATCCATTCCATCAACTTGAACCATTCATTTCCAATTCTTTCAGCGTGTCGAGAAATAAAATCCAATATTCTCTGCTCCAACATTAGAAACCCTCATTCAAAATGGAGGCCCAACGTGACGCCGTTAATCGACCCGCAAACAGCAAGGGGAGCGCCGCTGGTTTCGGGCTCGGTTGGACGGCAGGTTAGGGATCGGTCTTTTCACTACTCTTAGTTGGTGGTTCACCAACTATCACTTGAACACGGCTCAGGAGCAACGCAAAATAGTGTAGCTGTTCGATCCAGCGAGCAAAATCCATGTAAAGGATTTGCGCCTCGCCGAGCGAGGCCTTATCCCAGGCAAGATGAATCGCCACATCTGCATTGTCAGAGATTCTTCCTTCTATGATGTCCTTATCTAGTTATCTAGGTGCTCGGCCAGATCTCGAAACTCGCGCACACGGCTTTTCACATCTTCTCTCAATACTTCGAGATCCCGGGGGCGAGGGACAAAAGGCGTCCCATCGCTTCGGCGAAAGCCCAATCCTCGAAGTTGGTCGAGGTAGAGGATAGCGCGATGAAGCGAGTGAATGCTCGACTCAAAATGATCCTGTGCGCGGCAATAATGATCAAAGGTACCGTCCTTGAAGAAGGCGATAAGCTTCTCACGTGACTCCTGATATTCAAGGGTAGTTTTCTCAACAAGTCGGACGTAACCATCAGCAATCTGTTTACCGCGAGGAGTAGGTGGGCCGTGTATCCCGAGAATGTGCCCCAGTTCGCGCTTGGCTCGCAAAGAGGTTTCGAGATGCGCGACACTCGGCATATTAGTTTCTATCCGCTGGACTGCTGCTTGCTTTTCCTGGTTTTCCACAACTTGTGCCCCGATGCCACAAGGCTACGAAAATGGTTGAAGTGGATGAATCAACCATACAAAAAGGGGACTTGTATGTCAAGAACCAACTGTTGATGATTACCAATTGAAAACAAGCACGCTTTGTCGAAATGTAACTCATTGACTTCAGGAAGGAATCCTCGGGGCAGGATATGGGGCCTGCCAATCGTAATAAAGTATTTTTTCTTTCCTTTTTTGCTCGAATCCTTCAATTTCCATGCTAACCTTTCCACTATCAGATTGCGGAGCAGTTCCGAGCGAAACAGGGAATCTCCGGGCTTGCTTCAGCTTCGCCTCGGAGCGGGGTCACCGAAGTCTTGCAATGATGCATTTCATTCGATCCGCTTTTTGATCTGGTTCTTTTATTTGACCTTCATCAAGATTTGGGGTTCGCAGGCAATCGTAAGAAGGTATTGATCGAGGCGTATTCTTTAGATAGGGGATCTGTCCTGAATGACACTTAACCTAAGAAACCCGGGGAGCGATCACCGGTCAGTATCGGATTGTTTTTCTTCGTGAATCAGTTTCTTTTTCTGCTCTTTGGCTGGACCAGAAATGCTCGTGATCAAATAAAACAATCCCGCCAGGAAGGCACCGAGGAGGAGAATGCCGAAAAACAGTTTCGGCCTCCGATACATAAAGTAGAGGAGAACCAGCACAAGAACGATTACGATAACCGTATGGTTGTGAGCAAAGGAAACAATGCCGTTCATGAATCGTGAAAAATCCACAAGGCCTCCTCATTAGAGGTATTATACCATATCATTTCAAATCGTACCGCCTTAAAAAAACACTTTAAAAAAATCGGTGGAAGATCGGCCGAGAGTGATTAAACGGGAAGCCGGCCCCCAAGGGTTTTAGAAACCTGCTGGAGATTCGGAAAAGCAAAAGAGGGCTTCTGAACTTAAACAAGATTACAGGGAGAGCTAATCGAAAGGTTAGCTGTTTGTTTTTTCGTAACACTTTAGCCCTTTGAAAATTCCTGCCGGTCTCCCCGACCTACCGCAGGTAGGGTTAAAAAAGGGGGGGAGGTTATTTTTTCTTTTTCGGACGTTACACCTTTTAGCTTCTTGTGAGCTGTCGGTATTTGATCCGGTGGGGCTGATCCGCTGCGACTCCAAGGCGGCTCTTCCGGTCGGCCTCATACTCGGAATAGTTTCCTTCGAACGAGACGATATGACTCTCCCCCTCAAATGCCAAAATATGGGTGGAGATCCGGTCAAGGAACCACCGGTCATGGCTAACCACAACCACCGAGCCCGCAAAATTTTCGAGAGCCTGCTCCAGTGCTCTCAGGGTATTCACATCCAGGTCATTCGTGGGTTCGTCCAGCAGAAGGACATTGGCTCCTTCCTTGAGCATTCGTGCAAGGTGGACCCGGTTTCTCTCTCCCCCTGACAGGATCCCAACCTTCTTCTGCTGATCGGTGCCCGAGAAATTGAAGCGGGCCACGTAGGCTCGTGAATTGACCTGTCTGCTGCCAAGTTGAATCGTATCCTGTTTATCTGAAATAACTTCCCAGAGGGTCTTCTCCGGATCGAGGATGTCGCGGCTCTGGTCAACATAAGCTATTTTGACCGTCTCACCTATTCGTATTATTCCGGAATCTGGCTTTTCCTGCCCTGTGATCAACCGCAAGAGCGTGGTCTTGCCTGCGCCGTTCGGACCAATGATTCCGACGATCCCGCCGGGTGGAAGCGAAAAGGAGAGATTTTCCATCAGAATTCGGTCCCCATACGACTTGGTGACACCACGGCTTTCAATCACAACGCCCCCGAGCCGTGGTCCCGGAGGAATATAGATTTCGAGCTCCTTGGCCACCTTCTCACTTTCGTTCGCGAGGAGGACTTCATAAGAGCCGATTCGGGCTTTCGATTTCGCATGCCTTCCTTTGGGCGACATCCGGATCCACTCCAGTTCCCGCTGCAGCGTCTTCCGTCGTTCGCTCTCTGTCTTTTCCTCCTGCCTCAGACGATTCTCTTTCTGTTCGAGCCATGAAGAATAGTTTCCTTTCCACGGAATGCCTTCTCCCCGGTCAAGTTCGAGAATCCATCCAGCCACATTGTCAAGGAAGTAGCGATCATGGGTGACGGCGATGACTGTTCCTGCGTACCGCTTCAGATGCTCTTCAAGCCAGGCCACGGTTTCGGCATCGAGATGGTTGGTCGGCTCATCCAGGAGCAGAATATCGGGCTTTCGAAGCAGAAGCCGGCACAGGGCCACACGCCTCCTCTCTCCACCCGAAAGAACTCCCACCGGTGTATCTCCTGGAGGACAACGGAGGGCATCCATTGCCATTTCCAGGCGTGAATCGAGATCCCAAGCCTCAAGCGCATCGAGTTTTTCCTGCACTTGACCCTGCCGTTCGATAAGACGATTCATCTCCTCTTCCGACAGGGGCTCTGAAAACCTTTCATTGATCCGGTTGAATTCTTTCAGGAGCTCAACCGTCTCCTGCACCCCTTCCTCTGCGCTCTCCCGCACTGTCTTGGTCTCGTCGACCTTCGGTTCCTGTTCAAGAAAGCCGATGGTGAAACCAGGGGTAAGGATCGTCTGTCCGTTGAACTCTTTATCTACACCAGCGATGATGCGCAGCAGGGAGCTCTTCCCGGAGCCATTCAGGCCGATGACGCCGATCTTGGCTCCGTAAAAATACGAGAGGGAGATGTCCTTCAGAATCGCTTTTTTATCGTGATACTTACTGACACCGATCATGGAGTAAATGATTTTCTGTGATTCGTTTGCCATCTCGTTTTAATCCTCCCCCACCTCGTCCGAGTACTTCTGAAAAAAATCCTTCTGATAAACTTGAGTTAAAACTATTTATGCCTTAATTTATTTAGTGAGTCAAAGCTTGACTCCATTCCTCCTTTATAACACAGTGATAAGAAGAGAGCGGGACCGATCCCCATGGATGAGCGCTTAAGCAAACCTAACAGTTGCATAAGAAACGTTGTCAGAGGCAGGTGAGTGTGTTGGAAAAACTTTATAGTGGCTCCTTTGAACGTTTTATTACTCAGTTTCTAAGCATATTGTAAAGGTCACCTTATGTGAAATCGACCGTGACCTATAAAACTTATAAAAAAACCACAATTATAAAGTTTTGGAAGCACACTCACCTGCCGATTTAATGCAACGTTAAGGTAAACTCAAGATGACAAAAATTGAGGTCTTACCGGTATGGATGGAGAGTCATGGAAAAACTCTTTGCTGTCTGCCCCCCGGGGCTGGAGCCATTCACCGCACAGGAGCTTCATCAGTTAGGGCTGATTGACACCCATTCCCCTTCCCGGTCAGAAAATATTCTAACAGGGAGCAGGCCTCAATACGAACCTGGAGGCATAGAATTTCAAGGCTCCATGCATGACGTCTATCAGGCCAATCTCTATCTCCGCAGTGCAAGCCGTGTGTTAGTCCGGCTTGGCGAGTTTTATGCCTCCACATTTCCTGAACTCCGGCGGAAGGCGAGTCGTCTGCTTTGGGAAAAATATCTTGCACCGAAACGACCGATTGCATTACGTGTGACCTGCCAAAAGTCACGTTTGTATCATGAGGGCGCTGTAGCCGAGCGGCTCTCAGGGGCGATTGCTGACAAACTGGGGAAGTCTCCACCCGTTCAGAAATATCACGAAGACTCGGGTACAGACCTTCCTCAGTTAATCGTTGTCCGATTAGTAGATAATCTCTGTACCATTAGCATTGACTCCTCCGGAGCGCTTCTTCACAGGCGAGGTTATCGGCTTGCCACAGCAAAAGCCCCTCTCAGGGAAACCCTTGCTTGCGCAATGGTGATGGCTTCCGGATGGGATGGCATCTCTCCTCTTCTCGATCCTTTTTGCGGCTCAGGGACGATTCCTATTGAAGCGGCGCTATTGGCCAGAAGGGTTCCGCCAGGTTATACCCGACGCTTTGCATTTATGGACTGGCCTAATTTCGATTCCAAGTTCTGGAATAAGTTGTTGGCCAAGGCTGGCAAGGCGATCGTATCAGCCATCCCAAAAATTATTGCTTCAGATAGGGATGCAGGGGCAATCCAGGCTGCACAGGCCAATGCAGAACGGGCAGGTGTGGCAGACTGTATTCAGTTTTCATGCAAGGCCATCTCTGCAATAGACCCTCCCTCTGGTCCGGGCTGTGTGGTTACCAACCCGCCCTATGGGGTACGGTTGAGGAAAACGAACGACTTGCGAAATTTATATGCGCAACTTGGCAAAGTCCTCCGTACCAAATGCTCCGGCTGGCATGTCACCATACTCTGTGGCAGTACCCAGCTTATTTGCAGCACTGGATTGGAGTTCGATAAGGGAATATCCATGATGAACGGTGGATTGAAGGTGAGATTGGTGAGGGGCAAAGTAAACCCCGTTAGAAAGCCCCGCTGCTCGCAGCGGGGCTTTCTAACGGGGTAAAAAGTATTATTCTCCTGTCATCACGTCATTGGGAAGTTCATCGGTATCATCGGGAGTGATGGGAAAATGCTGGGAAAGTAAAACCTCTATTTCTTGGATAGCCTTAGAGAGGGCCTCGCAAGCTTGGTTCTCCTTAATCCCCCTGGAGACCTCATTCGCAAACCGGTTCAGGGTTTTTTGATTCATCTTCTCGTAAATGCCTTTATCCGCCAGAACCCAGACTTTCCTTTCGAGGAGGGAGAGGAAGAAGAGGACTCCCGTGTTCTTCTTTGTCTTGTAAAGACCTTTCTCAAAGAAGGCCCGTTCCGCCCTCAGCCTGACCGCTTCCTCTTTTTTTCTGATTCCAATAAAGAGCCTTTTCAATATATCTACTCTTTGAAAGAGAAACCGACAGGGGAAAAAGAATAAGAAACTCAAGGGGACATAAGACCATATGGAGGAGTGAAAATAAAGAAGAGTCGCGATCAGTGACAATAGGCTTCCGAGAAGAATCCCGCCGAAGACTTCTGCCTCAATGTAGTGATCACTATGGTCAACGACCATGACAACGATTTCACCAATCGTCTTGGATTCGACCTCGTGGACTGTGGCCTTCAGTTTCTCCTTTTCTTCCTCAGTAAAGAATTTATCTGCTTTTGAAACTCTCATCACCAACTTCCCGAGGCCCCGCCGCCCCCGAAGGAACCGCCTCCTCCACTAAAACCACCACCCCCTATGGAGTGACCGCCCATCCCCGATCCATAGAAAAACCCACCGCCACGATGATCTCTGAAGCCCCCCCTTCCAGAGCCTCCTAAAAAAAAGAGACTGGGCAGGAAGAGGCCCGCACCAAATCCGACCAGGGCCAATAGAAGGATGGCAAGGATTCCGACAGGGAGGACGGCAAGATAAACGAAAGCAGGGAGCCCGATGGCCGCAGTGATTCCGCCTAAGATACGAGACATACTGCCTAAGATAAGCGTGAAAACACCCAAAAAAAGAAGGAGGGTCAGGAAAGGAGGAAAACCCCTCTGTCTCCGTTGAAACGGCCTTTGCTCAGCTTTGAACTCGCCCCGTGTTCCCTCGATCAATGCAGAGACACCCGTTATGAAACCTCTGTCAAAATCTCCCTGTTGAAATTTCAGTTTGATGACCTGATCGATAATTCTTCCCGCCATCAGATCCGTTAACTTTCCTTCGAGGCCGCGGCCGACCTCGATCCTGATCTTTCTTTCCTGTTTCGAGACGATGAAAAGAACCCCGTTGTCCTTCTGCTGTTGTCCAATCTTCCATGCCTCCGCCACTTTGATGGAGAACTCTTCGATGTTTTCCCCTTCGAGGGAGGGAATGGTCAGAATCACGATCTGGGTTGAATCGGACTGTTCAAAGGCCCTCAGCTCTTCCTCAATCTTTGACTTCGCGGAAGGACTTATCATCCCTGCATAATCGTTGACATAGCCCTGGAGCCTCGGGACATCAAGACCGTAAGCAGCAGCCGGCAGACAGCAGAGCAATAAAATAAAAAAAGAAAAAACCTTTTTCATATCAAAATTTAATCTTTAAATCCCTCCCCGCCTCCCTTTTTCAAAGGAAGGAGAAATTTCTTTCCTTTTCTCCCTATCTCCCTATCTCCCCATCTCCCCATCTCCCCATCTCCCCATCTCCCCATCTCCCCATCTCCCTATCCCCCTATCTCCCCATCTCCCTATCTCCCCATCTCCCCATCTCCCCATCTCCCCATCTCCCTATCTCCCCATCTCCCTATCTCCCCATCTCCGTCTCATTTAAAACTTGATCTGGGGGGCTTTTTCAGCCCCGGCATCGGCCTTGAAGGGCTCTTTCAGACTCAGATGGAGCAGGAACTTATTGGTCAGGTTGTTCGGGAATACCCGGATGGAAGTATTGAAGACTTCGACCGCTTTGTTATAACGGGCCCGTGCGACATTGATCCTGTTCTCCGTTCCCTCCAGCTGGTGCTGGAGGTCTTGAAAGTTCTGGCTCGCCTTGAGATCAGGATAGCGTTCGACGATGACCATCAATCGCGAAAGGGCACTGCTCATGCCGGCCTGGACCTCCTGAAATTGTGAGAAGGCCTTGGGATCATCAATGATATTTTTGGGCAACTGCATCGCCCCGACCTTCGCCCTTGCCTCCGTGACAGCGGTGAGGGTTTCCCTCTCATGCTTGGCATAGGCCTTTACGACCTCCACGAGATTGGGGATGAGGTCATTCCTTCTCTGGTAGGCTGCCTCAACGTCGCCCCATGCCGCCTTGACCCCCTCCTCATTTTTCTGCATCGTGTTATAGCCACAGCCGGAAAGTACAGCAAGGATAAAAGCGGACAGAACCAACTTTATAAAGAACGATCCTTTTCTCATCTCTTCCTCCTGGTTGAAATTTTGGAAATTCAGAGGGAGGGTGGGATCAGGTTTCCCCCCCGTTAAACATGTTGGAATTTATAATAATGTACAAGAGCTTTGTTTCAAGTTTGCAATAGTAAACCCCGTTAGAAATAATGCCCCGCTGCTCTGCAGCGGGGCATTATTTCTAACGGGGTAAAAGATTATTTATTGATTTCTGTTTCTGAAGGCTGCATCAAAAGGGTTATTGGTAAATGTACTTTTCTGTTTCTGTTTCTTTTCCTCTCTCCTCTCTTCTTTCTTTCTCTCTTCCCCCTTTGGGACTTCACTGGGTTTAACCTGGCTGCTCTTCATGGAAAGGGAAATTCTCCTTCTTTCAATGTCCACATCCAGCACCGTGACCGATACCTTTTGATGAACCTTAACGATCTCTGAAGGGTTTTTGACAAAACGGTTTGAAAGTTCGCTGATATGGACCAGTCCGTCCTGATGGACGCCAATGTCGACAAAGACACCAAAAGCGGTGATATTCGTCACGATTCCGGGAAGCTTCATCCCTGGTTTTACATCCTCTATCTTTTCCACCCCTTCTGCGAATCGGAAGGTTTCAAACTGCTCACGGGGATCGCGGCCGGGCTTGGAGAGTTCTGACAGGATATCATTCAACGTAGGAAGGCCCACCTTTTCCGAGACGTATTGCTTTAGATCGATTCTCTCCCGGAGCTTTTCGTCGCGCATCAAATCCAGCACCGAACAGTTTAGAGCCCTTACCATAGCATCAACAATGGGATAACTCTCGGGATGAACCGCGCTTCGATCAAGGGGATTTTCTCCATCTCTGATCCGCAAAAAACCACCGGCCTGCTCAAAGGCTTTGGGTCCCAGACGGGGTACCTGCTTCAGTCCTTCTCTCGATTGAAACGGACCGTTTTGATTGCGGTACTCCACAATGCCCTTTGCAAGCTGAGGGCCTAATCCTGAGACATAGGTAAGAAGCTGTTTACTTGCCGTATTGACCTCCACGCCCACACCGTTAACACAGCTCACCACCACATCATCGAGGCTGCTCTTCAACGCTCCCTGATCCACATCGTGCTGGTATTGGCCAACACCGATCGACTTCGGGTCGATCTTTACCAGCTCTGCCAGAGGGTCCATCAGCCTACGGCCAATGGATACAGCCCCCCGCAAGGTCACATCCTGATCAGGAAACTCCTCCCGTGCCACCTCGGATGCCGAATAAACCGACGCACCACTCTCGTTGACCATCACCACCTGAATTTTCTTTGAGAGATCGAGGCTGTGGATGAAAGCCTCTGTTTCCCTTCCTCCAGTGCCGTTTCCGACGGCAATGGCTTCTATGTGGAACCGCTCACACATCTCAAGGATCTTTGGACCTGCGTCGGTTGAACCCTTCTCGGACTGGAGTGGATAAATGGTTTCGGTATATAAAAGCTTCCCTTGCCGATCAAGGCAGACCGCTTTACACCCCGTCCGGAAACCGGGATCGATGGCAAGAACATTCTTCTGGCCAAGAGGCGGAGCAAGAAGAAGCTGACGGAGGTTCTCGACAAATACCTTTATTGCTTCCTCATCCGCCCACTTTTTTGTTGCCAGGCGGATCTCAGTCTCCATGGAAGAAGAGAGAAGTCTCTTGTAGCTGTCGTGCACGGCCATCCTCACCTGCTGGGATGCAGACCCTTCCCCTTTCACAAAAAGGCCATCGAGGATCTCCAGGGCTTCATCTTCAGGGGGTAAGACCCGCAAAATGAGAAATCCCTCATTTTCTCCTCGCCTCATGGCAAGAATCCTGTGGGATGGCGCTGTGTTCACAGGCTCTTCCCAGTCAAAGTAATCTTTGTACTTAATTCCTTCAGCCTCTTTCTCTGGAATAACCTTCGACTTAAAGACAGCTTTTGATGTGTAGAAATCACGCATCCTGCCCCGGGCCATCTGATCTTCATTGACCCATTCTGCAATGATGTCACGGGCTCCTGCGAGGGCGTCTTCCTCAGAATCAACCCCTTTTTCGATATTGACGAAGGCAACTGCCTCGGCCAACGGATCCATGTCATCCTGTGCAAAAAGACGCTGGGCTAACGGTTCCAGTCCCTTTTCTTTGGCGATTGTTGCCCGGGTTCGGCGTTTTGGCCGGTAGGGTAAATAGATATCTTCCAGAACGACCATGGTCTCGGCCGAAAGGATCTTCTCCTTTAATTCATCTGTGAGCTGTCCCCGCTCTTCTAAAGATTTGAGGATAGCCTCACGGCGCTTGTCCAGTTCCATGAGTTGATTGAGCCGATCTCGAATCGCTGTGATGGCAACCTCATCCAGAGAACCCGTGGCTTCCTTCCGGTATCGGGCAATAAAGGGGACAGTGGCCCCTTCATTCAAAAGGTCTGCCGTGGTGTGGACCTGCTTGGGGCTGAGGCCCAGTTCTTGTGCAATCTTCGGAATATGTGCTTCGTTCATAACCTCCCTCAATAAAATGACAAAGAAAATGTGGAGACTTCGGGTCGGACAATCGTAACAAAGTATTGATCGAGGTTCAATGATTGGTTGGAAGAGATATTTTATTCCTGAGGGATGAGGTGCGAATCTTTCTACCAACCCTATGAAATCGGTCTAAAGGTTAAACTTGAGCACATGAACCTTCCCACTTTCCACTTCTATTAACTGCATTCGAAGCTGCTTGGCTGAAGGAGCCTCACCCGGGAAGAAAAGAAACCCATAGGCGATGCTTTTGGAGTTGATAGCTTTGTTCTCCAACGATTTCTGGTTCAAATCATTGATGATCGCTCGGCGAGCCTCATCTGATGAAGCGTATCCTTTAATTCCTCCCAACGTTGCCCCAGTGGCCGCCCCTACCACTGCGCCTTTGCCAGCGGCAACAGCCACGTTTTCCCCTGCTACAATCCCAATGGCCGCACCGATGATTGCCCCAGCCGTCGCCCCCAAAAAGCCGTGGTAGGCACCTTCTTTGAAAATCTGTTTGGTCTGAGCGTATTTAGTGACCCGCTCATAGGCGGTTTGCTCAGATAGGATGGGCCAGAGATTTCCCACCTCATCCTCCAAAAATGTCTGTTGAGGACTAATTTTCAAAGAATATGGACCCTGATTGTCAAATACCACTTGCACCGGAAGCATTCCAGCTCCCCGGACGTCAAACCCAAAGGCTTCTTTTGCTTTATTCGGATCTGCATAAGCCTGGGCTGCTACTAAAGTACCTCCAACCTCAACAGCATTTTCATAAGAGCCTGGTAACCTAAAGGGCAATGGTTTTGCTTTATAACTGGTAGCACAGGCAGTTGCAACAAGCAAAACAATGGCAGCAATGATCATTATATTTTTTCTTCTCATAGACTTATTCCTCCTTTCCTACAATACAGATGGAAAAATTTTTGATCGGCTCAAAACAATCCTATAAATGAAATGATATAAATAAATTATATTACGATCTCTTTTTTTTTGCTATCCCCCCCAACGACTTTTGATCTCGATAATGAAAAAGGAAAGGGGAGTGATTCTATTAATCGACCTTAATTGGTTAAAATACCTTCGTTAATAAATTCATTACGTATTTAAGCCGCTTTGGATTAAAAAATCCTTGACTTTTCTCCTCTGAATCCTATAAGTTGCTTTTTAATTGTTTTCTTTTCCTCAGGAATGGGGGGAGTGGATTCGTAAGTTTCGATAAAAATGTTCAAAAAAAAGGGATCAGTTTGAGGAGGGTCTAACTGATCCCTACCAGTACATCAAATGGGGGTAAATTTAAGGAGGTGATATGGTTTGGTGTACTGGTTTTTTTATTTTATGGATTAAATATACAATATAAACATTAAAAAAAGATTAAAATTGAATTAAAATTTTTTAAGAATCTGTTTTGGTTCATCACAACATCATTGGGGAAGAAGGCGAATTTGGGGAAATAAGAAAGGGCAGAACCATTTGGTTTTGCCCTTTTGTTTTAATCCCCTGTTCCCTCTTATTCAGAGGGGTGGGCAGTTATTATTTATTCATCAAATACTCGTGAATTGAATTGGCAGCCTTTCTTCCTGCACCCATCGCGAGAATAACAGTGGCTGAACCTGTCACAATATCTCCTCCTGCCCAGACCCCTGGTTTGCTCGTCTTTCCGGTTTCAAGGTCTGCGACGATATACCCTCTCTTATTCAGTTCCAGGCCCGGTGTCTGTGTAGGAAGAAGTGGATTGGCTCCTGCGCCAATGGCCACCACTGCCATATCGCACTCCAATTTGAACTCCGAACCTTTAACAGGAATAGGTCGCTTTCTTCCTGATTCATCGGGCTCTCCCAACTCCATCCGGAGACATTCCACACCGGTGACCCAACCATTATCGTCTCCCGAAAATTTTATGGGAGCTGTGAGAAGATAGAATTGGACCCCCTCCTCCTCTGCATGGTGAACTTCTTCGATACGGGCTGGCATCTCATCTCTTGAACGGCGGTAGATGATACGAACGGTATCTGCTCCTAATCGGAGAGCAGTTCTTGCTGAATCCATGGCCACATTCCCAGCTCCAAAGACCGCCACATCCTTTCCTCGGGCGATCGGTGTATCATATTTGGGGAAGAGGTAGGCCTTCATCAAATTGGATCGCGTCAGATATTCATTGGCTGAATAGATGCCGCAGAAGTTTTCCCCAGGAACATTCAAAAACTGGGGAAGGCCTGCGCCCAAACCTAAAAATACAGCATCATATTCCTTAAGGAGTTCATCAACGGTCTCAACCCTTCCAATAACACAGTTACATTCCACCTTCACACCCAACCGCTCTAAATAGTTGACTTCCGACTGAACAATATCCTTGGGAAGACGAAATTCTGGAATTCCGTAGATCAGAACGCCTCCAGTTTTATGAAGGGCTTCAAAAATAGTGACCTCATGCCCTTTAAGAATGAGATCCCCTGCCAGGGTCAAACCCGCTGGTCCTGATCCCACAACCGCCACTTTCTTATCGGTGGAGGGGGCCTTTGCAGGAATGGTGACCTCTCCTTTTGTCCTCTCCCAATCTGCAGCAAATCGTTCCAATCTGCCGATGGCAACGGGTTGATCCTTCTTCCCAACGATGCACACTTTTTCACACTGGTCCTCTTGAGGACAGACGCGTCCGCAAACGGCAGGGAGACTGTTTCGTTCCTTCAATTTCCGAGCGGAACCGCCAAAATCCCCTTCATTGATGAGTTTGATAAAAACCGGGATATCAATTTCTACCGGGCATCCCTCAATACATTTTGGCTTCTTACATTGAAGGCAGCGACTCGACTCCAACTGGGCCAATTCGGGCGTGTATCCAAAAGGAACCTCATCAAAATTCCTCGCCCTCACCTTGGGTTCCTGCTCAGGCATCTTCTGCCTTGGGACTTTTGGCTTCTTCTCTTTTTCCTCTTTCTCTGCCATCTCAACCCCCCTTTACCCCGTTAGAAAGCCCTGCCATTTATCGCGGGGATGCTGTCAATGAGTTTATAATTCCTCGTAGAAAGGGCGGGATTTAAAGTCCCATCCTTTCTAACGGGGTTTATCTTCCTATCTCTTTAAATTGTTCCATGGATACCTTCTCCTCTGTGAGATAGGCCCTTTGCCGTTTTACCAGTTCATCGTAGTCGACCTCATGACCATCAAATTCCGGACCATCCACACAACAAAATCGAGTCTTCCCTCCCACCGTGACCCGGCATGCCCCGCACATTCCTGTGGCATCCACCATGATGGGGTTCAAGCTCACCATCGTCTTGATCCCATATTCCTTTGTCAATTTGCATAAAAACTTCATCATGGGAACAGGGCCAATCCCCACGATTAATTTTACATCCTTGCGTTCATCCAAAATTTTCCGAAGGACATCGGTGACGAATCCATGAACACCATAAGTTCCATCATCCGTCGTCACCCTCAGGTCGTGACTGGCTGCCTTCATTTCATCCTCTAAGATCAGGAGGTCTTTTGTTCGAGCACCAATGATGGCAATCACGTTGTTCCCTGCCTCTTTGTAAGCTTTGGTGATCGGGTACATCACGGCAACCCCTGTTCCACCTCCCACACAGATCACGGTTCCAAGATTTTCAACATGGGTCGGCTTTCCTAATGGCCCGATGATATCCTGGATGGAATCGCCTACATTGAGGGTCCTCATGAGGGCAGTGGACTTTCCAACGACTTGGAAGATCAGGTCGATCAACCCTGCCGCCGGATCTGTTCCTCCCATGGTCAAAGGAATTCTCTCCCCGGTTTCATTGACCTTTAAGACGACAAACTGCCCTGGCTTTGCCTTTCGAGCAATTCTGGGTGCCTCTACCTTAAAATGGCACACCGTTTTCTCAGCCATTTCTCTTTTATATGTAATCTTATGCAATCTTCCCCCCTCCTTTCTGATAAATTTTTCACAAAGTCGTCCAATATATAAATTAAACGGATAATAATGTCAACCCTGAGCAGATCGAAGGGTCAAATTTTTTAGAATCTCTTGCGGAATTTTTCTTAGTCGATCTGTTAACCCTGTTGTTGCATTAAATTCGGCGCTCGGATTCATCAAACCTTTACCAATTGAGGAGCGCCCCTTAAATCAATGTCATCTGCTGGATCAATCAATTGGTGACCTTTAGAAGAGATGACCAAAATG
>Ga0315284_10005522_pt1 | contig 17968 bp, 16 predicted proteins | sample YL17G09_16_MG_FD_203696 | JGI IMG/M metagenome (GOLD analysis project Ga0315284, IMG submission 203696) | Sediment microbial communities from Yellowstone Lake, YNP, Wyoming, USA - YL17G09_16 | ecosystem: Environmental > Aquatic > Freshwater > Lake > Sediment | place: USA: Wyoming | collected...
TCTTTCACCGAGACGGCTCAGCTCACCGCGCTGATCGAGAAAGGGAAGGCCCGACTGCGAGCCAACCCGCGGATAGCGACCACCGAAGGGCAGCCGGCGGAGATCGAGGTGGGGCAGGAGAAGTACTTCTCCATCGTCACCGGCCCCGTGACCTTCCCCTACACCACACTGGAGCAGATCGCCTCGGGTATCTCGCTGCGCATCACGCCCACCGTGGTGGAGAAGACGAGAGAGGTGATCGCGCGAGTCGAGCCCGATGTGCGGGATGTGACCGGCAAGGGGACCAACGGGCTTCCCGAGATCACCTACCGCCGCGCCGTCACCAACCTGCGGGTGAAAGACGGCCAGAGCATCGTGATCGGCGGCCTCACCAGCGAGTTCACGAGCCGCACGTCGAGCAAGTTCCCGATCCTGGGCGATATCCCACTCCTCGGCCACCTGTTCCGCAGATCGAGCTCGCGGCAGACGAAGACCGAGGTGATCATCATCATCACCCCGCATATTCTGGACGAGGATGGGAAGTACCAGGGGCCGCCAGCGGCCGGCAGCTAACGAGGGTGTGTAGGTGTAAGATGGCAATAGGACACCGCTGATAGCCCTGTGGACTTGCCTGTGAGTCCTGCGCATTCTACCATAGGAGACCTTCAGACGGCGCCTCCGGGCGCTGTCTTCCTTTGTGGAGTGCGCCTACGTGGAGGTCTTCCGAACCGCCGTTGCCCTGATCGTGCGATCCATGGTGTTGAGTGCTCAGTCTGCTAGTCAGCAGCGGCTGTTGTTCCTGCAGCGGGCCGTTGCAGCCGGTGATGAGGCAGGCGAGCTGGCCCGGCTGCGCGACGAGAACCGTCGGCTGACGTCTGCGAACCGCCTGCTCAAGTCGCGGTTCGATGATCTTCCCTACCGGAAGCTCCGCCAGCCCATTCGTGTCTCTTTTCCTGCGACTACGCGCGCCGACGCGCCTCCGGAAATGAGAGTCAGAGTCGATCAGGCCGCCCAGGCGGTGTCCCAAGCTTGCTTAACAGGGGCACAGCGTCCACTGGGCCGGAAAGGCGGCGGCCGGAGTCGAACCGGCGAATAGAGGTTTTGCAGACCTCTGCCTTACCACTTGGCTACGCCGCCAGGAGAATGTGGAGCGGAAAACGGGATTCGAACCCGCGACCCACAGCTTGGGAAGCTGTTGCTCTACCAACTGAGCTATTTCCGCCCGCCAGATGCTGCGCGAAGCCTTCCTCGCGCTCTGTTAGTCTAGCATCTCAACATCGGTTGTCAAGAGTAAGCGGTCTATCGGCGCAGCCTGCGTCCGAACCGCGGCGTGCGGTTTCACGGCCTACTTGCGCTGGCGTGAAGGAGATCCCGGGTGACCGAGCGTGCGAAGGTAGTTCACGATGTGCCAGCAACGCTCGACGGCAACGGTGCCTTCCAGCACCGGATCGTGGCCGGTTCCGGTCACCATCGCATAGGCGAGTGTCCCATCCGACATCGCCGCCACCTTCGCCGAGGTGAGATCGGCGGGCGGCGGCACGAAGCTCTCACCGACCGGGCCAGGGGCGCGGCCATCGACGCCGTGACACATCAGGCAGTAGTAGCCGTAGTAGAGCCGCCCGCGTTCCACGGACTCCGCCGAGGGTCTGGTTGGATTCAGCATTCCGGCAGCCTGCCGCTGGTTGGTCTTCGGCGCGCCAGGGCCGGAGAAGGGAACCTGACCGGATGGCGCCTGGGGCATCGCTTTCTCGAAAGGCTTCACGGACGGCTGGTCGACCATCCGAGGGAAGCACGAGAACGGCTGCGAGCTGATGCCGAATCCTATCGCCGCGAACAGGGCTAGAGAGAAGAGTCTCATTTCGCTCGCTTCCCCACGGTGGGCTTCGGCAGTTCGACTTGCCTGGGAGCTTTCGTCGAGGCCGACGCCGGCTGCGTGCTGGAGTAGGTCTCTGCAGGGACCAGAGGCGCCACCCGATACTGCCAGGTCCGCCCTCGGTCACCAATGGTCCAGATGGCGATGACCACCCTGGCGATCATGATCGCTACGAGAAGGGCGACAACCACCCAGGCAACGATGGTCTGTCGTCTTACATCACGCGGTGTCTCCGTAATCGCAGGCATCATCTCGCAGAGGTTCCTTGCTAGTAGGTGATCTGCGCCAGCCACATGAACAGCGAGTAGGCGACTGTGAAGACGAGGATGGCGATGTACAGCAGGATCAGTATCCCTGGAATGCGTCCATTCGCGACTCTGATGTCCGCGGCAAACTCCTCCACTTCAGGCTCCCTCTCGTCGGGCCTGCGCGGCAGCCCTGTCCGATAGAAGCCGAGGTAGAGCGCGAACGCGATCACCAGTCCGGAGGCTGCCATCACGTAGAGCCAACGCAGCCAGTTGACCTCGAAGGCTTGCACTTCAGCCGCTCCCCTGTGCCTCGTCGGTAGCGTTCTCGCCGCTCTCCGGGGACTCCAGTGGCAGGCGCCGCGCCCGCTGCTGATCGCGAAACTGGCCCGATCGCACCGCCCACACAAAGAGCGCGGAGAAGAGCGTCAGGCCGATGATCGCGTACAGAATCCAGATGGTCAGCAGGTCCATCAGGGTCCTCCTGCCTCGCCCTTGGGCGGAGCATAGGGAAGCCGCGGGTTAGGCGGCGTGACGTAGGCAGCGTCCAGCCCGAATGGAGGCGTCTGGTAGTCGGTGCGGCCGACGAAGTTGACGGCGACGAAGCCTGAGACATCCCAGATCTTCGCCGACTCCAGGTCTTTCTTGAAGTAGGGCATGGCGGTGCCGACGATGCCGTTCATCACCTGGTAGTAAAGGAGACCTCCGACGTACTTCCCCTCCGGCAGTCTTCCGTTCAGGCTTGTGAAGTCCAGTGGCGGAGGCAGCAGGTTGGCCGCCGCGAGGCCCTTTCCATCACCAACCGGACCGTGGCAGCCCACACAGAAGATCTCGTAGACCTCCTTGCCGCGCGCCAGCGCGCCCTCCTCAGCCGGGTAGGGGCTGGGCATATTGCGCCAGACATCGGGCACCTTCGCATGCAGCCAGCTCACGTTGTAGTCAGGGCCTCTCTTGTAGGCGGCGACAGCCTCTCTCTTCCAGTAGCGCTGGCGGGCGACGCGGTAGTCAGCACCGGTTCCACCCAGGCTTTGCATATAGTCGGTGAGGAGCCCGATACTCCCGGGGCCAAGGAAGGCGAACCTTGGCATCAGCGACAGCGGGCGCGTCGACCGCGGATTCAGGAAATGCGCGAGGTGCCAGTCGTCGGGATGCTCTCCCCCCTCCTCCGCCAGATCGTACCCCGTGCGCTCGGATCCGAGCAGGTGTGGCTCCTGGCCCTTGTAGTCACCGGGCTTCGCGATGCGGTCGGCGCCAACGTCCCAGTCCTGGGGTCGGACGTACTGTGAGTGGCAGTAGGTGCAGCCGTTGGCGATGTAAAGCAGCCGCCCCTTCCGCTCACGCTCGCTCAGCAGCCGCCAGGTGTCCGATGGCTGCTGGGAGATGGTCTTGGTCGGCACTACCACGACGGCGAAGAACGCCGCCCAGATCACCGCCAGCGACCCGAAGATCAGAACCGAAGGATTCATCCTCATGCCTGGAGCGGCTCCCCGCGCACGAGAGTCATCACGACATTGTAGAGGCCGATGTAAGCTCCAATGATGATGAGCACACCCGACGCCAGCCGCAGCCCCATGTACGGCGCGATCAGCGGTAACGCTCGGTAGATGGTCTCCCCGCTAATCCACGCCGCCCCCTGGGTAAGTCCGGCGATGGTAAGCACGACGAAGAACCCGAGCAGCCCCACCGACACCAGCCAGAACTGCAGATTCGCCAGGTGCATGCTGTAGACCCGGCGCCCAGTGACCAGGGGTAGGACATACCAGAGGCCGCCTAACGCGATCATCCCCGAGAAGCCGAGAACGGCGATGTGAGCGTGCCCGATCACCCAGTTGTTGAAGTGCGTATAGCGCTGCACCGAGGGCAACGCCTGAATCGGCCCTTGAATGCAGGTGACTAGATACCAGATGCTACCCGCGAAGACGAACTTCCCCGGCACGCTACGCGTGAAGTTCCCTAGGCTATCCTTGGTAGTCAGCCACAGGTTCACGAGTACGGTGAACACGGGGATGAGCATCCCGATGCTGTCGATGATCGAGATGGTCTTCAGCCAGGTCGGCACCGGCGCTTGGATCAAGTGGTGCGTGCCGATGTGCGTGTAAAAGGCGAGGAGGGTCCAGAAGCCGATGAGCGAGAGAGTGTGGCTATATAACGGCGCGTTCGCCACCCGCGGCATGATGTAGTAAGCGATAGCGATTGCCAGCGGCGTCAGGAATAGCCCGAAGATGTTGTGCCCGTAGAACCAGAGCCAGATCGCGTCCACCGTACCAGTAAGGGCGCCGGTTGCGGGCCGCCACATCACATTGCCCGGCGGGTAGAAGGCCGCCGTCCAGAGCACCGCCCCGACGACGTACCAGACCGAAACGTAGAGCAGGTTCTCCTTGCGGTTCAACACGGTCATGAGGAGCACGTAGAGAAGCAACACTAGCGCCAGCAGGAGCAGCGCTTTCACCGGGTAGATGAGCTCCGCGTACTCACGCCCCTGGGTATACCCCAACGGCAGGCTGACGGCCACTCCCAGCATTGCCAGGTTGTAGACCCACATCGAGAGATTCGCCAGTCTCTCTCCATAGAGGCGCGTGCGCAGCATCACCGGGACAATGTAGAGCGCCGAGCCCAGGCTCATCATGCCCACGAAGGCGAACAGTGCCAGATTGGTATGAGCTGGGCGCACCCGCCCGAACTCCAGCACCGCAATATTGCGGAGCGTATCTGGCGAGAAGAGCTGGATGGCAGAAAACAGCCCTCCCAGAACGGCGACGCAGAGCCAGACCGCTCCCGAGACCAGGTAGCGGCGAGCCGCGCTGTGTTCCTCATTCGGTAGCAGTTGCACTAGGCCGACCTCAGGCTCACGGGATCAGTAGTGACAGGTGGTGCATAGCACCGGCGCATCGTTCTTTCGGTGGCAATCGACGCAGAACCCCATCTCCATCGGCATCGCCTCAATGATTCGATCCATGCTCTTCACATCCCCGTGGCACTCGCCGCAGTCAACCCCACCGGCGAGGTGCATCTCGTGGCTGAAGTGCGCGTAGTCAGGCAGCATGTAGACGCGCCGCCACGGGATAGGCTGGCTGCGACCGAAGTATCCATGCAGGGCACGAATCGGCTCGAAGTCCTTCGCGATCACATTGTGGCAGAGCAAGCATTTTCGCACCTCAGGCATCCCCGCGCTCGGCGAGCGGTCCGCGCCGTCGTGGCAGAACAAGCAGCTTATCCCGCGAACACCGGCATGAATCCTGTGGCTGATCGGGATAGGCTGTGCCGCGCCCACCGGGTACGGCCAGAGCGCGCCCCAGGTGAAGGCTAACAGCAATCCGCCCGTGACGATGGCGCACGCGGCCAACAAGAGTGTCCGCCGCCTCTGGAACAACCAGCGTCGCGCCGCGCTCACTGCCATTCCTTTCGCTCTCTCGTCACCTGCGCGTCAAGGGGGCCGAACATGGGCGCGCGGGCGAGCGCAGGTGCAGCCGTGATCACCAGCAGCCCGAGGAAGCCCAGACCGATCAAGGGCTCGAGCGCTGGAAACCCTTCGCCTCGTGGCGCCAGCGATGGCGTCACCAGCAGGTAGCGCTCAAACCACATGGCCAGCAGCACCAGCGCCGCAACCCCGAACAGCGTGCGCGGATTCTCCTTCATCTCCCGTATCACCAGCAGTAGAAACGGTCCCAGATAGCAGGCCCCGAGAGCGATCCAGGAAAGCGTCCCCCACGGCTGAAGGCGCAGCCTCGGGATGGCGAAGATCGTCTCCTGAGGCAGGTTCTCGTACCAGATCACGAGGGCCTGTGCGAAGAAGAAGTAGGTCATTACCATGGCGAAGGCCATCAGCAGGTTGCCCATGTCCTGGAACTGCTGAGTCCGGACGGTCACCCCTAGCCACCCCCTCAGCAGCACCAGCGCGACGATGAGCGCGGCCATCCCTCCATAGAGCCCGCCGACGAGGTAGTACCAGCCGAAAAGAGCGCTGCTCCACCCGGGCGTCAGCGACATCACCAGATCAAGGGCGACCAACGTCGCCACCACTGTGTAGACCAGCGCCAGCAGCACGCCGAGTGTCGAGAGCCGGCGATCGGCGCGGCGCAACGCGGCAGCATCGACGGCCCCTTCCCTTGGAGCCACCATGCGATCCGATCCCAGGCGCGTGCGGACGAACACACATGCCAGCGCAAACAGGGCCAACAGACCGATGCCGTCCCTGAGGAACAGGAACGGGGTGTTGAGCCATATCCCGATGTCGCCAACGCCGGTGCTCACCCAGGGGAGATAGTGACTCCGGCCCGGAAACAGGGCCGCGAAGAGCAGTACCGAGACGCCGAGAAAACCGACCATCGCGTGCCCCAGGCGCGCCACAGTCGCGCTCCATGTGGTCCGTGATAGCTGAAACGCGACCGCCCACATGAAAGCTCCCTGGGCGACACTGGTCCAGAAGAGGAAGTTGATGAGCAGAGCGCGCCAGGCCGGCGCCGGGTGTGCCGATGCCGCCCCAACGCCGAAGGAGACGGCGCCGACGGCGATGCCCAAGGCGGACACGCCGTATACCCACCCGGGAACAGGCCTGGGCAAGGAGCCTGCCTCAGTCATCATCGAAGGCTCGTTGCTCACGCACTTCCTCTGCGCCCGCGTCTCGCAGCAGTTGGTCGACTGCCGCAAGCTGTTCCGTATCACAGTGAACGGCGATGGCGAACTTGTCCACCTGCACCCGCGGATCATAGGCCTCGCGCGGCGATCTCGGCGACAGTCGGGCCAGGGCGAACATCGCCGCCACCGTGGCCAGACCGCCGATGAGAATGGTCAGCTCGAATCCAATCACGCAGTAGGGCAGCCAGCTCACCGGCCACTTACCACCTACCATCAAGCCGTAGAGCAGCGCGCTTCCAATGCACATCCAGAATCCAAGCGCAGCGCCGGTCAGCGCCGCCATCAACGTGACGAACCGAACCGGGCTGCCCTGCCTGGGCAAGAACCGCCAAGCCGCCGCCAGGCCGGTCGGGGAGTAGGTGGTGAGATCGCGCAGCCCCGCCTCCTGCAGTCGTCTGAGGGCAGCGACATATGACGCTACATCGCCGAACACCGAGATCACGCGGCTTCTCTCGTTCCCTGTCACAGAGCTGCCTCCACAGCTTCCTCCAGCCGCGACTCCTTGCTCTCGGCGATGGACACGAACGGAAGGTGCTTGGAGTAGAGGAAGAACCAGAACAGGAACCAGCAAAGCGCGGCCGTGGTGATGCTGATCTCGACCCACGTCGGATGGTATAGGCCCCAGTTGTGTGGGATGAAATCGTGAGCGAGCGAGTCGACGATGATGACGAACCGCTCCAACCACATTCCCACGATCACTAGCAGGGAGATCACGAACAGAGGCAGCAGCCTGGTGCGCGCCCATCTGAATCCGAAGAAGGCCGGCGCCGCCACATTACACACAATGGTGCCCCAGTAGGCCCAGGCATATGGCCCGAAGGCGCGCCAGGCCGAGAACTGGCGCTCGAAGACATCACCGCTGTACCAGGCGAGGAACGGCTCGATGGCATAGGCATAGCCAAGGATAGCCCCGGTCAGGATCATCAGCAGCGCGGCCTGTTCGAGATGCCTTACCTGGATGATGTGCTTCAGGTTCAGCAGGCTGCGGGCCGGTATCAGCAGCAGAATCACCATGGCCAAACCCGAGTGGATGGCGCCCGCCACGAAGTACGGGGCGAAGATGGTGGTATGCCAGCCCGGCAGCAGCGACATCGCGAAGTCAAACGATACCACGCTGTGCACCGAGATCACCAGCGGCGTCGCCAGCGCGGCCAGGCACATATAGCCCCTGAGGTAATGACGCCACTGGTCGTGCTCGCCAGTCCAGCCCATCGCCAGCCATTGGTAGACCCTTCGTCGCCGGCCGGTCGCGCTGTCGCGCGCCGCCGCCAGATCGGGGATCATCCCGGAGTACCAGAAGATGATGCTGATTGCCAGGTAGGTGGTCACCGCGACTACGTCCCACACCAGAGGTGACTTGAAGTTTGGCCACAGGTGGCGCTGGTTGGGATAGGGGAGGATGAACCAGAAGACCCAAACCCGGCCCAGGTGGATCAGGGGGAACAGCCCCGCGGTCATCACCGCGAACACCGTCATCGCTTCGGCGCTGCGGTAGACGGCCGGTCGCCATCTCGCCCGGAACAGGTACAAGATGGCCGAGATCAATGTGCCGGCGTGACCGATCCCGATCCAGAACACGAAGTTCACGATGTAGACGCCCCACCCAACCGGGTGTGCAATCCCCGCAACTCCCATGCCACGGCTGATCTGGTATCCCCAGCAGAACGCTCCCCAGACTATCATCAGCAGCAGACCGCCGACCGCGATCCAATAGGCGCGCGACGGCTTCGTCAGGAAAGCCCTCAGGACATCGCGGTTGTAGTCTCCAAGAGCGACTTCGCTCATGTCCTCACGCCGGCTCCGAATCGTTGACCACCTTCTTCAGGTAGATCACGGCTGGCTTTGTGTTGAGATGCTGGAGCGCCTGGAAGCGTCGCGGCTCGTTCGCGATGAGCCGCGACACGCGCGAATCCGGGTCCATCAGATCGCCGAAAGTGAACACACTTGCAGGACAAGTCTGCGCGCACGCTGGCGTGATCTCCCCGTCCCGCAGCGGTCGCGCCTCCTTCCTCGCCTGCTGCTCGGCCGCGTTGATCCGCTGCACGCAGAAGGTGCATTTTTCCATCACGCCCCGGCTGCGCACGGTAACATCCGGGTTGAGCTGCCAGGTTAGCTCCTCCGGCCAATCGTGGTTGCGCCAGTTGAAGCGCCGCACCTTGTAGGGGCAGTTGTGCGAGCAATATCGCGTGCCGATACAACGGTTGTAGACCTGAGCATTGAGGCCTTCCGCCGTGTGGGAGGAGGCGAAAACCGGGCACACCGGCTCACATGGCGCAGCATCGCAGTGTTGGCAGAGGAGCGGCAGCAGGAGCGCGGGAGCGACCTCTGAGTTCCAGTCGTAGTAGCGGTCGATCCAGATCCACTCCATTTCGCGGCCCTGGCGCATCCGGTCCCTGCCCACTACCGCGATGTTATTCTCCGCGTAGCACGCTACCATGCAGGCCTCACAGCCCACGCAGCGACTGATGTCCACTGCCATCCCCCAGCGGTGGCCGACGTGTTCGTGCGGTGGGTAAAGGTCGCGCTCAGGCGTGAATCCTTTCGGCAGGGGCCAGTTCAGCGGCTCCGGCCGCAGCCGATGAAGCTCCGATAGGCGAACCGCGCTGACAATGCTCCGGCCCTGCTGGTGGATCCCACCGTCCGTGGTCACTACCGCATCAACACCGAAGCGCCCCGTGATCTCGGCTGCCGGAAACGGCGCCACCCCCTCGCTGCCTGCAGAGAGCAACTCGAACGCGTTCGCGCCTCGGCCGGCGGCGTAACGACCATATGCGCGATGCCCCTGCCCCCACTGAATAGCGAGTGTCCTCGGCGCCATTCCCTCATACAGGAACACGGGGGCGCGCACCTTGCCTGTCTCCGTCGCGATCTCCACCACCTGGTTGGCGCTGACGTCAAGTTCCGCCGCGGTCTTCGGGTGCATCTCTAACCACGATCCCCAGACCGCGTGGTTCACTACATCAGGGATCTCCTGCAGCCATCGCTTGTTCGAGCCCCGGCCGTCGAAAAGCATCGCGGACGGGTAGATGTGCAGCGCTGGCCCGCGCCGCGTCTCCGGTGGCGAGAAGCTGATCGGCGCCTCCACTGCCAGCGCGGGAGTGACGGCCCTGGCATCTCGCTCCGGCCACGTCCCACCGCGTTGGACTGCTGATTCCCAGGGCTCGTCGCCCCCTTGTCGGCGCCACCACTCCTGCACGTAGTCGCGGTAGCTGGCCGCGCCGAACGCCCGCCGCGGTTCCACACCCGCGGCCGCGGCAAGCGCCATCATCGCGTCGCCTGCGGGCTTCGTGTCGTGCCTCGTCCCCATCACCGGCTGCATGATGCTGGTGACGCCGGTCTCTGACTCGTAGCCACCCCACGATTCGAGCGGCGTGTTGATGGGAAGAGCCCAATCGGCGAGTGCGGCGCTCTCATCCACCGCGGTCGTGAGACCGATCACCGTTCGCACGCTTTTCAGCGCCTCCGCGAAGCGGTAACCAGGCGGCAGCGAGTAGGCAGAGTTGGCGCCGATGATGACGAGGGCATCGACCTCGCCGGCACCCAGGGCCTCCACGAACGCCCCGATCTCCGCGGCCCTGGCTGTCTGCCCCAATGTGTGCATCTTCCCGAAGTCGACCGCCGAAGTGCGCGCCGCCACGTTCAGCAGGTTCGCGGCCACCGCGGTCTCGGTTGCCGCGCTGCCACCCCGGACAGGAGCCCCCGCCAGCGCCAGCGGCGTCTTCGCGGCGGAGTAAAGTCGCGCGAGCCGCTCCATCTTCTCCCGCGGAACGCCGATCATCTGACACACTTGCTTGATGTTGAGACCACCCGGCAGACGCACCGCTGACAGCGTTTCTGCGCTCCCTGGTAATCGGGCCATCTGGAGCATCATCAGCGCCACCCAACGCTCGTCCCCGGGCGCTACTAGGATGTGTTCATCCGCGCTGAAAGCCGTCATGGAGAGGCGGGGGCCGACGTAGACGAACTTGCTCATCTCCCCACCGGCCGGGGTTCGACGCTGAGCGAAGCGGCGAATCCACTTGACCGGGGAGATCCATGTCTCCAGGAAGTCCGCGCCAAACGAGACAATGAGGTCGCTCTCGTCCAGCCGATAGTCGGGGATCACGTCCTTGCCGAAGACAAGCCGGTTTGCGTCTCGCAGTGGCTCGTAGTTGAACGGCTCGTAGATCAGGTAGCGATCCGAGCCGAACGCGCGCAACCAATCCCGAATCAGCGAGGCGAGACTGCCCGACTGGAGGTCCGAGATCACGGCCACTCTTCCGGAACCCCTCACTGGGGCGAGCGCCCTTCCGATTTCCGCCAGCGCGCCTTGCCAGTTCGCCGGACGCTGTCGCCCGGTCGCCTCCCTCCGCAGTGGCTTGATCAAACGATCGGGGTCATACTGTCCCTGGACCGCGGCCTGACCCCGTCCGCAGAGCGTCCCCGCGTTGATCGGATGTAACGGATTACCTTCGGCCTTGATCGCTCGGCCCTCGCGGTGCTTCACGATCTGACCGCAGCCCGCGGGACACTCGCGGCAACTCGTCGCGTACCAGGTGGCGACACCCGGCACGAGTTGGTCCTGGGGAATCAGAAACGGTATCAGCTTGTTGAACTGCCGTGGCTCCGACCAGAGGCTGATGGTCGTGCCGCCGATCACCAGTTTCAGAAAGTCTCGACGCAGCATACAGGGACTCGTGCTCGCATGAGAGCTGGATGTCCGGCGAATTTGACGGCGCGGCAGACAATTCCTGTTCCATTGCGCGACCCACACGCGCCATTCTGGTACAAGCGTCTCCGCCAGCAGCAGGGAGACACCTCGACACGCGACGAAGAAGACGCCGACTCCACTCGCGCTTGCGCTACGGGGAATTCCGACGTGACTTATCTCTGGTTTGGCGTTCTCGCGGGCCTGGCTGCAACGCCGCATTGCGCCGGCATGTGCGGCGCATTCCCCCTGCATCTGGCCCGCGGCGACAGCGGTAGTGGGCGGAGCCGCACACGGAGCACGCCTGCCCTATCCAGGCTGCTACTCTACCTCCTTGGCAAGACCATCACCTATGCCTTCCTCGGGTGCCTGGCAGCCCTCTTCGGATCGTGGGCGCTGAAAGCGGAGATGCTTTCCCGCTACCAGAACCTGTATGCCCGCGCCCTCGGCGGAGCGATGATCGCCTTTGGCCTTGCTATGCTCGGGGTTCTCCCCTCCGTCCGCCTCCCCATCAGAGGCGCGCAGGACTGGGGGTTTGTGCGCAACATGTATGCCGCCTTTTTCCGGTCGCCAGGGCCCGCAGCGGGGCTGTTGCTTGGCGTAGCCACCGGCTTTCTGCCATGCCCGATCACCATCTCCCTTGTGGCCGTGGCCGCCGCCACTCGCTCTATCCCGATGGGTCTGCTCATCATGGTCGGCCTCGGGATTGGCACTTCGGCGGGACTGCTTTTCATAGGGCTATCAGGCGCCATGCTGGATGTGCATGTGAGGAGGATTAGCCTCCGTGCGGCCGGGGTGATCGTCGTGCTGCTCGGACTCATCACGCTCATGCGGCCGACCCCGATGCTGCACCGCATCCTACCACAGCCGTTTCGCCTGGGAAGCAACGTCACCATCCACGAAGCCCGCGGGTAGGTGTCAGGCGTGGCGCGGTCCCTTTGCCATCACTGCGGGTTGCCGGTCGGCACGCTCGGCTACGAGAGCGAAGGGAAGCCGTTCTGCTGCTACGGCTGCCATCTCGCCTGGCGCATCGTCGGCGACCAGGCGCAGGCCGGCCCCCTGGCCGGCGTCATCATCCGGTTCGGCATTGCCGCGGTATTGGCGATGAACGTGATGATGATCAGCTTGCTGCTCTACTCCGATGCCCTCGCAAACATCGGCGACCAGGCGACTCATGCCTTCCGCTGGTTGCTTCTCGGCCTTTCTCTTCCCGTGCTGGCTATCCTTGGCGTGCCCTTTTCGCTCGGTGCGATCGACAACCTGAGGCGCGGCCGTATCTCGATGGACGCGTTGATCCTGATCGGGTCACTCGCCGGCTTCGGGGTGAGCGCAGTGCACGTGGTGAAGGGCGACGGCCACATCTACTTCGATACTGCCACCATGCTGCTCGTGCTCGTTACGCTCGGTAAGCTGCTTGAGGCCTCCGCACGGGTGGAGGCATCGCGCGCTCTTCGCGACCTTGTTGAGTTGACGCCCGCGACGGCGCGCATCGTGACTGGGACCGGTGAGGAGGAACTGCCGGTTGAGCGCGTCAGACCCGGTGACACCGTGCGCGTGCGCCCGGCTGAACGTGTGCCGGTGGATGGCATCATCCGCGAGGGCCACTCCGCTGTTCAGGAGGCGGCGCTCACCGGCGAATTCAGCCCGCGCCGATGCGAACCAGGGGATCGCGCCTTCGGTGGCAGTGTGAACGTCGAGGGTGAGATCACTCTGGAAGCAACGGCCGTCGGTGAAGCAGCCCTGCTGGGCCAGATCGAGCGCATCGTCCGGCAGGCACAGGAGCAGCGCGCACCGGCCGAACTGCTAGCCGATCGTGTCGCAGCCGTCTTCGTTCCCCTCGTGCTCCTCGCCGCCGCTGGCGCCTTCGCCTACTGGACCTCACGCGGTGACGGCGCCAAGGGCGGCATGGCCGCGCTCGCCGTCCTCGTGGTGGCCTGCCCGTGCGCCTTGGGCCTGGCAACCCCTCTGGCGACCTGCGTGGCGATCGGCCGCGCCGCGCGGGCAGGTATCCTGGTTCGTTCCGGGGAGGCGCTGGAGAATCTATCCCGTGTCTCGCTGCTGCTCTTCGATAAGACCGGCACTCTCACCGAGGGCCGGCCCATCGTGAGAGAGGTCGTGTGCAGTGCGGTGGGGTGCTCCAGAGAAGAAGCGCTTTCCTGGCTAGCGTCCCTCGAATCGGCCAGCGAGCACGCACTCGCGAGGAGTATCGTCGGCGAGGCGAATGGAGCGGGGATTCCCCTCGGCTCAGTCACTGGATTCCGTGCCTTCCCCGGCGAAGGGGCGGTGGGTGAGGTGACGCTCAATGGCGAGACGCGAGAGGTGTGCGCCGGCACCGCTTCCTTCCTCGCGCAGCGGGCCATCGACGTATCCTCCGTTCAGACGCTCCCTCCTCCCGCGCCCGGCGATACGGTGGTGTTTGCCGCCTGGGGCGGGGAGGTAACGGCACGGGTGACGCTGGCAGACGCCTTGCGCGCAGAGGCGGCCGCGGCGGTGCGTGAGATTCAGCACGTGGGAATCTCCATCGGCATGCTCTCCGGTGATCGGAGAGAGGTGGCCGAGCATATCGCCCGAATCGCCGGCATCTCCGAGGTAAGGGCCGGCTGCAGCCCGGTGGCGAAGATCGAGGAAGTGCACCGCCAGCAGGCGGCCGGCCGGGTGGTCGCGGTGGTCGGAGATGGCATCAACGACGCCCCCGCGCTGGCCGAGGCCGATGTGGGAATCGCCATGGGAGCAGGGACTGATCTGGCGAGGGAAGTCGGCGACATCACCTTGCTGCGCGATGATCTGCTCGCGATCCCCTGGCTCCTCCATCTCGCCAGAAGCGCCTACCGAGTTGTGCAGCAGAACCTCGCCTGGGCCTTCGCCTACAACCTGGCCGCCATCGCCCTCGCCTTCCTCGGTTACCTTCATCCTCTCATCGCGGCGCTGGCGATGCTCGGCAGCAGCCTGTTCGTCATCCGCAACTCGCTTCGGCTCGCCCGCGAAGCTCCGGATCGGGCCGAAGCAGCCATCGCTGAGCGCGCGCTCTGACGCTCACGCCTGCGCTGAGCTCCGAAGCTTCTCGCTCTTCTCAGCAATGCTCGCCATCAGCGTGTCGAATGACTTGGCGAAGAGCGCCACGCCATCCACGGTCAGCTGCTCCGTGACCTGATTCAGGTCGATACCCAGCTTTGCGAGGAGGTCTATCTCAGAGCGCGCTCTGCCCAGCTCGGAGCCAACTGTGAGGGCGACCTTTCCGTGATCCAGGAACGCCTCCAGCGTTGCCGGCGGCAAAGTGTTGACGGTGTGTGGACCGATCAACTCATCCACGTACAGCGTGTCCGAGTAGTTGGGGTTCTTCGTGCCGGTGCTCGCCCACAACGGGCGCTGCACCTTCCCGCCCTTCCGGGCCAGCTTCTCCCAGCGCGGTCCCGAGCAGATCTCCTTGAAGCGCGCGTACGCTAGCTTCGCGTTCGCCACTGCGATCCTGCCCTGCAGGTCCCGGTTCCCGATCCCTTCCAGCGCCTTATCGACCGCGGTGTCCACCCGGCTCACGAAGAACGACGCCACCGAGGCAAGGTGTGAGATGCTCTTCCCCTCCTCGATTCTACGTTCTAGCCCGCGGAGGTAGGCCTCGGCTGAGGCCTCATACTGTGCGAGGGAGAAGATGAGGGTGACATTCACGTTGATGCCCTGCCGGATCAGCTCCTCTATCGCAGGGAAGCCCTCTTCCGTTGCTGGCACCTTGATGAACACATTCGGCCGGCTTAGAGCCGCGAACAAGTGTTGCGCGCTGACGATGGTGCCTTGCGTGTCATGCGCGAGGGAGGGGCTCACTTCCAGGCTCACAAAGCCATCACCAAACTGATCGTAGACCGGCCGGAGAAGATCGGCCGCGCTGCCGATATCCTCCAGCGCCAGCGCCTCGTAGATCTGGTCGGCCGACTTGCCTTCTCTTGCCAGACGCGCCAGGTGCTCATCGTAATCGCTGCTACCGTCGATGGCCTTCTCGAGGATGGTCGGGTTGGCCGTGACGCCCCGCACCCCCCGGTCGATCCACTGCTGCAGCTCACCGCCCACCACGAACGAGCGGCGTATGTAGTCGAGCCAGACCGCCTGGCCCAGGTCCGAGAGTTCACGTAGTGTCGGCATACTGGCCTCCTTGCCCGATGCGGGCATAGCCTGTCTTCTACTGCTCAACTTCCCTCGCCCCTTGTCCGCTAAGCGCCAGGACGCGCCCGAGCGTCGCAGAAAACGCTCAGGCTGCGAGCGAAGGCGATACGAGAATGGCGGCGAAGAACTGGCTATCAGCAGATGCGCTCAGAGGAGATCCGGTATGCAGATTCAGCTTGGCTGCCTCAACCGCCCGTGGCACGAGCATACGCTCGAAGAAGCCCTCGCCGGCATTGCCGCCGCCGGCTTCAAGACCGTCGGCTTCACCGGCCAGCAGGGCAAGCCCACCATCTCCGCCGATTCCACCGACCAATACGTGGCCCGGCTCAAGTCGCTGCTGAAGCAGAACGGCCTCGAGGCCCAGGTAACGATCAGCCAGCCCAGCCTGGACCTGGCGCCGGACGAGGCCGTCAGCCGTTTCCAGCGAGAGATGTCGCGCGCCAAAGAGGTCGGCCTCAGCTACTTCATCCTCTGCGGCACCGCCAAGGAAGACAAGTACGAGCAATGGTACTCCCTCGTTGCCCGTTGCCTTGACCCCGCCGAGAAGACGGGGGTCAAGCTGCTGCTCAAGCCGCATGGGGGCATCAGCTCGCTGAGCGCGGACCTGCTGCGCGCTGCCCAGCGCCTCACCCATCCCGCCTTCGGCATCTGTTACGACCCAGGCAATATCTACTACTATACCGGGCAGAGCGCAGAGGAAGACTTGCCCGCCGTCGCCAGCTTGGTGCGCGGTATGTGCATCAAGGACGAGATCAATGGCAAGCACGGCGAGGTCGCCATCACCCCCGGCACGGGTGTCGTTGACTTCAGGCGCATCTTCTCGACCTTGGCCGGAGTGGGGTTCTCGGGCCCGTGTTGGGTCGAGTGCCTCGGGGGTAAGTCCGTCTCGGAGATCAACGCCGAGGCGGAGAAGACGTTCGGCTTCATCAACCAGATCGTGTCATCGATCTAGGGGCAGCAGGCCGATCCTGCTGAGATGGAGGATGGCATGAACGACTGGCAGACTTGGAGCAAGACACTTCAGGAGGTGCTGAGTCTGGCCCGGGCGCCGGTGGCCGTCTCCTATACCGACAGCCCGGCAGAGAACGCGTCCACTGGCCGTTGTCGGGTGTGCAGCGGCATCTTCCGGGCCGCCGCCGGCGAGGTGCTCGACCTCACCGCCGAGAACTCCGCCTGTCCCGGCGGGTCGCTCTATCTCGGCCTGCGGCCACAGCCGCCCGAGCAGGCCGAGACCCTCCGCGAGTTCCTGATCAACGGCGAGAAGCTGTTTTCGTGCCCCGCCGCGATCCATCGCTCCTGGGCCCTCTCGAAGGTGAAGCCGCCGCTGGGTATGGCGAAGCACGTTGTCCTCTGCCCACTCGCCAAGTCCGAGTTGAAGCCAGATGTCACCATATTCCTGTGCAACGCCTGGCAGGCGGCGCGGCTGGTCAGCCTCGCCTGGTACGAGACCGGCATGCCGATGGAGTGCGATCCGACCGGAGCGCTCTGCAAGTCCGTGATCACCTATCCCCTGATCACGGGGCAGGTCAACGTCAGCCTAGGCGACATCACCGCTCGCAAGAGCGAACGCATGTCCGAGAACGAGCTGTTCGTGACTCTCCCGTACGTCCATCTCCGATCCACCATCGACAGCATCGATCGATGCGGCGCGGGTCGGGCGAAGGTGGAACTGCCTCCGTCGATGCGGCAGATGATCGAAGCGTCGGGTGGAGAGCCCCCGGAGCTATAGGCACTGGCTGGTTATCGGTAGGCGCGCACGATCGAGTTGATCGTCACCCACAGCCCGGAGCTGACCATGTCCCCCACGATCAGCCCGATGGCTACCGGCATCGTACGCCGGTAGAGCCGGAGGCCGCCGTATCGGATCGTCAGCGTCTTCCACAGCCAGCCCACGAACAACGGCATCCAATACCAGTGCATTCCCCAGCAGTTGGCGGCCAGGTAGCCGATCGGATGCAGCGGCCACCACCAGAACCGCAGCCGCAGCGTCCCCAGCAGGATCGCCATCACAGCCCCCACCGCGATACCGATGGTGCCGTTCAGGTCGAACTTCGTGGGATTAGTGATGAGCCCATAGATCCGCTCGCCCACGTACCGCAACTGCGAGCCAAGCCAGCCTGACGTCGACGCGTTGATGTTGAAGAAGCCGTAGTGGTACATCCCCGTGAGAATCACATACACGCCAACCGCAACTGAGAGCACGAACCCTACCATCATCGCCGCGAACAGCGGTCTCGGAGCGATCTTCGCCGAATCGGCGATCTTCAGCGACTCCAGCGCATTCCCGGTGCACACTTCGAACGATTCACCGAACCCCGGGAAGTAGGTCCACCGCAGCGAGATCAGCACCACCGCATCACTCGGCCGCAGCGCCGAGCTTCCGAATGGCACCAGGAT
>Ga0315284_10005523_pt1 | contig 17967 bp, 22 predicted proteins | sample YL17G09_16_MG_FD_203696 | JGI IMG/M metagenome (GOLD analysis project Ga0315284, IMG submission 203696) | Sediment microbial communities from Yellowstone Lake, YNP, Wyoming, USA - YL17G09_16 | ecosystem: Environmental > Aquatic > Freshwater > Lake > Sediment | place: USA: Wyoming | collected...
CTATATATAAAAAAGTAATTATCAATACTAAAATTTATATATACATCATATGATAATTAAGAATTATAAACTATTTCTTGAAGAGTTAGTCGGAGAAAAACCAATAGCTGATTATGATGTATATAATAAAGGTATGGCAATGTCATCCTCCGATAAGCTATTCTTTTTAAATAAAGTAGATGCCGATGTTATCGTAGATTTTGGATGCGCTAATGGATTCATCTTACAAAAGATAAAAGAATCAAATCCAAATATTACTATTATTGGATATGACTTAGATCAAAATATGTTAGATGAAGCTAGAAAAAAAGTAGGCGATGATGTACTACTAACTACAAATTGGAATGAAGTACTTGAAGAAATTAAAAAGCATGAGTCACCACTACTTTTATTATCATCAGTTATACATGAGGTTTATTCATACTCACATTCGAAAATTGTTAAGAAATTCTGGGAATCACAAGTATTTGGAAATAACTTCAAATGGGTTGCCATACGTGATATGATGCCAAGCATTGATATTAAAAAACAAATAGATTTTCAAGATGATTTAGAAAAAATTAAAGAAAAGTCAAATCCTGAGATATTAACATCATTTGAAAAACGTTGGGGTACTATTGATAACTATCGAACCATGATTCATTATCTATTAAAATATAGATATATTGAAAATTGGGCAAGAGAGGTTAATGAAAATTATTTACCGATTACGGTTGAAACATTCAAAAAGAAAATACCAAGTGGCTGGAGAATAGTATATGAAGAAGAATTTAGTGTTAAATTTTTAACAAATCAAATTCGTACTGATTTTGGTATCAACTTAAATGTTGATACACATGCTAAATTTGTGCTACGCAATACAAAATTTAAAAAATAATTTAATATATAATAAAAAATAAACTAAGCCATGATAATCAAAAAATTCAACGAATTACTAAAAGAATCAGCTTCAGTTAATGAATCAATGACTTTATATAGAGTGGTTCCTTTAAAAGGAACAGAAAAGTTGGACGTTAATGACCCTGGTAAATATTATGTTACATCAAAATCTAATATTAAAGATATTAAACTTAAAGGCAAAGCAAAAGATTACTATTTAGTAACAGTTAAAGCTAACGCAGATGATGTAGATCAATCAGCATCTGAAAAAGAAACTGAAATACAAGGATCAAAAGTTATAGCACTTAAGAGTGGTGCTGATAAAGAAATCGTAAAGGTAGAACCTTATAATATGTCAGCTTAATTATGAAGTACATTAGAAAATTTAACGAGAATATTATTAGTAACTTACAAGCATTTAAATTGGATGATAATTACTATCACTCTAGAAAAGGCAAAGACCTAATGGCAGTTACCGTTAAAACACTTCCATCTTGGGATGAACACGAAGAATACCCAGAGTTAACATTTATATTAAATGCAACAAAAGGTTTTTGTGAATCTTGTAATGCGCTTGATTATGGAACACCATTTTGTTCAACTCATTGTGATTGGTGTTTAAATTGTATGCAAAATATGGGAGAAGATGTTATAACAGATGAAGATGCTAAACAGATTCATAAATTAGCAGAAGAAAATGAATAAAAAAAGCCCTCACTAGAGGGCTTTTTTATTTATAATATATTTTGCTTTCTCAAACCTTTGCTCATAATCACCATCGATTATTTCGTAACTTAAGCCACGCTTTTCTAGCTCCTGAATAATTCGATTAAAGTGCCAATCTCTTTTATGTGGGAATATTCTTTGACCATCGTCAACCCATGTTATATCTGGTTTAGTAACTAAATATAAGTCATATTTTCTTTGATATGAAGCATCAATAATCCAACGAGGACATTTAGTTTGATACATCTCACACCAAATCTGTGTTGCAATTAAATCAGTGTCACATATTGCTATTTTATTAGCAGTGTATATTAAATCATCTTCGTTTTGCAATTGACCAGCTGCGATATGCGATAAATCTCTTTCATCACAATTCACACCATATTTATCACAATACTCACGACCATATTCTGGTACCCAAACTGTGTTAAATTCCTTTGCTAATTTTTGAGCAAGTGTAGTTTTACCAGTTGACTCTGGTCCAATTAAGCATATTTTTTTAATGAAATACTCTTTAACATTATCTGGTATAAGGTCCCAATTCTCAAAGGCATTTGCTCTGACAGCAGTACCCGATACTGGATAAGTTGTTCTTTCTTTATCAACCAAAACATGTTGTATACCAAGTGATTTAGAAAATGGATCACCATAATCTTCTGATGTAAATATGGCATCCAATGAGTCAACATTATTATATACCGTATCATACCAAATTTGCCAGAAATTTTCGGGATCTTCTTCAGGATATTGTGGGTTTTCGTCAGTAATATGAATTATCTTGACGTTTGGAACTTGATTATAAATTTGAGTAAGCCACTTAGCTCTTAAGTACCCAGGAATTGGCTCACGTTCAAGTGAACAACATAATACATAGACTTGCTCAGATTGAGCCGCCGCAGTATCAATTAGATATAAATGTCCATTATGTGGTGGTAAGAACTTACCAAGTACTAAACTATTTTTGAATTTTTTCATTAGATGTCATACTTGACAGGATAATCAGTAACGAAAAACTTATACATTTTAAAATATTCAGTTTCACTCATACCCTTCATATTGACAATTTCATCTTTAGCCTTCTTGGCTACCTCATAGTCTTCTTTATTAACGGCATCTTCAATGATAGATAAATAACTAATGATATTGACAGCATCTTGCTTAGATGGTAGATTCATAAAAAGATCTCCCATGATAAGCTGGACTGTTTTATTTGGTGTTGTTACAATAGACTTTTTGTATTCTTCTACTTGTTTAGCAAAGAAATCAGTATCTATAATATCACCTTTAAGGCTAAAGTATAGGCACTTCAACATTTTGAATTCTGTTTCTCTCTCAAATATCTTAGCCAATTTTAGGCAGTATAGATAATTTACATCATTTTCATTTAAATTCATACTCATAGCTTGATTATATATTATTTAATTTCTTCCTTTTTCATTCAAATACAGCAAATAAGGAGGCGTAGATTGAAAAATACTACCATCATCAACATTCATAATGGTTAATTTACCCCTAAAAGCGGCACCAGTGTCTAGTAAAACTATATTAGTACCAAGATTCATTGGCATATCAGAATCTTCAATCAGATAAGTAGTTGGTGTATGTCCAATGTATATTTTATTATAAATGTTTTTTGAATTATAGAAGCTCTCTCGCATTCCAAAATAAGAATCTTCATCAGATACCTTCTCTTTTTTATCAAGCTTATTTATAGCATCTAATACCATATTCCTATCCCACATAAAAGTGTTCCAAGATTGTAACTCGATTGGTTCATTTAGATTAAACCCAGCGTGTGTATAGACATTATTATGAGTATCGATGTGATATTTAACACCACTTCTAAGAAAAGACTTAACCATAGCACGCTCAGTGGGGCTGGCTGCGTCTAATCTATCTTTGGTTATTTGACCACCGTGATGTAACCAACTAGTACCAGTACTCGACATTTTAAATGATAGCTGACCTCTTAGATAATTAAGAGTCCAGTCGTCATGATTGCCTCGAATATAGACCAAATGCTTGATTTTCATTAATTCTTCAATACACTCAATCGTCTCCGACCACCCATCACACACATCACCCAGGAATATGAGCATATCAGCCTCATAGTCGAAGCTAACGCCCTTCAGGCACTCAATTAGAGCTTTGTGGGCTCCGTGTATATCTCCTAGTACAAATTTACGCATAATGGGCTCTTAACCGTTGATAATACAAATATACGGAATTTTTTTGTATTATCCAAATTAATTTTTAATACGGGAATTTAATATATACTCTAAAATGTAACACTTTTTATGTATACAATAGAAGAATTAATAGATGTTGTGCAGGGTGAATTAACCATCTCTTGTGCTTTACCAAAAGCATTACCAGATGTTGAAATTCGAAGAATCATTGAGAATAAAGCACAACCGTGGTTCTACCAGAACTACCAATACGCAGTACAAAAGATGTACTATTTTATAGACCACACAGCGTTCAGCACAGACGAATGGACCAGATATCGCTATATACAACTACCATGTGAGATACAAACTATAACTTGGATATACCCAATTCGCAACATTAGCTTATTTAACTTGGGTATTAATTCACCAAACTTATCGATTAATATGGGTACTACAAACCAACCATATGTATCATCATATGTTACTACTATTGGTGACTTAGGTGTATACAAGGCTATTCTAAGCAGTTTCTCAGATATGTTAAATCAGTTCAGTAAATATACCACTAAATTCCACTATAATCAGATGTCCAATAGATTAAATATCTTAGGTACTAGTGGCAAAGGTGATGGTAATACACTTGGAACTGATGGTATTAGTCAGAATATGATACTTGAATGTTATGCAAACATTGAATCTGAAGCACTTTATTGTGATCCGCAATTCATAAAATACGTTACTGGCTTTGCTAAACAGCAACTTGGTAACTTATATGGTAGATTTGACTTTACTTTATCAGGTGGTGTTAAATATAATGCATCAGATTTAGTAGCACAAGGTAAAGAAGAAATACTTGAAGTAGTTGAATATGTTAAAGGTCAGAGCACGACTGGATGGTTCGTGATGACGAAACGATAGACTTTTTAAACTTAATATATAATATATGAAACATATAAAACATTTTAGTGAAATTAGTGAATCTAAAAAGATTAAACTACCTAAGAAAGAATTATCAGATCTTGATAGTGATGAATTAAATGATATCATACAAAAACATATTGTAGGTGCTAAAGTGATTGGTCATTTCGGTAATACTGATGATATACATTGTACCATTGCTGGTGCTGAGCCTGATGGTTCGAGTGGTTCAGGATTTACCGTATGGCTTAGACCAGATGACCAAAAGAAACAGTGGTTGGTTAAAATGAATAAAGGCGGAAAGAAAGAATATTGGAAGCAAAATTTTGTTGCTTCTAAATTAATACAAGCATACCAATCAGGTAAATTTACTATGGTAACCACAGGTGGTGGGTTAGGTGGTGGAATGGAAGATAAATATCTTAAATTTATATAATAAATAAAACAGGAAAAATATGAAAAAAGTTATCGCAGCACGTTTTATAGACGTAAGATCATTTGACAAACCAGGTTATTCAGAAAATGGTAAACTAGCAGAAGTTGCAATGGGTAGAAATGGACAAACACATGGTGTTATTAGACGAATAATAGAAGAAGCTAACAAAGAAGGTGTTGAATTATCTCTATATGTAGTTGATGGTAAAGCAAAAAATATCATACCAACTAAAGATCTAATCGGTGATATATTACAGATTTCGGATAGTCCATTCTGTGTTGAAATAGAAGATTCTAATAAATTTAATTTATGTGATATTGATGATATCGATATTAATGAAGCTTTAGTATCTAAAAAAGGCTTGAATGATTTAAAAAAAGTTGCATCAGCAACTAAGAAAGTTTCTAAAGCTGGTCGTACTAAATCTCAAGGTAATTTACTAGATAAAAATATCGAAACTGAAACTAAGACAATTTATAATGAGTCTAGTATTAAGAGATTTAATGATTTCGGTGAGATTGATGAGTGTTTAATTCCAGAGAATTCTCTAAGACAATTAGAAGATGTGAGAAAGGTAGTGCATAAAGAAATAGGTTCCGATATTGGTGAAAAAACAAGACTCAAAGGACCAAACATGGAGTATGATAGAAGTGCATTAGATGGTAAAATTGAAACATATGAAGAGTATGTTAAAAGTCAAGAGGACTATGTTCAGAAAAACAATAAGTGGGTGGTGAAATAATGAAATACTTAAAATTATTTGAAAATTTTGACCCATATGATGATGAACCATTATCAGATACAGAAAAACACTTTGGTAAACAAACACGTCTAGAAAAACAATTCTCTAAAATTGTAGTTGATGGCTTATCAAGCGAAGATGATAATACCTCAAGATTTTGGTCAACTTTTAATGCACTAAAATCTAATATATTAGATCTTATAGATGATGAAGATGTTACCTATAAAGAACTAATGCATCGAATAGTAGAAGGTGAAGATCCTCTAAAAGTAATGAATGATATCTGTTCCAATTTAGTATTCAAAAATATTACTTTAACACCCGAAATAAAGAGGTTACTGGCTAAGTTAAATTCTATTGACTTAGATAAACTATGAAATACCTAAAGCAATTTAAAATGTTTCTTGAAAAGAAAAGAGAATACGACTTTGGTTGTGTCTTAATTGAACTTGACTTTCCTGAAGATTTTTGGAATAATTTAATTAGCCAAATTGATGAAGATGATCTTTATAAACCAGAAGTAGAAAGATATAGCAAAGAGACAGAACCACATGTAACAGTATTATATGGAATTGAGAATGATGTTGACGATAAAGAAGTCGTAGATATTTGCAAATCATTCAACGGTTCTGATATCAAAATAACCTGCACTAATTTAGAGTGTTTTCAAAACAAAGAATTTGATGTAATCAAATTAACAATAGACTCACCCAAATTACACGAAATTAATTCAGCATTAAAAAAGGTAAAGCATACCGATTCTTATCCAACCTATAAACCACACGCAACAATAGCATTTCTAAAACCAGGTATGGGACCCAAATATTGTCGTTCAATAAAACCAATCATCATAGATGACATACACAATATAACTTATTCTAAAACTTCGGGCGACGATATCATTATAAATATGCAATGATACAATGTATATTCAATTTTGGTTATATTGACGACGTTAATGGCTCAGGTGTTGCTAATTTAGTACCATATACCGCATATTTCAAATCAAACAGAGAAATGACCGACTGGCTACGCAATCAGATGCAAGATATTTATGACATTGCGACCGAAGGAACGTTTCCTAAATCAGCTATGTCACTATTCATAAAAGTAGTGATAGACTATGGAGAGAAATATTACGAAAGAGACTTCACAGTTAGATGCAAAAGAGTCAGAGAATACAATACAATACTAAGAAAAAATTTAAAAAATTCTTAAAATTTAAACAACATTTATAATCGTAAATGATATAAAGTATAATCTTTTAATAAAATAAAAGACAATAAAAAATAAACGGCAATTATGGCAGAAATGAACGATGATTTATTCGGCAATTTAGACTCAAAGATGAATTTCTTAGAGGAAAAAAAACAAGTGAATGCAGATGGCATTTACAGAATCGACATGTCCAAGTGTAAGGACAAGAAAAAAGGTTACAGAGCGAAAGTTCGCTTTTTACCTAATCTAACAAAAGATGGCAAATTAGGACAATTAGCCCTTGAAAAAATTACACACTATGTAAATATCAAAAATCCAAAAGAATTAAGCGGATGGTTTGATAGTCCAAAAAACTTTGGTGAAAAATGTCCTTTAACAGACTTATACTACCAAATGCAGAATTCAAAAAATGCAATGCTTCAAGAGAAATCAAAGTGTTTGAACTATTCAAAGAAATATTATTCTTATGTTCTTGTTCTTGAAGACGAAAACCAACCAGACGCAGTAGGTAAGATTATGATCTACCAATATGGCAAAACTATCAAAGATAAGATTGCTGCTGAAAAATCTGGTGAAATCACAGGTAAACCATGTAACGTATTTGACTTATCTCAAGGTAAGGATTTTATTTTATTTGTAAAAGAAATTGAAACAGGTGGCGAAACTTACCCTGACTATAAAATGTCACAGTTTGGTAGCGAAACTAGTCCAGTTCAAGTTTACAAAGATGGTGTATTCAAAGCTATTCCAGTTGGAGCAGATAATAAAATCGAGGGTAAATACCACGAGGTTATTAAGAAAGCTCTATTAGACAGAGAACATGACTTAGAAGAATTTGCGGCAAGAAAATTAAATGATGAAGAACACGGTAAGATTAGTGATATTATTGCTTTCTTAACTGGTAAATCATCAAGTAGTTTTGCTTCAGCAAACACTAAAAGTGAAAATGTTGCGTCAACAGACGATTTCAACTTCGATGAGAATGCTTCTTCAAAGAAAGCATCAACTACTACAGTTACAGACGAAGATGACTTTTTTGATTTAGACAGCTAATTAAGAATTTTTCTTAAAACTTTATGGAAAAGCACCTTATGATATATATAAGGTGCTTTTTTATATAAAAAAATATTAAAATTATGAGTTATATTAACAAATCATTCACATCAAATCTAGATGGAACGACAGTAAAAATTGTCAATGAGATTGATTCCAACATAATGCAATTAGATAATGGCAACAGAGTCTCAATTGCTCGATTAAAAGATCCTAGTTTTTGGACTGAAAATATTGACCCATCATCTTTCTTTAATCGTGATACAACAGTATATGAAAACTTCGTTAATACTATAAAATCAATACCAGATTCTCAAATAAAAGAATCAAGAGAAACCGGCGCAGTTGTTAAAGAAAGTGGTATATATGATAGAGTACCAAAAGATTATATAAATGAGAATCATTTAGGTACTACTAATGATATCGATGTTCCAGTATACAATCAAGATCCAGAAGAAGAGAAAAAAGAACTACTAAAAAAATATGTAGGTAACTCAAATGCACAAGCAGTTGCAGCTCAAGCAGAAAAGATGAGAGAGTTCTTAAACGAAGATGAAATAGATGTAAAATTACCACCACCAGTTCAGGTACAAGTTGAAAGATCAGAAGAAGGTGAAGTAACACAAATTGTAGTAAATGATGTAGAACATCATCAAGTCACAAGACAATACATACAACAAGAAAATCCAAATACTCAAATGTTTAAAGGTATTAAAAGAAATACTGATTTCAAAGTTAAGCTAGAAATCAATAATAAAATTCCAAGAACTGATTTCATTTCTATGTGGGAAGATTCATACGAAGCATCTATGATAGAATATCTAGCTCAAGAATTTACAAATAGTTTATTATCAGATCCAAATTTGATAAAGGAACAAATCACAGAACAGCTTAGAGAACTTGTTTATGGTAAACAAGAAAAGCCAAAAGTGATAGCTAAGCCGGCTAAAAAAGCTGCGGCTAAAAAAGCGACTAAGGTTGAAGCTAAAGTTACCAAAGATATCAAAACAAAAAAAGAATCAGCATAATGATTGATAAGATTTATATTGAGTCAGCAAAAAGGATCCGAAAAGATTATACATCTTTAATGGAACCACTTGATTACTATCTAAAACAACTAGAAGGTATGTCCGAAATGTTTAGTGGTGCGATTGCTGACTTAGAAAAGTTTAATTCTGAACTACATACCAAAACAAAAGAGAGTGCTGAAAAAGAGTTACATGATAGACTATTGAAAGTAGAAGAAGACCAACTTAAAATTCAAAAAGTAATTGAACCAATTAACAAAAAAATTGAAGACTTACGAAAAGAAGAAGATGCTCTTTGGAATCAAATCAAAATGAGTTATCCAAACTTAAGCGAAGATCAAATTATAAATGAAATTCAAAAGAATCTATGATAAAACTAAACTTAAATGATATAAATACCAAAACCGTAGAGGGTAAATTAGTGGTAGCAGCACTTGGTATTCTAGCAACATCTGATAAATCACCAGATGAAATATTAAATAGTGTTTGTGAAATGGCGAATCAAATCTATTATGAAAATGAAATAAAGTTAAGAGATGATATTAAGAGTCTCATCACTGAAAGATTAAATCAATTATACTACTCAGAACCAAGTCAAGGTGTTATACCAAATAACATATCAGCTAAAATAAACGAAAAGGTAGAAGATATTCTCATATCTCTGAAAGAACTGGGTTTATTTAAGGTAGATTAAGTAATACTTGAAATAATTTAAATGTCTGTTGAATATCAACAGACATTTTTTTTATATATAAGGTAAAGTTAAGCATTCGTAAATGAGAATATCTAAATTCATTAAAGTCGACAGGGATATACTACTTGAGTATATTTATGATGATAATAACCTTATCGGAGAACCCTACAAACTACTAGTTGACATTCAAAAAGATGAATGGACATATTTATCAGGTGATTCATCAGCTACAAAGAATACAAGAGTAAATCAAATATTTCAGATTGATTCCGTTACAAATAAATACGGATTAGCTGATACAACACAATATAACTTCTTACAAATTAAAGATTACGCTGGTGGATTCCCAGTGAAATATGATACTATAAAATTACATCTACCAACAAACTATACATTTGGTGAACATATCGGATGTCACATAGAAGTCTATACATATGACTATGATAATAAGAAGAAGTATTATTTATCTAAATTCTTTTATGATTTTACTGATCCAAATACTATGAATCTATTGGATTTCTCAACACCACCATTATACTTTCAAGAAAAATTATGGGGTAAGAATATATCAATTAATATACCTTCTGCTAATGCTATCTCCAATCAAAGAGAAGATGGTAGACCTAAAGTCAATTCAATTAATGCGAACTTAACAAATTCATATGGTTTAAGCTTAACAGCTCCAATATTTATTGATTTTCAATTTATCAATGTAACACAGACTGTTAATAATGTTAAAACATATATACTTGGTTCAAAAGTATCAGTATCAACACCACAAACACCAGAATTCGAAAGACTTGGTGTTAAAATTGAAGAATCAACACAAGGTGATTTCTTTGAAATTTATGGAACATATAATGATTCTATTGGTGAATTCAAACAATTCATAGATAACTCTTACACATTAGGTAATAGATACTATGCTGAATATGTAGTAACTATGTTTGAGCAAAATATCAAAGGCAAAACTTTTAACTTTATACAATATACTAATTTCAATGAAAAAATTGAATTTAGACCTATTATAAAATTCTCAACTACAACTGCAATAATTGATGTTGAAATGAGACTAACAGATCAGGTTGATGGTTCTGTAATTTTAAGAAGAGCATCTTATGGTATGTTACAAGATGAGGTGGCTAAATATTCTATAAATCTCACGAAGATCAATCTAGCAGATGCCAATAAACCAAAAATATACTCATTTAAAAACTCAGTTGGAGATTTGAGTGATTTACAAAATAGGCTAAGTGGTCGTAGTAAACAATATGGAAATAATGTAGATACTGGTGCATCTAGTATTACTGTAGAACAAGTTAGAGTACCTTACCCAGTTATGGTCGATAAATTTAATATAGTAGCGAAGTCTGATTCCGTAAAAATTAAAAATGATACTTGGTTCGGACTTGGCAAACTACAGATAATGATTTATCCATTTGATAACGTGATATTATTTAAGCTAGCATCTCAAGTAGATGCTTCTGCTGTTATACCAATGAATCTTATCAACAATGGTGATATTACTTTAGTAATAAAAAATCCACAAATATCGGTTGAAACACCACTATATTTTGACACTGGTGAAGTAGATTTAGAAAATGGTGTAATCATATTCAAAGTATCAAAGAATAAAATCAGCGATGTTAGAAGAATATTTGAATCTGGTATAAATGTTTTCTATATAACAACATCAGCAAATAATATAACAACATCAATTTATACAGGTACATATTTATTATACGATTCACCTACAAATGTTGCCAGCTTAAATACTATAGCATTACAAGGATTGGCAGCAGAACCTGCAATTATTGATGATCCAACTAAAAATAAAGAAACTGCGATCATCACTCGAAAAGTAACACTAACACCTGGCTCACCAGTGAAACCAAATCTAGGAGCGCAAGTTGCCAATGGTGGATTAAATTCAACATTATCAAATCTTGGTAATACAATTGCTAAAAATATCGATCAAGTAACGGTAGATAGTGAAGGTAATGTAAAGATGGGAAATATAACATTAGGAAATAACGGATAATTATGAGAATAAGTTCACAAGCATCGCAGTTTATATTTAATTTACCAAGCGACTTTCTACCAAACGAATCACTTAAAGAATTTACACCTCTTTTAGAGAAGAATTGGGTACAATATGAGAATGTTATTGATTATATAAATTCTACAATAAAGGGGATTAACTTTCCGGGATTTTCTATTCAAACACCAGAACAATCAATTAAAAGAGGTAAGAAATTACATTATAAACCAACTACAAATATAAATGATATTGTTTCAAGCAATGAACTTACTCTAACTATAAGAAGTGTAGATTCCGATTTAAATTATATAATATTACTTGATATTTTTAGCAAACACTATCTTGATACTGACCATATATACGTTGAACCATTTATATTAACAGCATTGGATATACACAGAGATGCGATATATCAGGTTAAATTTAAAGATATTATCTTCAAATCAATATCTGAAAATAATTTTAATTATTCTGTTCAGAGGATACAGGCTAAAGAATTTACCTGTACTTTTATTTATGATTTTATTGACATTGAATATATGGTAGATCGTAAAAAACTATTAGAGTTAGGAACAATTCCGACAATTATTCAGAAGATATAAGTCTTTCTATATTCTTATCTCTAATTTCTTCTTTATTCAAAGTATAGGTGCCTCGTTCCGAACGATATAAGAAAATAAAATCCCATTTACTTTTTTTCTTTTTCCAGTTAAAATTAATTGCTGTCAGTTTAGTATCATTCTCATAAACATGCCAATTGATATCAAATATATCCGAACATTCAATCCTATTTAACCAAAATAAATCAACCTCTAATTCAGCTCTGTTTTTCCAGAGTTTTTGATGTAGATGTAAGTTTTTTTTGATTATTGTATTAGTTAAATTCTTACTGAATTTTTCAAATCTAAAATTGTGAAAAGAGCAGTATATAGTTCTTAAAACTAAATAACCGACCAAAACATAGATTAAATCTAATAGAGTTATACTTACTGAAAACATAATAATAATTATATTAGTAAATATAGAAAAATTCTAGTGATTGTAAAAATTAAGCTAGGGTCTTCTCGATTAAATATCTAGCAGAAATTGATGACGTATCAGATTGATCAACCCTCGTTATTCTATATTTAACCCCTTTATTGAAAGTTAAATATGGTAAAGCAGCAAGTGAAGATGAGGCACCATGTATCTCAACAGGATAACTTGATAGCTGAGATGTTGATATACCATATTGAACAAGATCAGCATTGTTTGAAATATCAAATTTGATTGTTGATGCTGTTGATGAAACACTTTTAACTACATATTGTCCAGAATAATCGATTGGAGCAACTGGATCAATAATTAGATTGTTAATTAAGAACGTATCACCTGCTTTAATCATATTTGATATGCTCGATACAGAAACTGGTATATCTAATGTAATATCAGAATTAAGTTGTATTTTCTTAGTAGGTACATCTAAAATAGGCATAATTCTTAATTGCTCCCATCTTTTAGATGATGATATAGCTTGTGTTGATTGGTTATAGAAAACTGGCAAATCAACATTTACTACGATTGGCGTTTCTACCGGTAAACCATTTGGAGTACCATCATAATATTTAATATAAAGGTCTAACTTCTTATTTTGTGTAGCAAAATCATCACCCGTAATAAAAATATCAACGGATTGTCTATAATCTAAATCTCTATCAAAAACAACAGTTAATTTGGTATTTGATGGTAATGTAAGTTGTGTTTGGTCATTATTAATAATATATGTTAAGAAATTCTTATTAGTAGGTACATTAATATTCAATGGTATAATACCAGTATTATTATACAAGTCAGTTGTCTTGATATTATCAATTTTGTAATAAGTAGCATCTTTAGAATTTAATTGAACTAAAGGTGGTGATGTAGACTGGTTTGTCTGAACATCAATTGTATCTGAACTCACTAACTGCATTGTCTGATATACAAGCAATAAAGACTCTAGATAGGCCATACGAGCTGATATTGTATTAAAATCAGTTTGTGTATATAGTAATCCACGCATACTTTCGATATCTTGAGTAACCGCAGTATAATCAGCATTTAATTTATTAAATGAATCATTTGATTCGGCTAATCTTGTCATCGCAGTATTAAATAAATTCATACTAAATAACGAATTTATAGCGGTTGGATTATAGGTATCCTGTGGATTATCATTAATGATATTAAAACTCAGATTCAAACTAAAGGCATAAGATGTACCATCTTGTGTATCAGTAGCAACTAATTTTTTATATGTCGGTACTTTAATATCCTTAAGTGGTTTACCATTATCATAAGCATCATTTTGCTTAGGATGATTTAAAAATGTGATACCATATAAGTTAGTAGTAATACCACCTTTGATAACATCTTCGACAGTATAGTACCATAAAATAGCATTAAATTCGAAGTCTGATGGAGGTAAACCATTTACAGATAAAGCATCAAATTCATCAAATGTATTTAATTCCTTATCAATAATATTCATCTTTGTATAGTGTGTTCTATCAAAGTCAACTGATATACCATCTAATTTCGACGGATTATATACTGGGTTATTTATATCACCTTGTATACCATAATAATCACCACTTCTACGAATTGAATCACCAGTTGAGGTTTCATAAGTAAAATCTGTAGTATCAAATTGACCATAAAAGTCACCCGGGTAATTTTGCGGGGTATTTACAATTGGTGAATTAAAATTCTCAGCACCAATTATTTCTGGCTGAAATTGAGAAGGTAGAATAGGATATGCCATATTAGGCTTATAATTAACATCTGATATACTTCTGAATAAAATATCGGGTGTTCTTCCAGTATGATCTGGGATATGAGCATAAACTTCAGTATATGAACGATTAGCTTCCTGTACATTATTTATACCGTTTACTTCACCAATATATTGAACTAATCTATTATAAACCAATTTAGCAGTTCCTGATGTTTCAATTTCAGTAGTAAAGTATGATGGAACATCAACAATCACCTTATCACCACCTGTTGCGCCAGCAGGGAAATATTTTAAAACATTAACTTGTCTTCCTTCATATGAACCAATATTAGAATTGGAAATATTCTGAAATACTATTTTATCACCATCTCTAAAATTAGTAGAACCTTGAAATTGAATCTCAAGATAATTATATACTGAGTAAGTACCGTATCCAGTTTGGTAAAATTGTGTAAATCTATATTCATTTACTTCACGCTCTTGCCACAATATTTCTGGGAAATATGTATCGTCTGCGATATTATTTGACTCGAATTCTGCTAAATTATCAAAATATTGATCACCTGGCGTGGCTCTTTCAAAGTCCATTAAATTCAACTTATTACACCACTTCCAAAATACTTTCTCAGTTGTAGTTTCTAATTGATTATTATCATAGTAAAATTCAGTATTATTAAGTCTTGATTCACGAATAGTAACTTCATGATTAGCTACATAGTTCCTTAGGGATTCAACCAATTGGTCAGCATAATTAGCCGCGACTGCCTGATTTGCCTTTATAAAAGTATTCTCAAAATCCCACTGAACAGGATTTGACATCGTTCCAGGGTTTAGATTTTGTTTAGGAAAATTAAGTAAAACATACTTTGAAAAATACATTCTATAGTTTTCATTCTGATATGCCGCCGAAATGTCTTCTGCTGCACCAGGGAAAGCATAGAACGAAGTTCCATTGGATTTCATAGATTTATACAAAGGTGTAGTTGCCATCTTAATAATTTAAATTTCTTTTAACTCATTATATATAAAATATCCAACTACACATTAGATTCTAAATTAGTAAAACCACAACAATTAAATTGAATTTCGCATATTGAAACTTTTTCCTTATATTTGTTAAATTGAACTCAAATTATACACTATAAATCAATATAATTAACTATGTTAGCACTTGGTCATATTTTTTACGCATTAGGACTTTTAGTATTTCTACTTGACCTAATACATCTTGCTGGATTTAATAAAATTTACAAGATTTCTGAGTGGGTTGCTGCTTTCAAAAAAATAAATAGCAAAAATCCAAAAAAGAAAGATTATCGCACCGAAGAAGATTACAATTTTTCTACATTTCACACAATGTTTATCGTATTAGAATTCTTCTGGTTAATATTTGGATTAATATCATCAAGTTGGAAAATATTCATAATCATCTTTATTCTCGGATTTTTCATAAAAGGCATACAATTCACCTTCAATAAAATTAGTGGCAGAGAGTTTAATAAACTAGGTATGTTAGTAGCATACCCGTATTTACTTATCAAGTGTGCTATAATTCTACTATTAATAATAAATCACTTCCATTTACATATCGACTTATATAATTATATAAAATAATGAACATCATTGAAGGAAAATTAAATCTAGTTGTCTCCACATTAAACGGTGGTAAAACAACAGTATTAGCTAATCTTGCGTCAGCTGCCACCAAAGATGGCAAAAATGTAGTCTATTATGCGTTAGACTCTAGTGAGCAATATATGCGAAAGCGAATACATTCATTATTAAATAATAAGCCATTATCTGATATTAGACCAAATGCTGACAATAAATATATTGGCTTAGATATTCCCGCTAATATACTATTTGCTGCTCAACCACTAGACCCAATGACTCTTGAATTTGATATTGAGCTATGTGCCACTACTGATATATTATTTATCGATACTCTGAACATATTTGAGAATGGTAAAGGATCCTTCGAAGAAAAATTAAAAAGAAACATAGCATATCTTAATTCGATAAGCAAAAAATACAAACTCACAATCGTAGCGTCACTCAATGTGTTAACAGTACAAACATTCAGACCAGAAGACTGGAAAAAATTAGTGGGTGGTAATGTGTTATACGCCAATAATCAATACATCAACTTTAAAATATTTGATTCTAGGGCTGATTCCAATATCGAATATGAGATAGCAAATGTTTATATGCGCATAACTAAAGAAACAACCGATGTTTCAATGGAAAAGAAGCATAATATTAAACCATTGTATATAAAAAGCACAGGATTCGCACCAGAAGTAAATTTTAATCTAGAACAAAAACACTTTACTATAAAGGGTCGTTCTTATCCAAGTGATCCGACTGAGTTTTGGTTACCAGCAATTGAATGGATTGCTGCTGCAGTTAAAAAAACAGACACCATTTGTCTAGATATTGACCTTGACTATATCAACAGTTCTTCTGAGAAGAATGTATTACAGATGATTAAAGTGTTACCAGCTACATCTACTGTAATTTGGCGCTATGATATCGACGATGAAGATGTTCGTGAAATGGGACATGATATAAATAAACTAACTGAAGCTAAATTCAATTTCATATCAAACATCGATGTAAATAACACTAGATATATCGATTCAGATATTTATGACTAAACTTTTCATAGCTTAGTTCTAATTCTAATTGATTAGGATCCTTTTCGATTTTGGTTAGATTATCTACAGGAAATAGGATTTCCTCACCTTCTTCATCTTTTACTCCTAAGTCTATATAAGGCTCATTACCACCAACATCAACATAGTCCAATACCTTATATTCTTTTACTGGATCAAACTCATGCTCGGCGTGATAATTTATTCTAACTTTATCACCTACTTCAATATCATTGAATATACCCTTAATATAAAAATCATCGCCATATTTTTGAATATTCGGATCATCTTTTAATCGTAATTCTGTTCGTGTGCTATACTCTTCTTTATCTCTAGCTCTTATTACCTCTATAACATCATCATGATCCTCTGGCATATAGTCTATACCTTGTATATTCCAATTCCAAATCTCAACTGAATTTCTTTCTCTCAGATAGTCATTCAAATATCTGGACTTAACTGCGCGATTCTTTAGTATATAAGTTTCTTCATATTTTGAATAATAAACTCTACTAGGAAATGCGTACACTTCTTCATCCTCTAAATAACAAGCAGTATCTGAATCGGTATAACCATCACCATATTCACAATGAATAGCATCATCTCTACTAATTCTACCACCATTAACATCATCATCAACCATATCATCATT
>Ga0315284_10005524_pt1 | contig 17967 bp, 9 predicted proteins | sample YL17G09_16_MG_FD_203696 | JGI IMG/M metagenome (GOLD analysis project Ga0315284, IMG submission 203696) | Sediment microbial communities from Yellowstone Lake, YNP, Wyoming, USA - YL17G09_16 | ecosystem: Environmental > Aquatic > Freshwater > Lake > Sediment | place: USA: Wyoming | collected...
AGAGTGTCGGTTGCGGTTAGCAAAGTTACCTGTCCGGCAACGGTCGACTTTACGAACTGACCTACCGTGATCGGTACGGCTTCCGTGTTCTGGTAGCTGGCGTACCCAAGCACGTCGGATGCATTGGCCTTGAGCGCAAGTGCATCGAAGACCGCGTTCTGGGAAGGCGCAACGTCCGTTATGCCGTCTGTAATAGCATCCGCAACCGCAGCAGTCTTTGCCCTGGAAGGCGTGAAGTACAGATTGTTTGTGCCTTCGGGCAGGTTGTTGGTGGTCTTGCCGTTAAAATAAAGATTAGTCGTACCTTCCGGCAACCCGTCCGTGAACTTCCCGTTAAAGTACTTGTTGACAGTTCCTTCGGTAAGATTGTCAGTCCTTTTTGCAGTAAACGCACTATCGAACCGGGCCTGCGTATAGTAGAGGTTCGTACCTTCAGTCAGATTACTTGTGGTCTTGCCGCTGAAGTACAGGTTTACAGATCCTTCGAGAAGGTTATCTGTGCGTTTGGCGGCCAGCGCACTATCGAACCGATCTTGAGTGTAGTAAAGGTTTGTACCTTCCAAGAGGGTGCTTGTGGTCTTGCCGCTAAAATACAGATGCCCTGTGCCTTCCGCCAGGCTGTCAGTGGTCTTGGTTGCCAGACGAGTGTCGAAGTCGGCGTTAGCCCGCACAGTGGTATAGTAGAGATTTGTACCTTCCAAAAGGGTGCTCGTGGTCTTGCCACTAAAATACAGGTTTACAGATCCTTCGAGGAGGTTGTCTGTGCGTTTGGCGGCGAAGGCGCTGTCGAATCTAGTCTGGGTGTAGTAAAGATTGGTACCTTCCAGAAGGGTACTTGTGGTCTTGCCATTAAAATATAGGTTTCCCGTACCTTCAGCCAGGTTGTCGGTTGTTTTTGTTAGAAGGCGCGCATCAAAGTCGGTATTAGCCCGTGCAGTCGTGTAGTAAAGATGTCCCGTGCCTTCCGCCAGGTCATTGGTCGTCTTGGTTGCCAGACGCGTATCGAAATCGTTGTTGGCACGAGTGGTCGTGTAATAAAGATGACCCGTGCCCTCGGCCAAATCATTGGTATTCTTGGTCGCCAAGCGGGTATCAAAGTCGTTGTTGGCACGCACGGTGGTGTAGTAGAGATTCGTACCTTCCAGAAGGGTGCTTGTGGTCTTACCACTGAAGTACAAATTAACAGTGCCTTCTAGTAGGTTATCTGTTCGTTTTGCGGCGAACGCACTGTCGAATCGGGTCTGCGTGTAATAAAGGTTTGTGCCTTCTAGAAGAGTGCTGGTGGTCTTACCACTAAAATACAGATTCCCGGTGCCTTCGATAAGATCATCCGTATCCTTAGCGGCGATAGCGCTGTCAAATCGGTCTTGTGTGTAATAGAGATGCCCGGTGCCTTCCGCCAGGTCGTTGGTAGTCTTAGTAGCCAGCGACGAGGTGAATCTTAGTTCCGTGTAGTACCAATGCAGCGATCCCTCGTTGAGATCATTAGTCGTCTTGGAGGCCAGAGACGCATCAAATCTTGCTGCGGTATAATACCCATTCGTCCCTTCTTCCAGGCTAGAGGTGGTCTTATTTCCGAAAGCAGTGTCAAATCTGCCCTGTGTATAATAGAGGTGAGTAGTACCTTCCGTAAGATCATCCGTACGCTTGTTGCTAAACGCAGTATTAAACCTGTCTTGGGTCCAATAATAATTGTCGCCCTCGGCCAGATCGCTAGTGGTTTTCCCGCTGAAATACAGGTTGCTGGTACCTTCAGCCAGGTTGTCAGTGAATTTTGCGGCGAGCGCATCATCAAATCTGGTTTGGGTGTAATAGAGATTGTTGGTGCCCTCAGGAAGCCCGTTAGTGGTCTTGCCACTAAAATATAGATGTGTGGTGCCTTCGGCCAAGTCATCAGTAAACTTTGCAGCGAGTGCGCTGTCGAACCTATCCTGCGTATAATAGAGGTTCGTGCCCTCGTCGATATCGCTCGTAACCAGGTCGACCGCGCCCGACATCCCGTTTACCGACGTCACAGCATCCGTAGCAGGGGATTTTTCCCAAATGGTGCCATAGACTACGGCATCTCCGACAGCCCACGACTGGGGTCCTGAGCCTAGATCTTGAGTCCCCGCGACAGCTACGCGATAATAGTCGCCTATATCAGCAGTTGCAGACCCCCCGATAAGAGGTGTCGGCGCTACTGGAGCGGTCTGAAGGTTTGGTCCAAACCCGTCCACCGACGCATCCACAAGGGTGTTCGCGGGAGAGGTATTTACCGCAGACATTATCTGTAGTCCGCTCGATAACCCACTCTGAATTTGAACGTTTATGGCGGTCCCTACCTGGGTGACCACTTCGCTACCGGCGATACCGCCTGGGGTGTAGGAGACGGTAATGGAATTCCCATCCGGACCTGATAACTTAGCAGTATATTTGAGGTCTTGGATAACTACTGAGGCCTTGCTGGGGGAGTCTTGCAGCACGGGGAAGTTTGTGGTTGCGTTCCAATTTCCCTTGTAACTCATTACCTCAAACGGCAGCTCTGCCGCAGGGACTTTCCCGCCCCCATCGAGACTCGCTAGCCCGTTTGCAGCCCCTCGTTGGGTATAGGAGAGCGCCTGGCCGGCCGCAGACCCACTGGCTATATTCGCGAGAACTTTGGCGTTAAAGTCGAAGGCCCCCGAAGATTCGGTGATATTGGTGCTCTTGTCCGTGCCGTCGGAACTAACGCCCAGAGTCCTGTATAACGCGTCCATAACATTGGAGTTCTTGATCGTACGACCCAGATTCCACAGGAACAGCTTTTTATTACCAGATGCCATGGAGTCTCCTTCAGGACGCCGCGGATTCTTCTTCTTCAAGTAGGAACTGACATCTAAAATAATGCCATATTTTAAGTTGCCGTTCTCTACCTCTTTTAAGTAACGATTTTATCATTTTATTCAGTCTAACGGATAACCCTTTTCTATCTCAAGCCTTTAAGGCTTGGACTGCACCTCAAACATCATGATTAGGTCTGTGGCCGCGACGTCGGCTTCTTCGGTGATGCAGTCTGCAATTCCTACCCGTATGATTGCATCGGTATCGGTATTAAACACGCTGGGATCATTGGTCAGCGCCCCTGGAGTTGTAGACAGATAGACAGAATCTCCGGGAGCGTATCCCAAACCAAGAACAACGCCCTGAGCATTGGCGCCATTCAGGAGTACCCGCCCAAAGGTGTCATTTGGGATAGAGTCCATACTCACCCCGATATCCGTCATAGCGGCGACGTTGTTGCTGTCTGCAAGGCAGATGGACCCATCGGGCAGCAGGGCCACTCGCTGGTATGCCGGAATCTCTACTCCCGTGACGTTCTTTTTAGACTTGATCATCAGGTCTGCCGAGGCAGCCGACGCTCCAATCTGCACAGTCATACCACCAGTAGTCTTGGTGGAGAGGGCATTGGAGTTGTCCTTGTTCAAAAACACCGACCCGGTGGGGGCCGCGTTCTGATGAATCGGAACCAACTGCAGGACCTCGGTTTTGATCTTTGCAAATACTATAGCCATGTCAGTTTACCTTTATGATCTGCAGATTACCGCTCGTAACCGTTAGCTGCCAGATATCATAAGTAACAGTATCCTTTAGATATAAGGCAGACGCGGGCTTGGTGATCGTCCCGACAGAGTGCGGTGTCATAAAGCCTAGATCCACAGGGATATTTTCCAGATCGGTTGGGCTGCCGCCGCCGCCGCTACCAGAACCCACCGGAACCCTACGAACTACCACAAGCTCCTGGCCGGTAAGAAGCGGGGTGGAAAGCTCTACCTGCGAGGAGGAATTTTTCCTCACAGTACCGTCGACAAACGTTCCCAAAAGACTTTGCACCAGCCACTTGCCATCACGATAGTACTCACAATCAATGACCGTGTTATCGGGATCGACCAGGAAGTTGTAAGGATCCAGGTTGAAGATCGAAACCCCAGGCCCGGTACCCGCAAACTTCTGGTACTTGATGGTTCTGACGAAAATTGCGGCCGGATCCCAGATATAGACTACGATCTCTTCGCCAGCAGCAATGGTCTCTGCCATTTCGATAGCAACGGCAGAGTTCTTCCTGAACGCTCCGTCCGAGAAGTCCCCCAATATCGAAGGATCTTGCCAGCGGCCGTTCCAAAATACGTAGATGTCCATAATGGAGTTGGTGGCATTGCAGGCAAACTTGGTCAGGGTAAATATTTTTTGGCCACCGAGGGTTGCCACGAACCTTTGAAAGTTCGGTCTGTTGTCGAGGATACTTGCAATAATATCCTGAAGATAGTTGATTTCTGAAGCCCAATCCGATACCGCGATCTCGAGCGCCTCCAGGCGAGCGAGGATAACACCGGTGTTGATCTGACTAATCTGAGTGATGTTTTGCTGTGCGATATCGTCAATCTGGGGCACCGCGGTAGTTTGGTGCACCCATACAGCGCCAACCACGTAGTCCTCTTCGTAAGTGGGCTTGTTGGCGTCCGTAGTGGCGGTACCAAAGGAGGTTCCTGGAACAACGATGACTTCCGGGGTGATTGTGTTGTCCACACCGGCAACATCGAGGTTCAAGGATACCCCATACCAAAAATATTTCGTATTTGGAATAGGCGTGGGAGTGAAGCTGTCGATCAAGGTCAGACCATCTGCGGCGTAGATATTTCCTGTCTGGAAGTCGATCTGCGCCCCCAAGAAGGTCATAACCTTGCCGTTGATCAGGTTCTGGATCATCGTGTTGTCAGTTTTGAGAACTCCGGACTCGGTGATGATCACGCGCATCTTGTTGGTGGGGTGCTCACGGAGTTGGATACTGCGGAAGTACTTATCCAAAGTCGCAAGCGCGGCCTTAACATTGGCGTCGCTGGGGGACAAAGTCCCGCTATATGTGGGGGCAGTTACCGCATCAGCTCCGGTCCATATGTTCTCGGAGGGCCCGGCGATGCGCTCCCACGGAGGAAGAATACTCGAGTTGTACAACCATGCTGTGCGATTCGCGTGCGTCCCCTCGGTGACCAGGACCGCATTGGTTGGCCGGGGTGTCTGTAGGCCGCCAAACTCATAGAGCTTGGTCCAAGCCACGCCAACACCGATATTGGACGCCGCGTAGATACCCGTACCGCCAAGGATGCTGGCGTTTCCGAAGAGCACCTTATCGCCGTTTGCAAGGGTTACCCCGTCGATCACGATTGCGCCGGCGCCAGACGGGAAGCTCGCTGCCCAGGATACCGCGCGAACGCGCTTGAGCACGTCAGGGCGGACATCCAGGCGCTTGATCGCCTCTTCAAGGATGTCGCCCTCTTCGACCACGTTATTGATCTGACCAGGGGTCAGTTGGTCTACGAATGTACCGCCTGTTTGGCTGGGAGAAGAGAGTCCCAGATAGGTCTTGTTTTGGGTGGTAAGGGTCAGATATACCCACGCACCAAAGCCACCGTCTGCCTCTTCATCGTATTCCCAGAGAACATCCGTTACTGTCCCATCTTGTGCAAGGACAGTACTTCCGTCTCTTGGAACCACGGATCCCATAAATACGTTCATGGGTTCAAAAAGTACCAGACCAGAGTAACTCACCCGATAAACGCGGTTGAGGGTGGTGCTGCCGTAAAGGATCAGCTCCCCTTCCAAAATGGTAATGCCATCTACCACAACATCTACCACAACAGGGCCCGCCACTGGCAGAACAGTTGTGGTCTTATCCATGGCACGGACAGGAACGGTATCATCCACAGTGGTTACTCGATACCATCCTTTGATCGAATCGTAGGTCCAGATGGTTCTGTTAACCTCGGCGCCATCATGCACAAATACAAGATCTTGTGCGGTAGGATCTGTTTGGCCTGCGAACTCATAGAGGTTCACCCAGATAAGTCCGTAACCATCGCTCTGTACCTGCCAAATCCCATTGATTGCGATGTTGGCAAACAGGATCTTGTCGCCGAGAACTACCAGCTTATTGTCTATGGTTGCTGGAAAAGACGGCAATGAGGTGTTCACGCGGGAGATTAGCCTGACGCGTTTGACCACGTCCTGGCGGATATCGAGTCGCTTGATAGCTTTTTCAAGAACATCGCCTTCCTGAACAACGTTATTAAGCTGCCCAACCATCAGCTGGTCTTGGTACTCGCCGCCCTCTTTGTGGGGGTCGTTGGCATCCAGGCCAAGATAGAGCTTGTTGGACTCTGAGAGGACTGCCGGCACCCAGCGAGTGTCACCGATGACGTTGTTCTGGTCATACCGCCAGACTATATTATAGTCAGGATCGATGCCTAGGTCGCCTATGTGGCACATATCATTGTGGATTGCAGACTCGCTGCCGTTGAATTCTGCTAGTTTTGTCCAGACGAGGGCCGCCCCCACACCATTCACCTGATAGATTCCGTCCAGATCCTCGTGTGCAAAAAGCACCCTATCACCGTTGACCAGGCTGTAGCTATCCACAGCGAACGATGTTCCGGTAGGAAGTACCGTCGTCGTGAAGTCAATCACGTCGGCATAGGTCGTATCGCGCTTGTCCTCCGCGCGTTCTGAAGTGATGAGTGACCCCATCGTGAAAATAGCACCAAGGCTATCTACCGCCAGGCGATCCCCGATACGGCGGGCGATGATGAAGGTGTTGCGCCCCGCAACCAGAGTAGAGATGTTTCCTGTTTGGAGCGAGAGCGTGTCGGAACCTGTCCCTTCTCGGTTAAGGGTGACATAAACGATATCCCCATCGCTGCTGAGAGTCTTTGCTTCGGGAGCAATGCGGTTACGTGCCTGTGTCATCACAGGAACATGAACGAAGCACTCACTGTGAATCTTGAATACGTTGAGTGCCTCAACGCCCCACTCCGCATCCAGCTTAGCAAGTCGAATGTGCCTATTCTGCCCGGCCATGAGGTCGATATTTGAAAGCGCTTGCGGGTAGGTATCTGAAGCAGATTGCCCGATAACCGAAGTGTAACCCTGATAGGAGGTTTCATTAATAATACCCAGGCGTTGACGAATGTTCTGGGGCAGATCCTCACCAAAGATGATCGACTCGCCACTATCGAGCTGTTCCATCCCAGCAACACCAAGAAGCACGGGATTGAACTCGCCACCCTTGATGACCCCCAGAACGGCAATGTCCTCTTCCCACGGAAGTTGTGCCACGGGCAGCACTTCGGGGATTACCGTAAGATTCATACCATCGAGGCGTAAGAAGAGCGCTTCTCCTTCGAGCATAGTATAGTCGTCAGCGACTACGGTGTAGTTGATGTCGGAGAACATATCCAGAACCTGAAGGCCTGCGCCCAAAGATAAATCGTCTGACGGTAGGGGGCCAACCTTCCAACCAATAGTTACGGAAGTCCCATGCGCCACCAGAAAATCGTAGAAACTCCCTGGCCTGCCATCGCGTGCCCAGTTGAGTATTGGTCCTGCGGGAGGAACTATGCGGGCGAGTAGCAGGTCGCTGTCCAACGTCGTGTGCATGTACGCCATGTCAGCGGATTCACCGGGTACTTTACCTACGAACCCGCCGTTGGTGGGCTCCGTCCAGGCAACAACCATAGATCCAAGACGATCACGAACGAGCGCAACACCCTCGCCGGTGGCTGAGGACAACAGGATCTTAAAGGAAATATAATCTTCTTGCAGCTTGACGAAAGTCGTGTCTTCTGCGCGGGTCACCGCCAGGGCGATACCATTGAAGATGGGCTCTACGTAGAGCTCAAAAGCCGTAAAGTTTTCTGTGGATAACCATACGTCCCGCATAAACGCGTCATCGGGGGTCCAGATAGATACACCGTATTGGCTAGCGCCTTTATTTTGCAAAAACGCAATGTGGGGAACCTCGTTATCACTCACAAGAATGCGAGGATTACTCGCGCCATTGATGAGTGTACTAGCCCCGATATGGCGCACAGAACTGGAAACCGTTATGGGGGATGCATCGATGGGAGACACAATATCATCGAATCTGCGGTACTGAATGGAGGTGAGAGTCTGGTTTTCCCAGACTACAAACATCAGATAATCAGTGGTAACGAACAGATCTGGATGAATCAGATTTTGAGTGGCTACGCCACCAGTTTCGGTGATCTGCCTTGCAGTCTGCGCCACCAACGACTCGCTGATCCCGTCGCCCGCCAAGGCGTAGCTTGCGAAGAAGATCTGATTATTGGCAGTAACTTCCGACTGATAAACGATGTAAAGTAAATAGTTTCCCTCATCGAGCTTGCACCGCGGAAAAGAGCAGTCTCCGGTTTGCAGATCCACCCTAAGAGCATCTAGATCCAAAAGGACCCCTAGCGCTGTCATGCGCCGGTAGTAGATGTTACGGCTACCCAAATCGGTGGCGCTGTATACCAAGTGAATCACATTATGGTGATCAATAATAGCGTCAAAGGCTGTATCGGTTAGGGCCGTGATAATGTTTGTTGGTGCTTGCTGAACTGTAATACGGTCGGATGCGAGTCGATAGTAGGTTAGGGAGTAGGTGGGGCCTGCCCCGCTAACGCAGAAAACATGTGCAGCGTTGTTCGAATCGACTACAATCTTGAGGTTATGCCGGTCCACGAGGCCGCTAAACTTAGCTGGCGTGGAGTATAGCGCTGCCGGAGTTGCAGTGAAGGAGCCGCCAAGTAGGAACTTCCTGGATCCTATGCGCCGCTCGTCGTCAGATGGGCGGCGATATAGTATGCGGTCTACGCGGCTCCAGTCCGGATCGGCTGCGATTATTGGGTTGGTGACCGGCCCTACGAACTCCTGACGCACCCCACGCCTGTCGATAAGTACGCCACCCTCAGTCTCGTAGTCGCTGCCCACAATACGCGTCATAAACCCGGAATACGGCCCTACGCGATTAGTATCAATGTTCTCCTGGTTGTGCTCCTCGATGAGTCCATTGATGCTGATGCAGGCAATGGGACGCCACTCTTCCCCATCGAAGATAGCTAGCGCAACCTGAGCTGTAGTTAGCTCCTCGGGTCCCTTGGCATATGTGAATACCAGATCATCCGTCCTACCAGGAGTGGGGGCGGTTACGGTCAAGTAATAAGGTGCTGGCTGAGAGGACGCAGCGACAGTCGTAGCGGTAGTCCTCTCGAAAATCATACCCTGCTGAATGGCTCGAAATGGGGGCACGGTTACTAGTAATCCTGCCTGCGTAACAGTCCCATCCATCCAAAAAAGCCCGTTACGTCCTGTCTGAGCATCCGCGATATTGCGAAAGGTAAGACTACGGTATGGGGCCTGAAAGCCGTTAATCTTTTTTGATGTCACGGTTTAACCTCGCTTGCGAACAATGACTCTCAAATAACCTGTTTTCCGTGCAGTCCCATCGTAGTCCTTGTAAAATTTGGCGCCAACGACGTTCTTAATCCAGACGTAATTTCTGTCCCACTTGGCTCTTACACCATTGTCAATGGACAAGTCGGTGATGACAAGACTTCCGGTTACGTCACCGCCGATTGAGTTGACGGAGTCAACTACACTCCCCTGGTCAAAGGCTCCCCGGGTAAATGTGGCTCCGCTGCTTGCAGGTACAAAAGTATCTGGCGCATGGGTGGGCTTCGTAAAGACAAGAGCACTGTCCTCTACTAACACTAAATCGTTAGATATATTGATATCCAGATCTGCGGTCAAAGACGTGGTAACAAGACGCTCAACAGGTGCGCTGCCATCATTGGCCTGAGATACCTGAATGTCGATATCCAAGAAGGTGCTTCCGAGCTTGTGGGGGAATTTTGCCTGAAAGTATCCTGGTGTAGATGAGCTATCATCGTATGGCGTTCCATTGGTACCATCGATATTAACTGCAACCCAGGGGCTAATAAAAACATCACGGAAATGTCGTGGGCGTACCTCAGTGACTGAAGTCCCCCCATCAAATACGGCCTCGCCAATACAGATTTTTCCAACTGCAGCAGTTTCAGTGTCCTCAAAACTTAACGAGACTGCTAGGGGATCGGAGATGGTGTAATTAATTGGGGTCTGGTTACCTACGGGAAACAGGCCAATAATTGAAAGCTGTTTGGGGTTGGCGTTGGTACCGACTTCTTTGACAACATACTTCCCTAGATCCGCAAGGTCGAGTACATTGAGAAAGTCTCCTGCTTGAACTCCTTCTGTAGCAAAACTGCCAATATTGGGGTCGTTGAAGTAAATAGGATGGTCGTTGGTATCCAAGGAAGTCATGCCGGCCCCGGCATTGTCGCCGCCAGGAGGCGTAACGGAATCCCCATTCACAATGATCTTGCCAGCGTCCCCATCAGCTAGGTAGTTGGCATAGATAAATTTTGTGCCTGCGCCCCCCGTTATTGTAAGTTCTTTATCTGTGCGTATGCGTGCCAACCTACCGTCAATCAGAAGCCAAATAGGCTGTAAGCTCCCTTTCGCGGTGACTGTTGGTCCCGCAAATTCCATCCAATCAGGATAACCAGTAATGGTTTTATGCCCATCTAGAATTTGTGTGCGAGGGCTGGGATTTTTGAAGGCGGTCAGCGCCCGAAGATCTGCCTGACCCTCCCTGGCTTTCCATACTTCCCAGTCTGACTGATCAAGCCTCTGGTTCAATAGGAAATCTGCCTCTGGGGCTGGCGTCTGGAAGCCGAATATCGGAGAACTTCGCGACGAGATCACTTCTGGAGTGGGTAACAGGTTTCCATACTGGTCGTGTGCAACCTGTAGGAACCCCTTCAGAGATCCCATAGTGAATCGCGCATCCAGAATCTCTTGCTCGATCCCTTGCGCCCACGAGTCCAGCTGGATGAAGTTATTGTTTATCGGCTCCCACCAGGAGTCACGATACTCACCAAAACCAGGTAACGATAGATTTAGAAAATCACTATAATTTGCCATGGCACCTACTCAATGAATATGGTGTAACGTATTGTCACTGCTATATCGTAAGCAACCTCGAATGGTACAGACTTATGTGTTCTAATAGCGAATAGTGTCTCATCGGGTGGCGGATAGTTATATGGCGAAACAGGCGGCCACGGATACGGGTAAAGATTAGGTGGAACCGGAAGTGGTGTTGGGTAAAAATATGGGCCTGTAATAGGAGGCCTTGGAAGTGGTGGTGGCTGCGCCAGATCTACCATTATAAGACCAACCTCATTCAGCACCGGCTTTGCCTGGTTCGAGAACGCAGTGATTGCCACCTCAGCAGCTGAGAAAATCCTGACCAGCTTAACCTCATGGACGGTGGGGGTCCCTACATTAAGGATGATCCCCTCGGCATCTGCCCGATATACCTCATTATAAAGAGCTGACATGGTGGGTAGCGGTGTTTTGGGAATCGTCGGATCTGAGGGGATGGCGCCCCTGTCTCCAACGGAGATTCTTGCCAGAGTTAGGATAAAACCTGTGGTAAGGCTCTCGATAACCTTGTCCTTGCCCTGGTTGACTATGATATTTTTCATGACCTGCTTACTTATAAGCGGACTATCGGTGAAATCTATTCGATGGTCGCGATAGATGGGCAGGTTGTGGGGGTTTGATACGTGGTTGTGCAGGAGAAGATTAGGTCTTCCTCGCGTGACAAATAGTTCTAGCTGGCCCTTGGGCTCAAGTTTATCTTTAAATGTATGATTCGGAGCTCGGCCCATGCTTTATTCTCCAAAATTCTTTGTGTCAACCATATATTACGACAATTTATGCCGTGATGCTATCAAATCAATTCGAGAGAGCCAACCTCCGTGTTATCTAGGCTCTCAATGAGTGACCCTACCTTAAATTCTAAGGTATATCCTCGATACACTGGGGGCGCTCCTATACCTAGAAACACCGGGTCTGTGAAAGACAGTTTTGGGTTTGGAACCCCACTTATGATCCCATCGTCATACGCATTAGATACGTCCAACTGAACTCTTTCTCCAAGTAGTATACCATGAGGATCCAGGTTAAGTGGACAATTATCCGCCGTCACGGTGGTATCACCTATGACAGCTGGTCTGAATAAAAGTAATTGGTTAACCAGATCTACCGGGAAGACTTCCTGGGATTCATAGCAGTCCAGGGATGCTTGTTCCAAGAAGGTGGTCTCGTTCTGGTCTAGAGTAGAAGTCACATCGATATCCACATGGAGGCTAAGCCTGTCAGTAAGACCTAGCAGATCCCGGAACGCGCCTACAATTACCTGAAATAAATAGGTTTTATTAAGAGGGCGGAAAGCGTCCAGAAAAAGACGGACGTTGTGAAGATTGATATCCGGATAGATGAATGCATCGACGACGATCTGTGGAAGAAAGGTATACTCCTCCAACATTCGTAAGGCCTTGGTCTCATCCGTATCCCCATACCCCCTAGTGGCCTCGTCGAGTAAAAATCGCTGGATGCCGTCGCGACCGATCTCCTCTGTGATGAACCCCGGCTTGTTTATCTTATCCCACACATAGATGCCAGTCACGAGAGGATCGAAGGTCTCCACACTTTGTCCCAACACCACATCGGCCTCGAGCCCCACTGGAATATTAGAAGTGGAAACCACCCCTGCTGCGCTTGTCACATCTACGTTACCCAGGGTGATAGGGAGACTGGTTAGCGGATCAAATATGGTCGCTGTGATTCTTGTGATAGTCCCCGGAAACGGAGCTGTGGGGAGCCCAAAAAGAAGGTAGAGCGATCTTCTAATATTGATTGGCTTAGGACCGTTCCATACCGCGTACCACAAACCCTGAATAATATTAAGGTATCTAGGAGAGTTCTCCTGATAGATCTCCGTCAAAAATCCAAAGTTGGCCCATGGAGTTTCATCGTTAACTTGGGTACGTTCTGCCCACAACATCTCAGGGGGGACCTGGGAAAAACTGACTATGTTTCCACTTTCAATTGTAAAATCGACACCCTCTAATAGGGTGGTCGTGACTGACTCATCACGAATGCGATCTCGAAATTCTGGTATGGAGGCTACCCTGGGATAAGACAACGTGTAAGGAAATCTAAACTTGGGGTATACCGCTGGAAGATATTGAGGATCTACACCCAGAACGAACTCACAGGCGTTAGTTTCCGGATCTGTTGTTTCAAGAATCTCAATGGAGGAGTCCACCCCCACTGTTCCCGATGTTAGTTGGATGATCGTGTTCTCAAAGATCATCTTAGCAAATTTAAAACCTGCATAGATGTTGATCTTATCGACGATCTCCTCGATCCTGGTAACCTGGGGGATTGCCCCCTGGACATCGACCTCAAAGGTTTGAATGCCGTCGATCCTGATCTTAAGATACTTCTTCACTTGTAGGTTAATACCCACTGATAGATCCTGGGAGGAGATGATCGTGGCTGCGCGCTCTTGGAAACTGCTACTTGTGAACTGGTACGGGAGCCAACGCTCGGTAGTCCAGGGCTGCAGGTCTCCAACTGCGATGTTAAGATGGTTCTCCATGTAGGTCTGATAGATAGAAGCCACCACCTGTTCGTAGCCCTGCCAGAGCTCACCAAAGCGCTCCTTATCCTCTGTAGGAAGTTGTTCCCACACAGCGGCCAGAAAATCAAAGTAGTAGGGCGACGCCATTTATTTGCCTTTTGTTAACATCTTTTTGCCAATCTGGTGCAGGTATGGCGCTGCGAGAGTTCCTAGTCCGGCGACCTCCAGGCCAGCCTTAGTTTTCTCACCCATAGGCTTGCCACGCAGCTCTTGGATACTCGGTATGGCCAGTGTTCCCAGACCACCCAGCTCGGCCGCTGTAGACCAGCCGCCAGCTGCATATTTTTCAAACTCTTTTTCAAAACCCTGCCAAAAAAATTTCATATTCACCTCTAATATCTGATATGTGGATTTACATCGGAGGCGGCTTCGAGACCATCATTATGCCCCACGCTAAAGTTTCTTGGGTCGCGCTCTCTATCCCTGATCTGCCGCGCTTCCTGCACACTGTCCGTTTCTCCGGTGCCGGTTAAACAACCCTGCTCGGCCGTACCTGTTGGCAGGTTCCCCTTGCCAATTCCGGTGAAACCATGCCCACCGATGTCGGCCATCTTGAAGAAGCCGCGCCAGAAAGGGCTTGCACTAAGAGCAACGCCATTAGTAGCAGTCATCAATAACACCCATCCAGAAGTTACTTACACTGGCCTTTTTTTCGGTGTCTTTGCCAATGTTTACGTTTATGGTGTGACCTTTTCCCGATTTGTCAGAGGTCTTTCCAGACTCTTTTCCGGAAGATTTACCCTTTGCGGACGAGGTCGATTTTTCCGGTTTTTTTGTCGCAGGCTTGCTGTCAGCTCCTACGCCACCTGTTGGTCCCGCTGTCGCTGCCTGACCCTGGAAGTCATCTACCGCCTGCTCTACCAAAGGATTGCCGGAAGTTTTTGGCCCCCCAGGAAAGCCAGATTGACTCCCTATGAGGCTCGGTTTTGCCTTGGGATCGTCCGGGAGCCCCCCGGAATCTTCCGGGACCTCTGCGCCAGCCTGAGCTGGTGGGGGTTGCTTCCCTGCCATAGGTTGTGCTGGCGGCGCACCGCCGGCGCCCGCCTGCGGTTGTGCGGGCGGCTGACCGCCACCGGCGTCCTGGCCAAGCCCCTGGCCCATCATATATGATGCCATGTCTGGAGTCTGCCCGGCTTGTCCCGCAAGAGGCATCCCCTGCTGCTGTTGTGCAGTCTGGGCCTGCTGAACTTGCTGCTGCTGAGCCGCCTCTTCGGCCGCGACGGCAGGATCGTGACTCCCAGGATGCTCCCAGAGATCGCAATGCATATTCTCAGTCACATCTTGCTTTATTTCCGGATTTGTGCAGAAGCCGTGGCCAAGTTTTTTGGTTATTGGTCTGAAGTGCACGCAGGTTCCGCAGCTCGCCCCATCAACTTCTGTTGGTAGCGTTACCAGTCCTGCTGCCTGTGCTGCCTGCATCTCCTCCGGAGCGCGGGGATCTACCCCGCCCTGGTCATTCCACTTGAGCATCTTCTCGGGCGCACCTGGGTAGTCTTCTCCAGATTTGTCAGCGCTTACATACTTGTCAACTGCCTCGGCTGCACGCTTTTGAAAGCCTGACCAGAAACCGCTCATAGTGAAATCTCCTGCGTTCTTGTGTAATCTTTCTGGAAGTTTTTTATCGGGAGTATGCTCTTCCCATTTATCGATCATAGACTGACTCATCTTCCCCTGCGCTTTCAGGGCATAGAACTTACGTCTTTGTGCCATAGATCTAAATGGCATATCAACTCCTAGGTCTCTCTTGTTAGTACTATATTATCCCCAATCCAGTGCGTAATCCTAGGACTTAACGGATGAGTTGTCCATTTTGGGAACGGATCTGGGGTGGGAACGACCAACCTATCGTTACTGGAGATAACAGTGGTTGACCCATCAGTATTATGAATCATGGCCACCAGCGTAAATGGGTGGATAGAAGTTCCATACCTAGCATACGGGTCAGTAGTTCGAGCTATAAACTGTTTGATCTTGGAGAGATCCAGGGGCTCTCCCGCAAAAGTATCGCTAATATATTTTATAACCATGCCTGTTAGGGTCGCGTTATCGGGAATCGTGCTGTCAGTACTATCGACTACATATCTAATCTCCCCGCTAACATAAGCCGGGAGCAAGTGTTTCATAAGAATATCGCCATCCAAAACTCGCTCGTAATCGGATATTACGAAATTGTGTAATGTGCCACATTCAGGAACATAGTCGTAATCCACACGGACGCTCATTCCGATATAGGCGGGATCGATTACGATATAGCTGTCTTCGTAAACCGAAAACCTTTCCATAGCAGAATTTACAACCAAACGGTAATCCGATCCGCCGCCGCTACCGTAGGGTCCCTCACCATACCCACCCTGCCCGTAACCGCCCCCAAGACGTAGAATTTCCCCGGTCACTTCGAAGGTGAGGGGGTCGACGACTTCGATCTTGTTTATGCGCAGAAATGCGGTGTCTCGAATAGTCTTATCTTCACGACCAGGTCGGACCCCTCTGGTTACCTTTCCCGTGACAGGATCCGTATTTTGAACCGCTGCACCCACATCGATGGATACCGGGTTATACCAGTATTGGACATAGACAGTTTCTTGGTTCTTGATCCCTGTTCTTCTAACCACATACGATATTCCAGAAGCTAGCGGAGTCTTGTTTTTAACCCATATGCTGCCATTATAGGTCACATAATCCCCGGCGACAAAGCTGATGACTCCAGAACCCAAGTCGCGGCTGGCTGCGCGGCTGACTTTATAAGATTCACCCGCATATCCCGTCCCATCAGCCAACACAGGGTAGTTGGTCTCTGCGTTCCAAGGCCCTCGGAACCACAAAACACCATCTAAAACAATGTTGTTGGAATCAATCTTTCCTATTACGCGATAATCCATCTGATAGCGAAGATTTACATTGTTAGGATTTACAGTGAGGATGTCGTTAACTTCTACGGTATTAAAGATATTGGGTGTCAAATCGGTAAATGTCGTCTGTGCGGCTACGCGTGTTCCCACTCCTGTTGCGGTTAGTGCTACCTGGACGTCTCCTACCACTCGAGCGATAGAGCCGTAGGTTGTGTTGTAGAGGTAGTGCTGAAGCTCCGTAAATACTAGCGGCCCGTCACCGTAGAAGGTGTAACCTGTCTGTGGTAGCGTGGGTGCCACCAGGCCAAACACGTTGGTTATCGCACTTGATCCTGCGAGAGGGTTAGAGATTACGAGCTCTGCGGATTTCCCTCGCGTCATAGTGCGAAGTTCGATAGAAGTCCCGATAGCATAAGCCACCATATAACCGTAATTTTTGTTTATGGCGTTAAGGATCTCAGAGCGAGTTGTGGACGCGGGGATGGAGCCTGCCAGGGAAAGCTCTTTAACCAACCCAGCTACACTTAACCTAATGCGGTCATTCGTGGCAAGATTTATGGGAACGGTAGCAAGGTCTATGGGACTCTTATAGCGTGCGATTGTCTCTGGTTTAACCTGCTGGACTATTGGCTTATTGTATGTGGTATCAAAGTTTCCGCCGCCCGTCTCCATGTAGTCAAGGTTGGTCAGCTGGATGTTGGTACTACTATATGCCTGCCTTGTGGTATCTGGCAGAAGACCCACAAAGTTTTGGTAACCCTTGGAGATGCTGGCTGTTTTGAAGTACCCATCAACCTTCCCGCCGACGTGCGTGTTATAGAGAACGTCGCGCATCATCTCTGGATCGCCGAATCCTACGGTCACAAGTTCAGTCAAAAACCCCACGAAGTTATCGAACATGGTTGCCGAGAATCCCTTGCCTGTAACGAGATCCCGGATGGCAATAGATCGTTGTACACGGCTTATCAGAGCAGTATTAGTTTCGCGATCGGCCCCGCCGCTCACCGCAGCAGAGTTGGATACGGTTATGACGTCAGGATCGTTGTTAACTCCTACCAAACCCAAAGCGTCCAACGCGGTACCAACACCGCTGTCGACAGATGTGATAGGGATATCATAGTAATACATCTCGTTTTCGATGTTGGGTGTCATGTCTGCTTGGCTGACGCGGTAGGGTGCCGTATTAGTGTACCTCAGCCCGTTGCTACCCTCGATATCGACCCCGTTTGTAGGCCACTCCCGATCTACCGGGTCAATATAATACACCCGGGCGACACCTGAAGACTGCCCTCCTGGGGCCCGGGTAACAAACAGATTCGCCGCCAAAGCGTCCACAGATTCCTCGTCGAAAGCATCGGGGTCGTCTTGCTGGAGAATCCTCAGAAAGCTTTGGGCAGTGCGCAAGAAGGCGGCATCATCTGCTACTGGTTGCAACATGAACTGCATGGGGTTGATGAAGAGTTGCGCAAATCCTGTTCCTTTACGCACATCGAAGCCAGGATCGTATTCCTTTAATCTTGCCGCCAAGAAGTCTGCTACTGGTAATTTTGCCATTTAAAGCACCACGTCTGAATGTTTACCCAGTTCGTTATATATCCGCAGTGTTACATCGACATCTCCAGTATTACCACCAGGGGCGACAGAGATGATACGTAGTTCCTGTAGACGCTCGTCTGAACTTAAATCCAGACCTATCTGGCTGTTAATAACTTCAGATTCGCATTTTCG
>Ga0315284_10005526_pt1 | contig 17966 bp, 12 predicted proteins | sample YL17G09_16_MG_FD_203696 | JGI IMG/M metagenome (GOLD analysis project Ga0315284, IMG submission 203696) | Sediment microbial communities from Yellowstone Lake, YNP, Wyoming, USA - YL17G09_16 | ecosystem: Environmental > Aquatic > Freshwater > Lake > Sediment | place: USA: Wyoming | collected...
GAAAATCACAGCCTATAATAATCATCGCTCGGCTCCTCCTCTCGTCGAGAGTCCCTGGTCTTCTTTCACCACCAGTCTACTCTCCCCGCCTCGAGGAGCCGACCACCTTATGCCATCAGACCTGTTCGGTAGGTCTGCGGCTCTTTGGTGGGGATTTCTGAACGAACCGCGGACCTACAAATCAGGTCCGCGCTACCGGCCGCGCTACCCGCTAGCCCTCTCCAAGGGGAGAGGGTGCCCCGGCCAGCCGGGGCGGGTGAGGGGTCACGTCAGCAGGCGGGTTCGGACCAAGAGGATTCGCGAGTTGCGACACGGGGCTACAGAAGCGGAACGAAGCGCGTGGTATTGGCTCCGCAACCGCGGGCTGGCGCAGAACGCAGTTCTGCGCCTTGGCTGAGAAGGCCTGCCGGGATGGGTTTACCGCTTTGTACACGCGGGCCACCCAACTGTTTCGCGACCTGAGCTTGGCCCGTGCCGACGGTAGTCTGCGAAGTCTGCTCGCCCGGCTGGCCCGCCTCGACGTGCTGGTAGTTGACGACTGGGCGATGGCGCCGCTGGCCGACACCGAGCGCCGGGACTTCCTGGAGATCGCGGAGGACCGCTATCAGGTGCGATCGACGATCCTGACCAGCCAACTACCCGTGGCGAAATGGCATGAGCAGATCGGCGATCCCACTCTCGCCGACAGCATTCTCGACCGGCTGGTGCATAAAGCCCACCGCATCGAGCTGCGGGGCGAATCCATGCGCCAAAAGCGCGGCGGCCAGGAGCCGTAATCATGGCGGACACTTCGACCCAAAACCGGCGCGGTGGAAATGCCGCCCCGGGGAAAGCGTGGAAAACTCCAAAGGCGAGGTTCCCCCTCTTTCCCCCGCGCTTAGTGTTTTCTATCATCTTGCGAACGAGGAGGCCCGTGAACCATGTGCTGTCTATCCAGAAGAGCGCAGTACGGACAATTTAGAGCGAATGCGTCACCGTATAGATTTGCTCCCGGTGGAAAGCTGCAGCGATTGGCACACGATCAGGCGGGAGATCTATTATGCATCGTTTATCGGCGCTTGGGATCGTGCCCTAAGGCTTTTCGAACGTGCGGACAGCCTCAAGATGGTCGACGAGATTGAGTTGCGGGCGTTGCGCGGCCCATTCAGATTTCTGATCGTATTTTCCCGGCAACCCCGGGATGATGACTTCACGGAATTCGGGCAGCTCGAGTGGAATCGGAGGAAGTACGGGGATCTGTGGGCGCCGCGCGACGCGGAGGTGGGGGTGCGCGAGCACCGATCCACAATCCTTCCCAACTTTTCCGCCAGACCTCATCAGACCGATAGACCCCCCATGCGCTGAAAATCCCCGCCCGAAAAGCGGAAAATAGCTAACCAAAAACGGCCATTCTCCATTTCACGCTGAACCAAGACATCAGCCCGACCGTTGAGAACCCTGCCGCGTGAGGGTGTAGCTTTTTCCCTGGTAATTCACGTTCAGCAACTTGGCCTCGGAATCGAAATCCGCCACGCGCGACTTCACCTGCAGGCCGTCGTAAAGGTTCAAATCGGCACCGAAGATCGACTCAATGATCAGGTCAATGTAGCTTCCGCCTGCGCACTCGGCCCAGTACATGTCAAAGAGTTCAAGAGGACATTTGTAGGCCCCGCCGTTTTCCGGCGGGTAAATGGTTTCCGCGATGTGGGCCTGCCCGAAAGGCCCCTGGTTGGCCGTCTTGGCGAGACCCTTCACCCACGCCGCCACTTTCGCCGAGGGGTCAACCTTGTACAGACCTTTTGCGGTCATCGAAGGCCAAGCGACATAGGCTCCCAGCCAGCTGTGGTCGGCACGAACGTTCCAGGAGGCATCCACGTCGCCGGGGGAGAGCGCGTGCATCCATACCGGCGTGTAAAGTTCGCTCCAAAAAAAGTGACTCATCTCCTTCTTCTGTTTTTCGCTGAGATCGTTGCCCATGGTGTCGAGAAGCGTCAGCAAGTCATAGCAATGGCGAACCTCATTGAAAGTTCCGTCCGGCTGCCCGCATTTCCACCAGCCTTTGCCCTCGACGTAGAGCAAGCGATTGATGCGCGCGGCCAGCTCCCTGGCCTCGGACCGCAACTGTGCGGCGCGGGTGGAATCACCCCGCCGCTCAAGCAGCGAGGCGACAAAGCGCATCCCGTAAACGTTGGCAGCATTTAGCGCCGGGACTTCGTGCAGCCAGGTGCTGACGACTTCCAGCAGGTTGTCCAACCCACCGTAATCAGCGAGGCCGTGGCCGTACTTGTCAAGCTTTTTCCAGTACAAGGCAGAATCGAGCAAATACTCGAAAACGGTCTTACCCCCGAGGCGCTTGTCGAGCCAGCCAAAATCACCGGTCACCCGCAGGTAGTCGTGCGCGCAACGCAGGATGTAGAAATCGTTGGCGGCGTACCCCGGCCCCACGCCCTCGCCCGTCAGGTAATCCGTGGCGAAATGCTGGTGCATATCCTGGACGAGCCAGTTTTCGAGTAAGCGCCGAAGCGCCTGAGGATCGAGCAGCGAAAGGCTGAGCGAGGTAAGCCCGGCGTCAAATGGATAGATGCGCGTAAAGCGCGGAATCGTGAGGTAAACCGCACCGCTGGGGAGATCGGGAGAGAGCCGGCGATTGATGAGAAGGTTGGTGAAGCCGATGTAATAGAGTTTCCACAGCGCCGGGTCGCGAGTAACGAGCTGGGGCAAGTGTCCTGAAAACTCCGAATTCCCCGGCGTGAAGGCGGAGCGGATAAGGTTGGTGAACACCTCCGCGTTCTCTCGGAGCAGATACTCAAACTTGGCTTGCAGGCGGTCATAAGACTCAAGCACCGCGTCTTTCTCCTCGCCAATGATGTTCAGGTAGTGAAAGGTCCTCGTCTCACCTGGGTTGAGGGAAAACTCGTAGACCAGCAGGCGGCGGTGTTCGATGCGATCCGGCCGCGGACTCATCCCCTGCACGGAAACGGCGCGGCTGTGTTGGGACTCGAAAACAATGCAGCCGCGCGACTCGCTCGCAGTAAGCCGGTTGTCTGCCTCAGCCACGGCATCCACGCTCCAGGGCTTCTCGCGATTCATTGTGACACCGGCACGCAGGTCAAAACCCAAAGAAACCTTGCGCCGCTCCTGGCTTTCGTTTCTGACGGCTATGGATTCCGCAACTGCTTGCTGCATGGAGGGCATAAAGGTTTGTGTGGTGAAGTGAAGTCCTTGAACCCGCGTCTCACGGATGACGCGGTGCGGATACCAAGTGTAAGCGACTCGCGATTCCGGCGGCGGATAAGAGTTCAGGATTCGGTCATTCAGGAATAGTTCACAGGTCACCAGATTTCCCGGACTAAAGTTGATTTGTGGAATACCACAACAACTGAACGGAGGAATCGTGATGGAAGTGATTCCCGAAACCGATTTCCAGGCGTGGGCGTAGCCCCATTCGTTTTGCGCCGCGGGAGGAGTAAATAGGTCGCGGTAGTGGTGCACGAGCCGATCACTTGCGAGATCGGCCAGCTTGGGGACGCTGGGGAGCGGCTCGCCCTTCGGTGGTGACGCAGGCTGAGAGGTCGCCCCGTTGGCGGTTTCCGTTAGCAAGATCGAAGCCGGCGGAAGAGCAAGGCTGGTCGCGCTGAGCTTTAAGAATGACCTACGATTGAAGAACCTGGATTGCGAGGCGTTCGGATGCTTAGACTCCATATATCTGCTGGCCATGATGAGGACCTCCGAGTAGGGTTTGAGATTGCGCGGGGAATTGCGCATTTCAACTGGGTTTGCGAATTTCAGCTTTATCTCTCCACAAAATCATACACGAGCCCCGCGGCAAAAGAAATGTTCGTGGAATCGCTGCGCCGTGGCGAAAGGAACTTCTGCAGTTCATTATCGTCACTACTAACACTCCGGATCCCCCTAAAAACGAAAGGGAACGCGGGTCACCGAGCCATACTCCAGTTCTGCCAAATAGAGCCCCGTTTGGGGCGTCGGGGGGCTCCCTCGCCATTACTTTCCCGCAAGTCGCACACCCGATAACACAGCAAGTGCCGCCAGCGTCCGTTTAGGAATACGTTTTCTGCTATTGCGTGATCGCAGAACGGGACTTCTGGCGTGAGGCGTAGGGGCGCGCTACCGCGTGCCCTTCCGATATCTTCGTTTCTAACCACCACCTGACCAGGCACGGCCTTCCCGGAAGGATCGGGGAACATCCCATCGTCACCGATCTCCTTCTCATCGTGGATGATGAGGGGATCAACAAACTTAATGCCTTGCAATGCGTAGGCAAGCAGAGGATTGCGCAGCCACCCCGGTCCGGTGTTCGTAGCAAGGTAAAGACTTCCATCCAGCCCTTGATTGAGTGCCTGCGGAACGGTCCAATGCCAGTGATCAAAGATGAAGTAGTAGTCCAGGCCGTCGATCGAACGGATGAGGTCGTTGCGGGCCTGCCGGGTGGTGTCTTTGAATACAGTGAGCACTGGGTCGAATCGCGGCCGCTGGCCGTTCAGGGTCAGGCCTCGAGCTGCTTCATTCGGGGGAAGTTCGACACGGTCGTTCGCTTCGACGACGGCGGGTTTGGGGTGGTCGACTTCAAGACCTCGGCGCGGAACTCCGAGCATATCCCGCTCTACGCCCGCCAACTGCACGCCTATGCCTGCGCCCTGGAGCAGGCGGCCCCGGGACGGCCCGCCCTCAGTCCCGTCCGCCGACCCTGGAGTTGCGGGTGAAAATAGGGTTTGGGCTCCTGAATGGTTTCTTGACACCGACGGGCTCCACATCCTAGTCGCGGTCTCGGCTGATGGTGGAACGACTTTGGGGCTTTATGAGATGCATCCGACCGATCCCGTGGGGTTGACGACTTGGTCTTCGGGAACGATTCTGGCTTGGGGCGCAAACACGCCGAGTGACCCGATCGACCCGTTCGTTGTGAAGACAGAAAGTACTTACCTTTTCTACGGTAGAAACGCAGCACATCGCGTTAAATACTCTACTGCCGCTGCGTTGACCGGGTCCTATGCCGTGCAGGGAAGCGGCGATTGGGCGGGCTGGGGAGCGGTGGAGGGACCCAGCATTGTCGAGGTCGACTCAAACACCTGGAGAATATACCTGGATCTAATGGCAGGCGGCACCGACGGAATCGATAGAATGCCCGAAGGCAGCGGCTTGGACGTGCTCCACGAGATTAGGAAGCACCGTCCGGGAACGACGGATGGAAGCGTCTCGGCGTTTTTGCGAACCTGCTGCGCTGATTTGCAGCTTTCGCACAGGGCAGACGAAACGCAAAAGCCCTTGCGGGTTGCAGGTAGGCCTGATCCTGGCTGGGATGAATCTGGGCCAGGGGCAAGCAGCGAGGGGAGAACGGCCCAAACAGTGAGCGCCTGTCACTCTGCAGTCCCATTGGCTGAGGAAAACTCTGAACCTGTGGATTGGTGGAATCGTTGATCGAAAGCGACAAAATTCTTCTTGCGTAGGGGCTACTTGTCTGCTAGCGTGCTAGGCTACATGAACAGTTCGTACGCAGCGAACTGAAGGACCTGCTTGGCGGGTGAACGTTTGCGGACGCGAGGCGGCCGGTTTCCCACGATGAGAAGACCGATCAAATCGGAATCAGTGACCACCTTCGCCGGAATCAGCAGGGGATCAGCGCTTGACGCGGTCGGAACGGGAGCGTAAAGAGAAGGCTTGCGGAAACGCTTGGATTGCTGCGGTTTTGAACCAAGGAATTACGGGAGATAACGGTTCTGTAAGTCACAGGGCGGAGCTATATGCTTGCGTTGGAACGCCAGTTCGGAACGGTCCACTACGGGGACGTCAAGTGGTACGCTCTCTACATCCGACACCAGCATGAGAAGGTGGTTGCCCAAGCTCTCTCGAATAAAGGGTTCGATGTTTTCCTCCCTCTCTATGCGGTCGTGCACCAGTGGAAGGATCGCAGGAAGCACCTGACGCTGCCGCTCTTCCCCTGTTACGTCTTCTTGCGAGGAGGACACGAGCGGCGGCTGGACATCCTCACAACGCCCGGCATCGTCCGTTTCGTGGGATGGGGTGGGGAGCCCGTGCCTATCCCATGCGACGAGATGGAAGCCATGCACAAAATGGTTGACCACCGCGAGCGAGTTGAGCCGCACCCTTACCTGCGATGCGGCGACCGGGTCAGAGTGAAAGCTGGTCCGCTCGAGGGTCTGGAGGGAATCCTTGTCCGCAAGAAGAACCTGGTCAGACTCGTTCTCTCAATCGAACTGCTCGAAAGGTCGATCGCGGTGGAGATCGATGCTTGGGAGGTCGAGCGCATCCGCCAGCAAGAGACCTGCGCAGGTTACTATCCTTCATCGCTGTGCTCGGCTGCCCAGCTTCGGCGATCCCAGGGAGATCACCTAGATGTTTTCCACCGAGCCTAGCCAACTGGCTCTCAAGTTGCAATCGGTTTGCAAAGATTCAAGAAGACCGAATTGCTCCCCTCGGCAACGGCGAAGGGGAGGCACTCGTACGCCGGCGGTTGTCACGATGCTGGTTTTCCTGCTCGCCTCCCCAACTCGGCCGGCGTATGGTTATCCCCCGGGGTCTGAGGCGGGCCCGGCAGATAGCGAGAGACAATCCAGCCGACCTGAATCGCCCATCTCCTTCGAGTACATCATTACCCCTGACGATCTCTTGGAGATCAACGTCTTCGATGTGCCACAGATCTCCCGCCAGTATCGGGTGAGCCCAGACGGGACAATTGTCCTCCCCCTGCTTTCGGATCCAATTACCGCAGCAGGGTTTTCACCGCGTGGCCTTTCGCAAGTCATCGCCCAGCAGCTTCGCGCGGCCTCGTTAGTGAGCGCTCCTCAGGTGACGATCGAGGTGAAAGAATCCCGCCTCCATTCCGTGGCAGTCGCTGGGGCAGTAAAGAGGCCGCAGATTTATTCGGTCTTCGGGCGGACCACCTTCCTGGATGTGCTCTCTCAGGCGGAGGGGCTTGCGGATGACGCTGGCAACACCGCCACCATCACGCGGGGCGAGGTTGCGATGCAGATTCCGGCGGTCGCGGACGGCCCGAACCAGGCGAATCCCCCACTCGCCCTTCCCCCAGTCGTCACCGTGGATCTAAAGCGGCTCCTGGAGTCCGGGGACCCCGCGCTGAACCTGGATGTATTTCCAGGTGACCGCGTGACGGTCCAACGCGCGGGGATTGTTTACGTCGTTGGCGCCGTGAACCGTGCCGGGGGCTTTCCACTGAAGGATGACCTGGAGGAGATGACGGTTCTGAAGGCTATCGCCCTCGCTCAGGATCTGAAGCCTACGGCGGTGAAAAACCGGGCGGTGATCATGCGCAAGAACCCGCAGATACCCGGGGGGCGGGAAGAGATTCCCGTGGACTTGAAGATGGTTCTGATAGGGCGCGTGCCCGATCGACCGATGCAGCCCAACGACATTCTTTTTGTTCCCGACAGCGCCGGCAAGAAGGCGCTGCGGCGAGCGGCGGAGGCGGCCATCCAGTTAACGACCGGCCTCGTCATCTGGCGCCGCTGACGAAAGCCAACTTCTATTCCTTTCCTTCCAACCCGAGTCAAACACATGAGTGCACCTGACGGTTTAGCCCCCATTGAGCGCAAGCCCCCGGAACGGTCTGGCCCCTGGGCGAATCCCATCGGCATCGAGGGAGAAACCTCCAACCCCTACTTCTATTTGCGCGCCTATTGGCACATCCTGCTCAAACGCCGCTGGACGGTGCTGACAGTTACCCTCGTACTGACAACCCTGGTGGCTATTGTCTCGTTCAAAATGCAACCTGTCTATGAAGCGCGGGCCCAGGTGGAAGTGGAAGCTGCAACACCACAAATCCAATCTCTTAATGATCTTGATCGAGCCAGCTCCATCGATCAAGCTTTTCTCGAAACCCAAGCAGGAATCATCGAAAGCGATAACCTGGCTTGGCGAACAATTCAGCAGCTCAAACTGGGAGAGAATCCGGCCTTCATACCCTCTCTAAAGCGCAGCGAGCCGCAGGGGGGGGATGCCGCCAGCGCGACGCAGGGCCGTCTTATCAAGGAATTCCGAGACCACCTGCGGGTCGTGCGGACAATGAACAGTCGCCTGATCAAGGTCCGCTTTGAGAGTACCGATTCTCGCTTGGCAGCGCAGGTGGCGAATGCGCTGGTCAACAACTACATCGAATACAACTTTCGCAGCAAATACGATGCCACGCGGCAGGCCGCCGGCTGGATGGAACAGCAGCTCGACGAACTGAAAGCTAAGGTGGAAAACTCTCAGCAAGCGATGGTCGACTACGAGCGACAGAACACCATCGTCAATATCAGCGACAAAGAGAATGTGGTAGAGCAAAGACTCGCAGATTTGAGCAGGGACCTAACCAACGCCCAGAGCGATCGGCTGCAAAAAGAATCGCTCTACAACTTGGTCAGAGCCAACGAATCCCAGGTGGTGTTCATTGCCCAGAATGAGCTGCTGCAAAATCTGGAGGAGAAGTATGCCGAGTTGAGGGGTCGATACGTTGAGGCCTTGGGACAGTTTGGTCCGAAGTTCCCCACGGTGATAAGACTCCGGGAGATGGTGAGTGAGAGTGAGGTCCTCATCGACAAGGAACGCAAGCGCTTTGTGGCTCGCATCCTCCAGGATTACCAGGCCGCCCTGGGCCGCGAAAGGCTCTTGACCGCCGTCGTGGCCGGGGTGAAGACGGAGGTTGGCAAGCTCAATCAACTCCTGATTCAGCACAATATGCTGAAACGTGAATTAGAGACCAACCAACAACTCTATGAGAACCTGCTTCACCGCGTGAAAGACGCCACGGTCTCCGCAGGTTTGAGAGCAACCAACATTCACCTGGTCGATCCGGCGATGACCCCTACGGTTCCGGTACGGCCGAAAGTGTTACTTAACATGGCAGTCGGATTGCTGGTGGGACTGATTCTGGGGCTCACCTTCGCCTTCGTGGAAGAAGGTCTGGACAATTCCGTCAAGAGCCCCGACGACGTCGAACAGCTCATTGACGCGCCGGCTTTGGCCATCATCCCCCTGGCACCTTCGAATAACGGTCGTCGCTCCTGGCTAAAAGGGCATAGAGACAAAGGGCGTTCGCCTGATGGAACAGTAGAGTTGACCATGGTGAAGCAGCCCATCTCGTTGTTGGCAGAGTCATACCGGTCGCTGTGTACCGCCGTCCTCCTCTCGAGCGCTCCCCATCCCCCGCAGGCCGTACTGGTGACAAGTCCCCAGTCGGGTGAGGGCAAAACCTGCACCACTCTCAACCTAGCGCTGACGCTCGCCCAGCGAGGGGCGCGGGTGCTGCTTGTCGACGCAGACTTGCGCCAGCCGGGGGTCGTTCGGGCGCTGGGGCTGCCCGAGGGAAAAGGACTCAGCAGTGTCCTCACCGGCGCCCACAGTCTGGGGGACGTTCTGTATCAAGTGGAAGCGCTTTCCGGACTCTGGGTGTTACCGGCTGGTCCACGTCTTCCCAATCCGGCGGAGCTGCTCTCCTCCCGCAGCATGGAGGAGCTCCTTCGGCGTCTCCGCCAACAATTCGACCATCTGGTGTTAGACTCACCACCTTTGCTAATGGTGACGGATGCGACGATCCTCTCGACCCTGGTCGATGGAGTTATCCTGGTCGCGGAGGCTGGAGTCACGACCCGGGGGGCGCTGGTCCGTGCGCAGAAGCTGCTCCGAAGCGCCGGGGGGGGAGCCTTGGGCGTCGCCCTGAACAAATTTAGCTTGCGCGACGGGAGTCCCTACTATTACGAGTCCTATTACACAAGCTACTACAGCTCCTATTATCGTGAAGAGGCGGCAGGATCAAAACTTGAGTCCGAGACGGCTATTGCCGAGCAATCTTCCATCCCCCGCGACATAAAATTATTGCCGGACATCCAGGATTCGCGGCCCGCGAACTTCCGCCGCCGGTCCCAGAAAGCCTTTGACGCATTCTCGGGAAACTGCTTGTAAGGAATCACCCGAAGTTAGGTGCCCTCGATCAAACCAAGCGTGATCGTCCAATTCTTTTCCCCACGCCGTTTTGAGTTTTCTTTCGGGTCGCGGTGGCGCGCGAGCGTCTTTTTGCTGGCGATAGGGCTGCCAGGCCTCTTGGTGGCCGCCCAAACGATACGTATCGCACTCGCTGCCACTCTGGGCGAATCCACGGCGCCCGCTGATCTCCGAAGAGCCTTAGCGCACGATCCGGCTAATCCAAGACTTCACCAGCGCCTGGGCCTGCTTCATTCCTACTTCATGGAAGATCGCGATCCGGCTGAAGGCGTGAAACATTTTCGCCGCGCCACCGAGTTGAACCCAGACGGTGCCGGGTACTGGCTGGATCTCGCCGAAGCTTACCTATCGATGGGGGATACCGCTTCCGCCGATGCCGCCCTGAACCGTGCCCTGGAACTGAGCCCCATGACTCCACGCTTCCGGTGGACCGCCGCCAACCACTATCACCAGGCCGATCGACTTGAGGCGGCTTGGCCGCAGTTTCGGCGCTTCCTGGAATTGAGCCCCGCATACGCCCCAGCAACATTTCAGCTTTGCCTTCGGGCCTCGGGTGATCCCCAACTCATCTTCGAAAAGGTTGTGCCCTCTGGCAGCAACCCCAGGCTGAAACTGATGTACGTGGGTTTCTTGAGCGCCCACGGCCAAATCGATTTTGCGTATCGTGTCTGGGTCCAAACCGTCGCCAACGCGCCCCCCTTCCCGTTTGCGTGGGCCAGATCCTACCTGGAACGTCTTCTCGCGCTGGGCCGGGACCACGAAGCGGTCAGGGTCTGGAAAGACCTCGAGCGGCTGGGAATTGTCACGCCGCCTTCAACAGAGGAGGCGGATAACCTGGTATTTAACGGGAATTTCGAGCGCCCTCCCCTCAAGGCGGGTTTCGATTGGCGCTCCAGAGCGTTTCCCTTCCTGGAGTTTGACTTCCAGGACGCCACCGCTTACCAGGGTACAGGGTGTCTGCGGCTGGACATCACGGTAAAAAACAACGCGGCGCGTGAAGCCCTGTATCAAATCGTTCCCGTGGCCCCCAACCAGACGTACCTACTGAAGGCGTACGTTCGGTCGGAGAACATTACATCCGACAGCGGTCCGCGGCTCCGTGTGCTGGATCCGGCCTGTCCCGGCTGCCTAAGTGTTTCGAGTGAGACGACCGTCGGGACAACCTCCTGGCACCCCGTAAGCCTGAACTTCTCTACTGGGCCACAAACGAGGCTCGTCCGCCTTTCGGTTTGGCGGGCGCGCAGCCGGACTTTCCCCACGGAGATCACGGGGAGCTTCTGGCTGGACGCGGTTTCCGTTAAGGCCGCAAGTGGGACGAGCGAGAAAGGTGCCCTGACCCCAGCCCCCTGACCATGATGTCCCCAGCAACAACGAAGATCGCGCCGGCTTTCCTGGAATGTGATGAAGCGAAAACCAGGGCAGGCTCCCGATCGTTCTCGATCGCACGCTTGGTGCTGGTTGTGACGCTGCTGGCCGCCCCCCTGGCCTTCGGCGCCGTCCAGCCTTGGGCCTGGGCGTCACTGACATCGCTGGCGGTTGTCCTGCTCCTTTTGTGGGTGGTAGGAACTGTTCAACAGGGCACGCTGAGAATTATCTGGTCGCCAATCTATCTACCCGCGGCGGCATTTCTAATCCTCGGGCTGGTTCAATTCCTGGGTCATTTCACGCGGGACCCTATCGCCACCCGCGAATCTCTTCTGAAACTGCTGACGGATTTGATCTTCTTGTTTCTTGCTACCCAACTTTTCGCGACGGCCTCAGACAAGACCTGGCGGAGGTTTGCGCTCGCCGTCACGCTGTTTGCGCTCGCGCTGTCTCTATTTGCCATCCTGCAGTATTTCTCCAGCCACGGCTTGATTTACTGGTCGGTAAAGACCGCTTCTGGTTGCACCTTCGGCCCCTACGTGAACCACAACCACTATGCGGGCTTAATGGAGATGCTGATTCCGATTGCCGGTGCTTACGTCCTCTCCCGCCCTGAAGAGCACCGGGGCCGAATCCTCCTCGGCTTCGCGGTTATGGTTCCGATCGCATCCCTACTGCTTTCCGGCTCGCGTGGGGGATTCATATCCCTCTCCGCGGAGGCCTTGCTTCTTGGGGCGATTCTTTTCTGGTACTCTCCGACCCCACTTAGGCGGTCCTTGGCAGTGATGGTGGCGCTCGGAATCACGACTGCCGCCTTGTTGTTCTTCTGGATGGATCCCGGCCAAATCTCCAGGCGCCTGGCAACCGTCGCGAACCTCCCACAGAATCCTGAGGCAACTCTGGCGGAACGAAAAACTGTTACCCAAGACTCTCTTCGCATCTTTTATCAGCATCCCTGGACAGGGACAGGCTTGGGCAGTTTTGAAATCATTTACCCGCGCTACCAGAGTCTTGCGACTGACCTGGTTTGGGATCACGCCCACAATGACTATGCCGAGGCTCTGGTCGAGACCGGGCTGGTCGGTGGCGTGTTGATTCTGGGGGGCCTGGTGATGTTCTTTCGTCTCGCATTCAAGAACTTGACCAGACGGTTGCAGCGGGAGGCAGGCTGGATTCAGTTGGGGGCGACGCTCGGCTGTTGCGGCCTACTCGTCCACAGCTTCGGGGACTTCAATTTCCATATCCCTGCCAATGCAGCATGGTTTGCGATGTGTGTTGCCATAGGAGCCCACTCGGGTGTTAGCGCCCCAGGTCCACCGGGCGAATAGCGACAAACAGCCCACCCCGTTTATATGGCTTGCCCGGGCGACTAACAAAAGACTTCAGATTATTTGCTTGGGCAAGGAAAGCAGGTTCGGCGGCCGGACATCTCGAAAGCCGTCGCCGTCTTGTGTTGGCAACCCAAGGTGAGCCGCCAGGAAGGGATCAAACGCGTGATTCTTTTCTTTCAGGCAAAGCTGGAGGCCCTGTGCAGGCGCTGAGCTTGGCGCGCACAATGGGGAGGAGCACGTGGGCTCCAGGTGGCCGCGTGATCCAGACCGGCTACGTGCTGACTGACCTGTTCTTCATCTTTCTGAATGGCTTTGCGGTCTTCTATTTCCGCTTCGTTCCCAACTGGTTGCCCGACTTGTTGCGTGGGGAGCGCCCCCGAATCCCGGATCTTATGATTGGAGATGAATACCTGGGTTTCCTGTTACTTTTCGGGGCCTTGATCGTACTCTTCTGCCATAGCCAAGACCTCTACCGAACGGTGATAACCCGTCCCGCTCTGGATGAAAGTCTCGCGGTAGTCACGGCCGTCATCGCCGCTACCATCTTGCTGACCGCCTCGATTTACCTTTCCAACATCAAGGTGATTTCCCGCCTGGTGGTGGGAGGCAGCGCCGTACTCAACATCGCAACGCTTGCGGCGTGGCGACTGTGGCGGCGGCAGATCGTCGAGGGCCACGTCGCCGCGGGCAGGGGCACGCGCAACGTGCTGATCATCGGCGCGGGCAAGATCGGCCAGGAACTTGCTCGTTACCTGGATGGGAACCGGACGCTGGGACTCGCGGTGAAAGGCTTCCTGGACCAGAACCACTCCGCCGAACCGCGCCTGCTGGGACGCATCGAGGACCTGGCGAGCCTCGCCCGCGCGCACTTCGTCGATGAAATCTTCGTCACGATTCCTTCAGCTCGCGAGGTAGTGCGCGCCGTCGCCCTGGAAGCGCGCCGTAACCACCTTGACGTGAAGGTAGTGCCCGAACTCTATGATGGTCTGGGCTGGCGGGCACCGCTCGAGTACGTAGGCGATTTTCCCGTATTGAGCCTGCATCGGGAGCCGATCCCCGTGTTGGGCCTTCTGGCCAAGCGAGCCATGGACATCCTCGTCTCCGCCGTGGGGCTGATCGTGCTCTCTCCTCTGCTGGCAGCCATTGCCATCGCCATCAAGCTCGACTCGCCCGGGCCGGCGTTCTATCTCTCCACGCGCGTGGGCAAGAAGGGGCGGAAGTTCACCTGTTACAAGTTCCGCTCCATGGTGGTGAACGCCGACGCGCTCAAGGACGGCCTTCGGAATCTCAACCAGCGTTGCGGCCCGACGTTCAAGATCTCTCACGACCCTCGCATCACGCGCCTCGGCTGTTTCCTGCGGCAAACGAGCCTGGACGAACTCCCGCAGCTCGGGAACGTTCTGAAGGGCGACATGAGCCTGGTCGGCCCGCGGCCTCCCTCCACCGATGATTTCGACCAGTACAGTCTTGAGCACCTCCGCCGGCTCGACGTCACTCCGGGCATTACCGGCCTCTGGCAGATCAGCGCCCGCCGCGACCCCTCCTTCGAGCGCAACATGGCGCTTGACATCGAGTACATCGAAAACTGGAACCTCTGGCTCGACCTCAAAATCCTCATGAAGACGATTCCCACCGTGGTGGCTGGCAATGGCGAGTAATCCCGTGGTGCGTTCCGCAGACTCTTTCGCCGTGTCGGTGGCTGGGGCCCTGGCGCCGCCCGTCGTCGCTGGGCTCTCCTGGCGCCAGATCCGCTCCTGGACCACCAAGGGCAGCCTGGCCATCGCCGACCAGGGGCTCTTTGCCGGCTCGAACTTCCTGCTCAACGTCCTGCTGGCCCGCTGGCTCTCGCCGGCCGACTACGGCGCCTTCGCCCTGGCCTATTCCGTCTTCTGGTTGTTCGGCGTCTTTCACACCGCCATCCTCACCGAGCCCATGCTGGTCTTTGGCCCAGGCAAATATCGCGAGCGCTTTCCCGAGTACCTGGGGATTCTCCTGCGCGGGCACTTCGCTCTGATGCTCCCCGGCGCGGCGCTGCTCGCGGCCGCGGCTTTTCTGCTCGGATGGCTCTATTCCCCGGCAGTCGAGCGAGCCTTCCTCGCCCTGGCGATTGCCGGACCGTTCATCCTTCTCCTCTGGCTCCTGCGCCGGGCGTTTTATGTGCGGCTCGCTCCAGGCTGGTCGGCGGTCGGCGGGGTCGTTTACCTCGGGATCCTCCTCGCCAGCATCCTGGCCCTCCACTCCGGCGGCCGCCTCTCGCCCGCCACCGGCTTCCTGGCTATGGCCGCCGCCAGCCTCATCACCAGTCTGGTTCTCTTCGCCTTGCTCCGCCCCAAGCTGGCCACTGAGTCGTCCACCATGCGCGCCGTCGCCGCTGACCACTGGCGCTACGGCCGCTGGTCACTCGCCACCGCCGGCCCCGCGTGGTTCTCCAGTAACGTATATTTTCTCGTACTGCCCGCCTGGTTCGGCCTGGAAGCCGCCGGGGCCTTAAAGGCCTTGATGAACCTTACCATGCCCGCACTGCACACCATCTCCGCGCTGGGGGGGCTGCTGCTGCCGGTTCTCGTCCGCGCCCACGACCGTGGCGGCCCGCGCGCCATGTCGAGGACCATGAAGCTGTCTCTCGCCTTGTTTTTCTCGGGTTCCGCCTGCTACCTGGCGCTGCTCTGGGGATTCCGATTGCAGATCTTCGAGTTCCTCTATGCGGGCAAATACGGAGAGTACATCTCGTGGCCGCTGTTGCTAGTGGGCATTGTGCCCATGCTCGCCAGCTTCCCCGCCGTTCTCGGTGGTGCACTGCGCGCGCTGGAACGGCCTGAGTTTGTGTTCTGGGGCTACCTTGCGTCATCTGGGGCCGCACTGGCTGTAGGATGTCCTCTCGCTGTCCTGGCAGGCCCCGAAGGTGCGTTGCTTGGGATGCTCATCTATTACGTGGTCTGCGGTTCGGTCATGCTGGGTCTGCTAAGGAGTGGCTCCTACCTTGATAGGTCTGAGTAGCGAAGAGCTTTCGTCGAAACCTGCCGAGCGATCAGTGGGCGAATTCGTTCTCGCGCTATTCGCGGTCTGGGAGAAAGCCAGCATTCCCTTCGTTGTTCTCAGGAATTACGAGGGTCTTCCACACTCGATTGGCAACGACCTGGATGTCTTGGTGGCGCCGAAACGGCTCCGCGACGCTGAGAGGCTGCTGCTGCAAGGCGCAATGGCGAGGGGATGGAACCTAGGGCAGCGCCTCGCGCGCTGCCTGGGGTTCTCGCCAATTACATTCTATTTCTACAAGCGGACGAGCGAAGAAGTCGTTCATGTAGACCTATTCCGGAACTTGTGCTGGCGAGGGCTGGAATACCTTGACGCCGAGGCGGTCCTGAGTCGCAAGCGGCGGAACGGTGTCTTCTACGTGCCCCACCCACTGGACGAGGCTGCCATTAACCTGCTTGTGCGCCTCCTCTATGGCGGATATGTCAAGGACAAGTACAAAGGGAAGATAGAGAGCACTTGTTTGGATGATCCTCGCGGTTTTTATGAAACCCTCGCAAATCGCTTCGGGGAGCGAGCGGCAGCCGGCATTGGTCAAGCCGTGCAAGGGGGCCGCTGGGAGGCCGTCAAGGCGCAAGCAACTCGTCTGCGTTTCCATCTCCTTGTGCACAATCTGGCCGGCAATCCCGTGCGAGTCTTCCGCACGCTGGCCAGCGACGCCTGGCGGCTGTCCCGGAGGCTGTTTCGCCATCCCCCCGGTGGCATTATCGCTATAGTGGGCCCTGACGGAGTGGGAAAGTCCAGCACGGTCCAAAAGTTTTTGGGTGAACGGGGAATCGCCCGGCTGTTCAATGTAATAAATGGAACGGCCCTTCGCCATTGGAGACCCGGGCTGTTGCCGCCACTGGGCAGCTTTGTGGGCCGCCAAGGCGCGAACCCGGGAGTTCCGCAGCCCCCACGGAGAACACCCGGCAGATTCCAAGCTTTTCGCCTCGCTTACTACTGGATAGATTTCGTGCTCGGTCACCTTCTGAGAGACCGTCTGCAGACCATACGCTCTTGCCTGCTGGTGTACGACCGCTGTGCGCTGGACACGGCGGTGGACCCGGTGCGTTACGGCCTGCGCTCCGCCCGCGGAACCATGCTTCTTTGGAAGCTGATTCCCAAACCCAAGCCGGTCGTCCTGCTTTACGACACTCCGGAGCGCATAGTTGCCCGCAAGGCGGAACTGGGGGAAGAAGAAGTCGCCGGCCAGCTCAAAACGTGGCTGCGGTTAGCCGAACAGGGGCACGTGGACGCGATAATCAGAGTGGATGCGCAGCCCGAGGAGATCGCCCGGCGCATCCAAGACCTTCTGGTTGATGAATTCATCCGCATGAATGGCGGCGACCTCGGCGCGAAGCTTCGTGATGAGGAAGCGGTGAGCACGCTCAGCGCACTCCTCAGCGGCACACAATCCTCACCTTTCGTCGTGGTGCCCTCCAAGCGGCGGCCACGCTTCCTGATCCCGCTTGCGCCACGCAGGGCCGCGGCAGCTTCCTTGAAGGTTTACAACTCCCAGAAACCCCTGGCTCGCCTGGCGAAACATCTATTGGGCATCGGCCTGCGCACGGGGCTGGCGCAACCCTTCCTGCCCACCCAGCGAACCTCCTCTGCTGGGGTCTTGCCGCCAGTTGAAGGGATTGCAGGGCCTTCACTTCAGGACTACCTGAGCGACGTGCTGGGAGAGAAAAACCTCCTCGTGGCCGTGTCTCTCGGCATTCCCGGGCCACATCGGAAGCCCGTTCTCCAACTGATGAACCCACGCGGCGCGACACTCGGTTACGCCAAGGTTGGGTGGAACGAGCAGACCATTGAACTTGTCCGGAGAGAGGAAGCAGTCCTCACCCGCCTCGGGGATGTTCGTTTTTCCACTGCCATCATTCCCAAAGTCCTTCATGCGGGGTGGTGGAATGGGAGCTACGTCCTTGTCGAGGACGCTCCCGCGGGTTCGAGCAAGCCTTCAGGACACGTACTTACTCAGCGCCACTTGGAGTTTTGGCGTGAGCTGCGCTTGGCGACAGCAGCCGGCCAGCCGGCGGCGGGAGGATCGATTGCCGAAGAGCTACGGCGAAGAATCGCGGCGCTCGAAGAACGCGGACTTCACTACTACCCACATCTTCTCACCCAGGCGCTCGCGCGTTGCCTGGATCAACTGGGCGATGCGCCACTTGGGTGGAGCTTCAAGCACGGCGACTTCACGCCGTGGAACATCATGGCCGTCCGTGACAAGCTCTTCGTCTTCGATTGGGAGTACGCAGAAGAAAGCGCGCTGCCCGGCTGGGACCTGTTCCACTTCATCGT
>Ga0315284_10005527_pt1 | contig 17966 bp, 16 predicted proteins | sample YL17G09_16_MG_FD_203696 | JGI IMG/M metagenome (GOLD analysis project Ga0315284, IMG submission 203696) | Sediment microbial communities from Yellowstone Lake, YNP, Wyoming, USA - YL17G09_16 | ecosystem: Environmental > Aquatic > Freshwater > Lake > Sediment | place: USA: Wyoming | collected...
AAAGCCCGATCGGCGAGTGCTGAGCAGCCGCCGCACGTCCAGCGGCTCCAAAAGCGGCAGATCCACCGCCAAGATCAGCGTCCATTCTTTTTGGCAATGGCGCAGCGCCGCCACCAGACCCCCCAGCGGCCCCTTACCCGGCTTGGCATCTCGCAATAAGCCGAATCCCTGATAGCTCTCCGGCTCGAGGTGATCACCGATCAGCACCGGCTTGCTCCCCAATTCTCCGCGGGCAATCCAGCTCGTGCGCCGCCAGAGCGGCATGCCATCCACTTTAATCCCGGCCTTATCCCTGCCCAGACGGCGGCTTCGGCCGCCCATCAGGATATAGCCGCCAACATTTGAGAGCGCTTTAATCATGGCAAAATCGAATAATGGCAATTTTTCACATTTTAGTAAGAATAGGCTCAAATGTCAAGGGATTTCTGTTCATCTTCATTGTGATAATCTTAACTTGCTTTTGCACGCTGATCTTTTGTATATTTTCGATTAACTTAAAATCAGGAGACCCAGGTGGACGTCCTTTCCCAAATCAAGAATAAAGCTAAGTCCCTGAAGCGCACCGTCGTCTTTCCCGAAGGGGATGACGACCGCACCCTGAAAGCCGTCGCCGAGCTGGAAAAAGAGAATATTGTTCATGGCATCGTGCTGGGCGAAGAGAAGCAGATCCGCGCCCGCGCCCGAGAATTGAAGCTGGATCTGGGCGCTGCCGAAATCGTTGATCCCAGGCTGGATCCCAAGAAGGGCGACTACGCCAACCTGCTCTATGAGCGCCGCAAGCACAAAGGCATGACCTTGGACGAGGCGCGCAAATTGACTCTCGACCCGCTCTATTTCGGCGCGCTGATGGTCAAAATGGGTCGCGCGCAAGGTTCCGTCGCCGGAGCAGCCCATTCCACCGGAGACGTCATCCGCGCCGGCCTCTACTGCATCGGTCTGGCGCCGGGAATCAAGGTAGTGTCCAGCTCCTTCATGATGGTCATGCCGTCGGGCCAGGTCTATATGTATTCCGACGGCGCGGTCGTGCCCGATCCCGACGCCGATCAGTTGGCCTCCATCGCCGTGACCGCCGCCGAACTGCACCGCGCTCTGACCGGCGAAGAGCCTGTCGTGGCCATGCTATCGTATTCGACTAAAGGCTCCGCCGAAGGACCGATGATTGACAAAGTGAGGCAGGCCACCGCCATCGCTCAAGAGCTGCGCCCCGATTTGCGCTTGGACGGCGAATTGCAGGTGGACGCCGCCGTCGTCCCTGCGGTTGCCGAAAAGAAAGCGCCCGGTTCGCCGGTGCGGGGCGAAGCCAACGTCATGATCTTCCCGGATCTTAACGCGGGTAATATCGCGTATAAGTTGACACAGCGCCTGGCCGGAGCGCAGGCCATCGGCCCCATCGTGCAAGGTCTGGAAAAACCCGCCTTCGATCTGTCGCGCGGTTGCACCGCGTCGGATATCGTCAACGTCGCCGCCATCAACGCGCTCTTCTCGGCGGCGTTGGAGGGGAAGGGGAAATAGGCGCTCGGCTGCCCTTACCAATAATCCCCCTAAATCCCCCTTTAGAAAAGGGGGACTTGAGGGTGTTCCCCCCTTTCGTAAAGGGGGGATGGGGGGGATTACAGAATCAGGAATATGCCTAAATTGCATCTCAGCGTCGGGATCATCGCCCTGCTCCTGCTCTCTACATCCGCCGCCGTCCAACCGGGCGAAAGCCAGGCCCAAATCGGCGCGGATCTGAGCCTCTGCTCCAAATACATCTGGCGCGGCATGGTCTGGGATGAAGATCCCGTCCTGCAGCCCGACCTCTGGATGGCCGTCAGCCGCCTCACCATGACCTTCTGGGGCAACATGGATCTCACCGACTCGGGCGGCGATTTCGAAGGCCAGTTCAACGAGTGGGACGGCTACATAGACGTTAACCTGGGTTCGCGCGGGCCGCTGACGTTCGGCGCCGGGGTGTACTACATGAACTTTCTCGAATCGTCCGGCGTCGGATCAACAACGGCGGAATTAGGCGCATCGGCATCGGCGAATGTGATTGGCAACCCAACGCTGGCCGCGTATTGGGATATTTGGCAGTATCACGGCGTATATGCTAATATGAGCCTGTCGCACGATGTCGCTCTGGGGCCGAGCGCTTTATCGCTCTCCCTATCCTCCGGCTGGGGAGATCACCGGCATAACGGCATCTCCGGCGCCATCGCCGACGGCGGCCTGTTAGATTTCCAGGCCGGCGCCGCCTATCCCGTTTCGCTGGGATCGTATTTGACCCTGACCCCATCCATCCAATACAGCGCCCTGCTGCAGGATGATGTGCGGAGATATTATGACGATTGCGGGATTGACACGAATAACTGGTTTTTCGCGGTGGTGGCGGCGATATCGAAATAATCCCCCTAAATCCCCCTTTACAAAAGGGGGACTTCGGGGCGTCTCCCTCCTTAGTCTCCCCCCTTTCCTAAAGGGGGGTAGGGGGGATTACAGAATCAAGATGATCACAAAATGACCGAAACCTGCGCCATCTGCGGCTGTCGGCTCAATAGGGCCAAGAACACGTATGCGAGAGATACCGTCAAAGGTCGAGCCCATGCATCCCAGCATCATCTCATTCCCGAAAGGTTCTTCGGACGTTCCGCGAACCGCAGAGGTTCGCAAAGAAAGAAAATATTTGAGGCTTGCCCCTGGGGGCATGAAGGCGAAACGGCTGTCTTCTGTTATGACTGCCACGAGGAATTGCTGCATAATCCCGTGCTCCTGCCCGAGGACATTGAACAGTTCGCTGAACTAGTCCGAAGCAGAGGGCTGGCCGAAGATAAGAAGACCGAATCACGCGAGCAGATCGCCGGAAGAATCAAGCTTTTTCACGAAGTCATCGAACGCGGGCTGAAAGCGATTTATTAAAAGGCTGGCGGGGGCGCCACGAAGTGCTCTCCTCGCCGCAAGACCTGACGCAACGTCAAAAGTGATATCGCCGGAAGAATCAAACTTTTTCACGAAGTCATCGAACGGGGGCTGAAAGCGATGGGGTAAATGGCTGGCGGGTGCCGATAGCCGACAGCACATTGAATGCCCGTGGTTAAGGAATATTAAAGCAGGAAAAAATGAATGCTAAAACTCTTGGTCGTTTAGAAAAAGTCGGTCTACGCGAAGCTTGGATCTCTGAATCCGGTGATTTCACGCCTTGGTTAGCGCAGGAAACCAATCTAAGCCTATTGGGGGAAACCATCGGCCTGGATCTTGAGCTGGAATCGCAGGAAAAAGAAGTCGGTCCTTTCAGAGCGGATATCCTATGTAAGGACACCGCATCCAATTCATGGGTCTTAATTGAGAACCAACTAGAGTGTACGGATCATTCTCACCTCGGTCAGCTTCTTACCTATGCTGCTGGGCTTAATGCCGTTACAATTGTCTGGATTGCAGAGAAATTCACGGATGAGCACCGCGCCACTTTAGATTGGCTGAATGAGCGAACAGATGAGAAGATTAATTTATTCGGATTGGAAATAGAGTTGTGGCGTATTGGTGATTCCGCTATTGCTCCAAAATTTAATATTATTAGCCAACCGAATGACTGGGCTCGAGCTGTGCAGCAGGCTGCTGAACGGGGAGAGATATCAGAACATGAGCAGCATCAGATAAATTTCTGGACGGCTTTCAAGCGGTATATGGAGGAGAAAGGCAGTTCTATTCGTTGTCAAAAACCAGCTCCACAAACTTGGATGAATCACGCTATTGGTCGATCCGGAGTTCACTTAGCTTCAATTATCTCGCTGTTTAATTCAGAAACAAATCTTAAGGAACCGGAAATACGAGCCGAACTCTACCTTTATGGAGCCAATGCTAAGCGGGAATTTGCAGGACTTCAAGCACAAAAAGAGCAGATCGAGGCCGCACTCGGTTTTCCTCTGACGTGGCATAATCCCGAAAATAAGGCAGCATGCCGACTCTATACTCGGCAGAATGCAGATTTTCTCAATGAATCTCTTTGGCCAGAACAATTTGAATGGCTCAGACAACGGCAGGAAATAATGCATAAGATATTCAGCCCAATCATGAAATCTCTCAGACAGGACTCTTTGGAGTAATTAGGGCGTTGTCGAGTTCCCATCCGCACAGTCAATTAAATTGATAACAACCGGAGGCACCCCATACATGAGCATCAGCATACTGGCCCGATCCATCGCCGAATCGCCCACGCTGGCCTTGAACGAAAAGGCCCGCCTGCTGCGGGAAAAAGGCGAAGCGGTCATTCACCTCGGAGCGGGTGAACCGAAGAACAAGGCTCCCCTGAACGCCATCTTGAGCTCCGCGGCCAAGCTCATCACCGGCGACGTGAAGTACACGCCCACCGACGGCACGCCGGGCTTGAAGAAGGCCATCATCCGCTACACGGAAGAGAATTACGACCGGCTGGTCGCGCCGGAGAACATCATCGTGTCGGCGGGAGCCAAGCAGTCGGTCTTCAACATCCTCTACTCGATCCTGAATCCGCAGGAAGAGGTCATCATCCTCGCGCCTTACTGGGTCAGCTACCCCGAGATGGTGAAGATGTGCTACGGCGTTCCGGTCATCGTCACTCCGGAAGACGGCACCTTTCACCCGCGCATGGAAGACATCAAGCGGGTGGTCGGATCGCACACGCGCGCCATCATCGTCAACAGCCCGAACAATCCGTCCGGCTGCGTTTATAAAGAGGCGTTCGTCCAGGAGATGGTGGATTTCTGCGAGGCCAAGGGGATCTACCTGATCATGGACGACATCTACCACAAGCTGATTTTCGACGGCCGGAAGACGCCCAACGCCTACGCCTTTACGAATAAGGACGTCGAAACCACCAGGGTCATTCTGGTCAACGGCATTAGCAAACTCTACGGCATGACCGGCTTTCGCATCGGCTGGTCCATCGCCAACCGCAAGCTCTCGCAGGTCATGATGAACGTGCAGAGCCAGATGACCACTACCACGTCGGTGATCCTGCAGGCCGCCGCGGAAGGGGCGCTCATGGGCTTGCAGAGCATCGTGGATCAACTGCGCCTGACGATGGAGAACAACCGCAACTTCATGGTGCAGGAACTGCGCTCGTTCGAGGGCGTGCACATCATCCCGCCGGACGGCACCTTCTACAGCCTCCCGGATTTCCGCGCCTACAACAAGAATTCCGTGGAGCTCTGCGATTTCCTGTTGAATAAGGCGCTCGTGGTGACGGTTCCGGGCAAGGAATTCGGCATGGAAGGGCACCTGCGCCTGAGTTTCTGCGGCAGCATCAAGGATATCAAGCAGGGCGTCGAACGCATCAAGTGGGCGCTGGATCCGAATTCGCCCAACGAAATCTACATCGGAGAACGCAAGTGCGTGAGGGATTGGCTATGAACAATATGCTGAATATAAAGACTCCAGCTTTGGATCAGGCGAAGGCGCTGAAGGCCGATTACAGCTTATCGAATCACGGCTTGAGCAATCTGGGCAACGTCTATTGGAATCTGGTCACCGAAGCCATTATGGAAGAGGTGATCTTCCGCGGAGAAGGGCGCATCACGAAGGGCGGAGCATTAATCGTCAACACCGGCAAGAAAACCGGCCGTTCCGCCAGCGACAAGTTCGTGGTGAAGGAAGCGACGAATCAGGACAAGATCTGGTGGGGCGAATACAACCGCCCCTTCAGCCCGGACAAATTCGATGAGGTCTATAGCCGCATGCAGGGTTACCTGCAGGGGCGCGATCTGTTCGTGCAGGACTGCTACGCCGGAGCCGATCCCGAATTCCGCCTACCCATCCGCATCATCACGGAATTGGCCTGGCACAGCCATTTCGCCCGCAATATGTTCATCCTGCCGAAATCGGCGGATGAATACAAGCGCCACGTTCCCGACTTCACCATCATCTCCTTGCCGGATTTCAAGGGCTTCCCGCAACTTGACGCCACCGCCAGCGAAACGTTTATTCTGCTGAACTTCGAGCAGAAATTGGGAATCATCGGCAATACGGCCTACGCGGGCGAGATCAAGAAGTCCATCTTCACGGTGATGAACTTCCTCATGCCGATGGAAGGCGTGATGTCCATGCACTGTTCCGCCAACGTCGGCAAAAGCGGCGACGCCGCGCTCTTTTTCGGCCTGTCGGGAACCGGCAAGACGACGCTGTCGGCGGATCCCAATCGTGGTCTGGTGGGCGACGACGAGCACGGCTGGTCGGACGAAGGAATCTTCAACTACGAGGGCGGATGCTACGCCAAGGTGATTTCGCTGTCGCCCACGGCGGAACCGCAGATCTACGCCTGCACTCACAAGTTCGGCACGGTCTTGGAAAACGTCATCTTCGATCCGGTGTCAAGGATGATTGACCTGGACGATTACACGCTGACGGAAAACACCCGCGCCTCGTATCCGCTGGAGTTTATAGACAACGCTCTGCCGGAAAAGCGCAGCGGCCACCCCAAAAACATCATCCTGCTGACCTGCGACGGCTCCGGCGTCATGCCCCCCATCGCCCGGCTGACGCCCGAACAGGCCATGTATCAGTTTATCTCCGGCTATACCACGAAAATCGCCGGAACTGAAATGGGCCTGGGCGCCGAGCCTGAATTGACCTTCAGCTCCTGCTTCGGAGCGCCGTTCATGGTGCATCACCCGTCCGTGTATGCGGAGCTGCTGAAGTCGAAGATGCTCAAGCACGGCGCGGCATGCTGGCTGGTGAACACCGGCTGGGTGGGAGGCCCCTACGGCATCGGCAAGCGCATTAGCATTAAATATACGCGCGCACTGATGAACGCCGCCATGGACGGCAAGCTGGATAAGGTCGAATACAAGAAGGACCCCGTCTTCGGATTCGCCGTGCCCAAATCCTGCCCCGATGTGCCGGACAGCGTCCTGAATCCGGCAGAGGCCTGGGCGGACAAGAACGCCTACATGCAGCGCTACAAGGAATTGGCCTCGCGCTACATCGAGAACTTCAAGAAGTTCGAAGCCGGTTGCCCGGCGGAAGTCCGCGCGGCGGGACCGAAAAGATAGGGGCTGGGTGCTGGGGGCTGGACGCTTGGGGTTAGCCTGCATCACAGTTGCGTCAGTTCTTAGAACGCGCAGCGGGCGAGACCTGACGCCGGTATCACCAGCAGGTCACACGCTTCGCGCAGGACCTGCCGGAACGGCAAAAAGATGACGTGTCATGCCCTTGTGTCGTCAGGACTTTCGTCCTGACGACCTCACGACCGAGCGGCAGAAGGTAACTCCTGCCGCTACAGGAAATACTTCCGGCGCGCATTATGCGAGCACTTTTTATCAGAACAAAGGAAGATTATGAAGTTGCTGCTTATCGTTCTTGGGCTTGTGGGAATCCCCTGTTTGATATCCGCTCAGACGGCTGTGGACAAGAACCTTCCCATCATTGACATGCATTTGCACGCATTCCCGGCAGAGTATATGGGCGAATCAAGCATCCCTAATCCAGTTACAGGAAAACCTTCTGGCGCGACGAGTGACGAAGCCCTTATGCAGGCAACGTTAGAGGAGTTGCGCCGTTACAATATCGTCAAAGCTGTAACGAGCGGACCGCACGAGCTTTTACGTCGCTGGAAATCTGAAGAACCGGGGCGCATAATCGGAGGAGTATATTTCGGTGCAGCAAGATCCCTGCCAGATGTGCAGCAACTGCGGCAGGACTTTATCGCAGGCCGGGTTGGAGTACTGGGTGAATTGGTGGCCCAATATGCTGGGCTTTCTCTGGCGGATTCGTTGTTCGAACCATACCTCGCTCTTGCTGAAGAATTAGACATCCCGGTTGGAGTTCATACAGGCCTGGGGCCCCCAGGAACACCCTACGCCGGGTTTCCTGAATTTCGTGTTACTTATGGTAATCCAGTTCTTCTTGAAGAGGTGTTGATCAGACATCCCAAGCTGCGACTTTACTTGATGCACGGGGGGTGGCCATACTTGGAAGAGACAAAGGCAATTATGTCCGTGTATCCGCAAGTGTACGCTGACCTTGCCGTGATCAACTGGATCATCCCACGGGAGGAATTCCACGAGTACCTCTGAGGTTTGATCCGAGCAGGATTGGGAACACGACTAATGTTCGGATCCGATCAGATGCGATGGCCGGAGGCAATCGGCATGGCCATCGAGGGAATTGAATCAGCTTCGTTTCTCTCCCAAGAACAAAAGCGTGACATTTTTTACGACAACGCGGCGCGCTTCCTGAGGCTGAAGGAGACTGAGGAGTAGATTACATAGAAAGGAATTAGACTTGATTAAAATGCTGCCGGGTCTCTGCACCCGACAGCTCTCGAATGCCGTCAGGTTCGCGGCGAAGCCGCCCCTTCGGGGGAGACCTGACGGCACTACTAATCGCACACCCCTCTCCGAAGGAGTCCTTCGGACAAACAAGGAGTTCATTATGATCTTCATCGCATCGGTACTCATCGCCGTGGTGGCCCTCATCGTCTGGCTAAGCGCCCAAAGGAAGGCGCAACAAAAGAATATCGCCTTCCGCTCCGCCGGTCAAGTGAGTGGACTGGTTGCTGCCGGATGCGCAGTTATCGCCTTGATTATGTGCTTCACGCAGGTCCCGGCGGGGCACGTGGGCGTCGTAGATTTCTTCGGCATTGTGTCGGAGCGGACTCTTCCGGCCGGGATCAATTTGGTGAATCCCATGGCGCGTGTTCTCAAATATTCCATCCAGACCAAAGAACATAAGGAAACGATGCAAGTGCTCTCACGCGAGGGCTTGACCATTGGTTTGGAGGTCAGCGCGATCTACCGACTCAATCCCGATGCGGCGGCCCGCGTCTACAAGACCATCGCCGGCGGCGACTACGAAACCATCATCCTCATCCCGCAATTCCGCTCGATCTGCCGCTCCGTCACGGCCAGTTTTCAGGCCAGCGCGCTGTATTCATCGGAGCGGGAGCGGCTGGGCGCTTCGATTCAAGAAGAGCTGGCCAAGACCGTGGCTCCTCGCGGTGTGATGATTGAAAATACGCCCATCCGCAATGTCGCGCTCCCCACGCAACTCACCGAGGCCATCGAACAAAAACAGCGGGCCGACCAGGAGAGCCAGCGCATGGAATTCATTCTCACCAAGGAGAAGCAGGAAGCAGACCGAAAACGAATTGAAGCCCAGGGTATCGCCGACTTTCAGAAGATCGTCGCCGCCGGCATCAGCGACCAACTGCTGCGCTGGAAAGGAGTAGAGGCAACCGAGAAATTGGCCGCCTCTCCCAACGCCAAGGTGGTCATCATCGGCGCCGGGAAAGATGGTTTGCCCATCATTCTGGATACGAAGTAGGAAAAAACGGGGTGGACGGTTCAGGCAGTTTCATCCGGCGCCCCGCCGCCGCCCCCGCGGCTTCGCCAAATCCTTCGCCCACTGTGCGGGGTGTAATCCCCCCGCGCCTGCGGCGCTCCCCCCTTTAAAAAAGGGGGGAGGTAAAGTCCCCCTTTTATAAAGGGGGATTTAGGGGGATTACAAATGGGCGCTTCGCCTCCTGTCGGAGTCGTTTATTTAAATCAGCGAAATCAATGGAATCCGTGTGAATCAGTGGTTCAGACAATGAAATTTGCCCAGCGCACTTCCCGCATGACCCCCACCATGATCCTGGCGATCTCGGCGCAGGCGTCGAAGGATCCGCGCATCGTCAACCTCTCCGTAGGCGAGCCGGATTTCCCCACGCCGGATGCCATCAAGGAGGCGGGCGTCAAGGCGATCCGCGAAAATTTCACTCATTATACCGCCGCGTCCGGCATTCCCGAACTACGCCAGGCTGTTGCCGAGCGCGTCAGCCGCGAAACGGGAATCCCCCGAAAGCCCGAAGAGGTGGTCATCTCCTGCGGCGGCAAGCACGCCATCGCCAATGCGATCCTCGCACTTGTGGACATCGGCGAGCGCGTTCTGTTGCCATCTCCCTACTGGCTGGCCTATCCCGAAATGGTCTATCTGGCTCAAGGAGAGGTGATCGAGCTTCCCACCGATCAGGAGAACGGCTTCCGCATCAAGCCCGCGCAGTTGGAAACCGCCCTCGCCGTCAATCCCAAGCTGCTGATATTGAATTCTCCCTCCAATCCTACCGGCGCGGCCTACGGAAAAAAGCATTTGAACGCCCTGGTCTCCATCCTGAAGGGTTCGGACGTTTTCATCATCAGCGATGAGATCTATGATAAGATGCTCTACGACGGCGCGCAGCAGGCCAGCCTGGCGTCCTATAAAGAAATCAGAGACCGCGTCATCCTCGTCAATGGCGTATCGAAAGCCTATTGCATGACCGGCTGGCGCATCGGCTGGGCGGTCGCGAGCGCTGAAATCGCCGATAAAATCGGCATTATCCAATCGCAGATGACCTCTTCGCCCAGCTCCATCAGCCAGAAGGCGGCGCTTGAGGCGCTGAGCCGCCCCGATGCCGAGATGGCTCCCATGCAGAGGGCTTTCCAGGAGCGCCGCGACAGGGCTTTGGCAATGGTAAATGAACTTCCCGAGGTGAAATGCCACCCGCCGGAAGGCGCTTTCTATCTCTTCCCGGATGTATCGGTCTATTTGCCTCCGAAGAATCCCCGGCAGGAACCGCCGCAACGGACAATGGCGCTGGTGCGCTATCTCATGCAGCACCACAAGGTAGCCGTCATTCCCGGCTGCGCCTTCGGATCGGACGATCACATCCGCATCTCGTTCGCAACCTCCATGGACAAGATCGACGAGGGAATCCGCAGAGTGGGGCGGGGGCTGGAGGGATTTCGGAAGCTTTCTCCTGAAGAGAGGGGGGTGTTTGAGAAGCCGATTAAGGATTGAAAATCACTGACAGGTTGACCTGACAGGTCAGGGTGAATCGCAGCGGGCCAACCAAAGCAAAAAAAGAAATTTGGGAAGCGAATCCCAAGGCGGGCCGGTGCAAATCGGCCCGCCTCATTTTAGAAATCCATGATTATCGCTTTCTTAAGTGCGCGATGTGTTCCACAGCTTTGATGGACGCATCAATTTCTTGCTCCGTATTGAACGCCCCGATGGCGAAACGCACGCCTCCATGAATAGGAACAATCCCGAGCTGCTCATGCACCAGCGGTGCACAATGCAGGCCGGTGCGGGTGGCAATGTTATGATCCACGTCCAACATGATGCCGACGTCACCGGCTTCCGTGCCTTCGATGTTCATCGTGACAGTGGACAAATGATGCTCCAGATCATCGCACCCGTATATCTTGACCCTGGGGATTTCGTTGAAACCGGCGACCAGCTTGCGCGTGAGACGCATTTCATGATCCCAGATGTTCTTCATCCCCTGCTGATCCAGCCAGTCCTGGCCGGCCCACAGCGATGCGATGCCGAGCAGGTTGGGGGTACCGCACTCCAAGCGGTACGGGTACTCTTCCAGGTGATAGGGATACGCGGAACGCACTCCAGTGCCGCCGGCGCGGGTCTGCAGTATATCTACATGCTTGCGGACGCACAAACCTCCAATACCTGTGAATCCCATCAAAGACTTGTGACCGGTGAAAGCCAGTACGTCAATGTTCATTTCTTTCATGTTGATGGGAATGACACCGGCCGTCTGCGCCGTGTCTATGGCGAACAGGACGCCCTTATCCTTGCACACTTCCCCGATGTCCTTAACCGGTTGCACCGTACCCAGCACATTGGAACCGTGATTGATGATGACCAGACGAGTATTGGATTTGATGGCCTTTCGCACGGTGTCCGGTTCAATGAATCCTCGGCCATTGAAGGGGAGATACGTGGCCTCAATGCCATTGTCACGAACCAAGTGGTTGACGGGCCGGATGACGGAGTTGTGTTCCAGGTTGGTGGTTACGACATGATCCCCAGGACGAAGCAATCCGTAGAGGATCAAATTCAAGGCGTCGGTGGCGTTGTAGCCGAAGCAGAGTCGTTCCGAAGCATCTTCATCCCCGCCGAAAAATTTGGTCAGGCGCTTTCGCAAATCATCCAAAATGTTGCCCGCTTCAATAGCCTTGTCAAATCCGCTACGACCGGGATTCACGCCAGTGTTGCGGAAGAAATCGAACGCGAAATGATAGACGCTCTCGGGCTTGGGCCAGGTAGTCGCTGCGTTATCCAGATAGATGATGTCGGTCATCGTTTGAGGTTTCCTATGCTGTTTAATGGCAGTATTTGGATTTCGGCTGCAGGTGCCAGTTATAGCAGTTCCCAGCTTAGATAGGGATGTCTAACATCCTCCATGGCGTTGACGATCAGTTCCACTAGTCCGCCGTAGTACAAGCCGGATTTTTCCTTAGCCTTATAGTAATCAAAGAGATCGCGGAATTGCCCTTTGCAATTCGAACAAGGAGCACATACATACTTGGGTACGGACGGTCCAGGATCTTCATTTGCGAAAGCGTCTAAGACCTGTCGAAATTTTTTCCGGCCGGCGATTTGCAGCCTCCAATCCATGAAATTATAGGGCGACATGATAGCAAAACCACTGCCGCCGCCGCAACAGTAATTGCGAGTACCGTGCGGTTCCATTTCGCGGAAACGCGGCGCCAGATAACGCAGAATACGGCGTTGTGGTTCGACGATGCCCATGGAACGAACCATGTTGCAGGGATCGTGCAGGGTAACGGGAAAGTCATTGCGGGCAGGATCGAATTTAATCCGGCCGCTGAATACGATTTCGGCCAAAAGAGCCATGGAAGACTCTCGCGGCACACCCTGAAAAAGCCGGTCGGCAACGATGCCCAGGGCTTTGTGCTCATGTCCGCATTCACCCATGACAATCTTCTTGACTTTCAATTTCTGGGCGATTTCAAGATGTTTGTGTGCGATGCGGGCAAGTTGTACATCATCATAAAAAAGACCATAATTTACACCATCGTAACCCACGAGATCACTCGATAGCGTCCAAGAAATTCCGGCGGCATTCAAAATCAGGGCGAAACATCCGGGATTGTCGGGCCACGCCAGAATCTCGCCGGCATTGTGTAATAGAAGGACATCTGCGCCTTCCACGTCCCATCGGGTTTCCACCTTGATGCCGGTGCGCTCGGTCATCTCCTCATCGATGAACGAAACGTTATCTTTCACCGCCAGGGGAATCATGCCGGTACTGGAACCCACGCGCAACTGTTGAACAGTGCCTTTTTCATGGAGATCCCTGGAGCTCAGGCCCATTTCCGAACTAAATAATTTCCGTATCTCCCGTGCGATCAGACCATTGTCAACCCCTACAGGACAACTCTGGGCGCAACGCCGGCACAACGTACAGCGATAGCTTAATTCCAACAGCCGCGCAATCAGGGTCCAATTCAGTTCGATATTACCGTGCTGAAATCGTTTAAATAGGGGATTTCCCGGTTTAACATATTTGTAGTACAGACGCCTTAATATTTCGGCACGAAAGGTCGGACGATAGGCTTCATTTTTGCCGCTGGCTTCATAAACCGGACAGTCCTCCGCGCACGTTTGGCAGGCCGTGCACTGTTCCATGGAAAGAACGAGAGGTTCGAGAAAGGTCCAGTTGTTCTCGCGTGAAAACAGCTTGTGGAGGCCGTTCAGGAAGGTCTGAATCAACTCCATTTCCGATTCGCGGGAATCAGGCCGTGGAATACCTACGCAAAGAGTATCATCCAGGGAGGCCTCGTAAGCTGCTCGGATTTCCGCCGATAAAGGCTTAAACTGAGGCAGCGCTTCGATCTTATCGTAAGGTGGAGGCAAGGCGAGGAGATCCAGCGGATCAACCTGAGCCAGTTGTTCTGAGGATTCGCTTATGTCAGTGATCTTGCGCGGTTCTCTTCGCATGGAATCAGGATTTCTTCTGTTCACCGGTTTCGCCGACGATCTGCGTCCAGGTTTTACGGCCGTCCGCACCTACATGCGGAGCCGACCAGCTCACCGGTTGGCCCTCCAAGCGCTCGATGCGCGACTGCATTTTACCACCCGCCATGTTGGGAGCATCCTCCCAGCGGACATGGTGATAGGTAAAAAATTTCATGAAGGCGTGGGTCATGTGGGTAAAGGGAAAATAGGCCATGAAAAACAGCATCAGGCCGGCATGCCAAGCTCCCGCTGCGGACAGAGGCGGAAGATCGCGAAATCCGATCAGAGCGGTCAACAGATCACAGGCATGTTCCGGCCAGGCCGCATCGCCGGCGATCCAGATCAATCCGCTGATGAAGATGGCAAGGGTCAGCAGCAGGTTGAAATAGTGACCCGGAGTGTTGAACGCGCGCATTTTGCGGGAGGTCAGGCGCAATCCCAGCAGGATGATCCCACCCACGGTTCCCAAGATAAACGAGAGCCAGGCTAAAACCGGGACAAGGGCCATCGCGGGGGCTGTCAGCGCCGTCAAGCCGACCAGATCGGCAAGGATGATCTTCACATTCAAGACCAGGCCGGTGACCAGGATATATAGGCCCCAATGGAAGGGAAAAGAGCCCCACCACAACGCACGATTGTGTTCGAAAATCCCTTTTAGGCTGAGAATTTCCACCATCATGGCGCGCAAGGTGCCGGCGTGATTGACACGGCGCGGCTTGGTCCACCAATTAACCTCTTCCAGAATGGAGCCGCCATAGCGAGCTCGGCCAGGCTCATGCGGGACGGGGTAAAGCTCCCAGCGCAAGTGCATCGGCAAAGTGGCTGCACGCCTGATTTTGAATATGACACCTGCAATCAGTGCCAGCGATGCCATACCCGCTGCAATATGCCACATTATGTGCGAGTTCTATCCGCCTTATTCATCAATCCCGTAATATAATTATTAGCCCAGTCAGCTTCAAGCAAAATCTCCGCGAAATCCAAAAGAATCATTTGATTCTTCCATGGAAAGACCATATATTACTTGATTATGGTATGAATGCTTCGACTGCAGGTTTTATCTCATCAGTTTCTGATCCGCGAAAAAGCCATGGGAAGGTTCTGGAGATGTCAACTATCGCATATAATAATGTGCAGGTTATCGTCGATGAGGATGGATTCATGGCGGAGCCTGAAAAGTGGTCAGATGAAGTAGCACTAGCATTGGCCAGCACGGAAGGTCTATCCGCACTGTCAGAAAAGCACTGGAAGCTGATCAATTACATTCGGAATCACTACCAGAAGTTCGGCATCGCTCCAATGATCCGCAAGATGTGCAAGGAAACGGGTTTTTCTCTGCAAGAAATTTACGCGTTGTACCCCTCCGGTCCCGCGAAGGGAGCCTGCAAGGTCGCCGGTCTGCCAAAGCCCGCCGGCTGCGTCTAATCCCGGGCTTTCACTCCGGTGTCAAATCCGCCAGGCCTTCAAATACTCTAAATCCCGTCAGTTGAATGTGCGGAGTCAGGTCGTTAGCCTTGACCGGCTCCTCTCTCATCAGAGCGGTGCTCAAATACTTCTTATTATCATCCGCGAATACGGTCACTACCACTGAATTCTTTCCCAACTCGTTCTGCACCTTGAGCGCGCCGATGAAATTGGCGCCCGATGATATCCCCACGGCCAATCCCAATTGCGTCGCCAGCTTCTGCGCCATTTGAATGGCGTCGCCATCTGAAGCCTCGACCACCTCATCCAGACTTTTCAAATTCACAATAGCCGGGATGAATTCATCCGATATTCCCTGAATGCGGTGATGACCGACTTTGCAGCCGGTGGATAGCGTCGGCGATTCCGTCGGTTCCAGCGGATAGATCTTGACGTCGGGATTCTGTTGGCGGAGAAATTGGCCGACGCCCATGATGGTCCCGCCCGTCCCGACGCCGGCCACGAAGGCGTCCGGCACCAGGAAATTGAATTGAAGCTGCCACCAGATTTCCGGCCCGGTCGTCTCCGCATGAGCCTCGACGTTGGCCTGGTTGGCGAACTGGCGCGGCAGAAAGATGTGCGGCTGTTCGGCGGCCAACTTCTCGGACCGGCGGATGCTGCCCAGAAACCCGCCCTGTTCTCGGGTCACCGGCTTGATTTCGGCGCCGTAGCTGCGGATGAGTTCCACACGCTCGCGGCTCATCCAGTCCGGCATGAAGATAATCACCGGATGCCCCAGCGCCCGGCCCAGCGCGGAAAACGAGATGCCGGTGTTGCCGCTGGTGGCTTCGGCGATGGTGTCTCCCGGCTGAATATCCCCCTGCTCGTAGGCGCGCTGCAAAATATACAGAGCCATCCGATCCTTGATGCTGCCGGTCATGTTCATCTGCTCGGATTTGGCGTAGATGACGCGCTTTTCGCCGCGATAGGTGAACTCAATCGCCAGCATGGGAGTATTGCCGATCAGGCGCTGCAGGCCTTTCAGGCGTTCGGCGACGAGGGGATGAAGGGCGGCCGTTTTTTCCAGGTCAAGCTTCATGGCGGATCCAAGGTTTTCCACAATTTAATAACTTTGGATCCTGATTTCAAGCGAAGAGTTGGCCAGTAAACAATGATGAAACAGCCCAAGGGTCTGCCCGAAAAGTCCATAGCGGCGATTGGCCGCTGAGGATTGATCACCTTCTTCCTTGCATCACGCCGCTGGATTTATTAATTTGGTTAAAATTGCCGTTTTGAAGGAATTCCTCTCGAGCCAGGGTGATACACATGCTTAAATCAAAACTTCTTCCGCCTCACGGCGCCAAAGAGCTGAAGGTCCTATTGCTGGAAGGCCAAGCCCGCGCAGATGAGTTGAAAAAGGCCAGGACTCTGCCCCAGATTATGCTGACTTCGCGCGAAGTCGGCGACCTGATCATGCTGGGCATCGGCGGCTTCACTCCGCTGGACGGCTTCATGGGACAAGACGACTGGAAAGGCGTCTGCGCCGACATGAAGATGAAGTCCGGCCTGTTTTGGCCCATTCCGATCACTCTATCCACCGATCAGGCCAATGCGGATGGCGTCAAAATCCGTTCCGATGTTGCCCTGGTGAACTCGGAAGATGGCGAGATCATGGGCACGATGAAGGTGGCCGAAAAGTACCGCATTGACAAGGAATTCGAGTGCAAGAACGTTTTTCGCACAGCGGACCCGAATCACCCGGGCGTGAAGATGGTCATGGAGCAGAAGGAGATCAACCTGGCCGGGCCGGTGAAGGTTCTTTCCGAGAGCACCTTCCCCACGGAATTCAAGGGCATCTACCAGCGCCCTTCGGAAAGCCGCAGGATGTTCGAAGAGCGCGGCTGGAAGGACATCGCCGCCTTGCAGCTCCGCAATCCCATGCACCGCAGCCATGAATATTTGGCGAAAATCGCCGTTGAAGTTATGGATGGCATCTACATTCATCAGTTGGTCGGCAAGCTGAAGCCGGGCGACATTCCTGCCGACGTGCGTGTGAAATGCATTGACGTCCTGGTCGAGAAGTATTTCGCCAAGAAAACCGCCATCCAGGGCGGCTATCCGCTCGACATGCGCTACGCCGGCCCCCGCGAGGCTCTGCTGCACGCTGTCTTCCGCCAGAATTACGGCTGCAACTACATGATCATCGGCCGCGACCACGCCGGCGTGGGCGACTACTACGGCCCCTTCGATGCCCAGAAGATTTTCGATGAACTCTGGGATGGCGCCCTGCTCTGCAAACCGCTGAAGATTGACTGGACCTTCTGGTGCTACAAGTGCGGCGGCATGGTTTCCATGAAGACCTGCCCGCACCAAAAAGAGGATCGCCTGATGCTTTCCGGCACCGCCCTGCGCAAGGGCCTATCCGAAGGCGGCGATATCCCCGCGGAATTCAGCCGCCCCGAAGTGCTGGCCATCCTGCGTGATTACTATGCCAAGCTGGAGCAGAAGGTCGAGATCAAATTGCACGGCCACGCCACGGGAGAAGCCAAGAAGTGACAAAAGCGGGGCTGGCTTTCACGCCCGCTCCGGAAGAATAGAGTGTTAGAAGCCTGCCAAATGCAATGAACATCGGATACGTTCAATTCGCCCCCGTCCTGGGCGATCTCGAGGCCAATCTGTCCAAGATCGAACGCCTCCTGGCGGCGGTGCCTGCGGCGGATTTGTTGGTTCTGCCTGAGCTGTGCAGCACCGGCTATGGCTTCACAGCAGCCGCGCAGGCGCGCGATCTTTCCGAAGAGATCAGCCGCAGC
>Ga0315284_10005528_pt1 | contig 17961 bp, 13 predicted proteins | sample YL17G09_16_MG_FD_203696 | JGI IMG/M metagenome (GOLD analysis project Ga0315284, IMG submission 203696) | Sediment microbial communities from Yellowstone Lake, YNP, Wyoming, USA - YL17G09_16 | ecosystem: Environmental > Aquatic > Freshwater > Lake > Sediment | place: USA: Wyoming | collected...
CTCTCGGATCGCGCACTTGACTGGCGTCTCATCCTTTTCCATCCGCCCGCCCGCTATGTCTATGCCTCTCGTCTCATGCTGCATCAGATAGTAGTACTCGCCATCGTACGGTATGACAAAAGCCGCGGTACAGGGCAAACTGTCATCACACTGCGGCCAAGTATATCCGTAACCACGGTCTGCCGGTGAGTATATGATCTCCGATACGCAGTCTAGCCATTTGGTCTGACTACTCTCTTTGTCTTTATGGTTGTACCCGTAGTTTTCGATGCGGCGATTTAGACCAAAGTCTTTCCAGATAGGCGTGAAATCGACGTACGTTTTAGTAGATGCGGCTTTCTCCAAACATATCGCGATAACAGTCGACTTGATGAACTCTAGAGTCTGTTCGGCATACTCGTTCAATAGTTCAACTTCATTGACATCATCGAAATTATGATCAACTGTATGCGCGAATAGCTCTTTCATGATGAACGAATCGCCGTTACCGTGGCATCCGGCGGCAGGCAGCTCGTACACCATGCGGTTCGACATCTCGTGCGGCTTATTACGCTCGAACCCTCTGTACTCAACGATAATCTTTTGCGTCTTATGGTTTGGCGCCTCGACATGTATCGTACAATGATTCTCACATTCGATGCTCATCAGCCGGCCGCCAGACACAGAGTACGTGTTCGATATAATGCTGACCATCCGATCGCCGCCGTACCTAACAGATCCGGCAAAACTGTCTTCTACGTCGTACGTCGGGTCTCTTGAAATATTCCGCCTATCGTCATCCGTGTTGTATGCTTTCATCAGGTTCGTATTTTCTTGGGAATAGATGGCCCGAACATCTAACTCTTCAGTTCCGGCCTTCCAGTACGCCGTAGAGTTCATGGCTGTACACTCTAATGGGATGTCATCCATGAACCAGTCGCACAGATCTATCGGATGGCACAGCTTTTCAACCCAATGCCCGCCAGATTCAGATTTATGCCCTCGCCATCCGTCTCTAGCCAGCACACCGTGACCTTTCCATAGAGTTTCGTTCAGAACGATGTTCAGAACGCGGCCCGTCGTAAAAAGCTGCTCCGAATCGACTCTGCCGTAGCTCGTCGTAAGTTCTGGTATAGAGTCTGTCAGAAGCTCTTTGACTTTGACCCAGACAGGCGCGTGTCGCAAAACAAAACCGCTAAAGATCGGCTTTCGTGCGATCAGAGCAGCTTGCTGAATCCTCATCGCATCATCGATCGTCGTACACAGAGGCTTTTCACAAAACACGATCGATCCGGCTTCTAGCGCTACAATAATCTCATCCGCATGCCGCGAGTTGACGGATCCCACGATCGTAATATTCGGCTTACATTTCTGTATCGCGTCGGCCGTTAGATCAGGCGTGTAATCGATAAAATCGATCGCATGCTCTGTCAGCTTTTTCTTGAACGGCTCGATAGACTCCCGCACACAATCGTAGATCCCGACAACAACGAGCCGCTTATTTTTGGTAGATTCGACAAATTTCGCATAATCGGCTAGTTTCGCAAGGTCGGCGAATTCGGTTTCGGCACCTACGATAATCTTTTTCAACTCGATCAGCAGAGCGATAGACCTGGCAGAGCAGCCTGAAACAAAAACCGTAAAATCTGACATCTGTATGGGATACTGTTTTGACTAATCTTATAATAGTCAAAACATAATAAGGCACGCAAGCCGTACTATTTTCAATTTTTTACTTTTTTGGGATCCGCTTCTCTAGCAGAGCCACAAGCTCGTCGTTCCGCCATAACGTAGATCTAGCGGTACTGATTATGGATCTGTACAGCACGAATAGCCCGTCGAACTTCATAATATCGGCCCCGTTATCCAGAAGCAGGGTCGCTAGATTCAGATCTCCTAGCCTGCATGCGATTTTTAATGCCGTATCACCGTATGCTACGTAATCCACGTCGGCCCCGATACTCAGCAGCGTTTTCGCCATATCGTAGTATCCTTGCTCTGATACGATCAGCATGTACTTAGAGTAGTACGATCGGATTCTGTTGATTTCTTCGATCCGCGCTTTTACACGTGCTGTATGCAGCAAAAACACATCCAGCAGCTTCGACGATCCGGTACCTATAACGTAGTCGCTGCACGCCGCAAAACTGATGAAGTCATCGAAATTGTTTATTTTGATCAGCACCTTCTCCAACAGACTAGAGTACATCAGCATATGCTCTAGGGTCGTACTCCTAAGATCTGTGTCGAAAGTCGACGAGCTGTCATTCGCCATGCCGTACTTTGATACGCCGGCTTTAACCAGCGATACGTACGCATTTATGTTTGGGTGTATGCCGGTCGGTATGTATCTGTACCCGTCGATGTCGAACACTTCGAGCAGCAGCTTTATGTACGCATTACTCAAATCGTAATCTTCGGATTGTTCGATAGACTTGGCCAGCAGCTCAACCAGATTCCCGAAGTCGTAGATGCATTTCGATTTGTAGCCTACGATGATCTGTGTAGAGCCATTTAGATTCAGACCATGTTTTACTAATAATCGCAGAGTGCTATGGACCTTACGAATATACTCCGCATCGTTTAGTGATATGCCTGCATTATAGAACCCGATCATGTTCCCTGTGCAGAACCCTTGGACTTTGACATTTTTGTCTAGAACACCCAGCAGATCGTTCAACAGATCCAGATTAGACTGCTCGAACTCATCTTTGCACGACGCTTGATTCTCCGCTATCCACTTGAGCCTCTTCGATGATATACTTTTACTTTTGCTGTCATTCGCGTGATACTCTTCGTTCTTAATCAGCTTGTAGTACCTGTTCATCAGCGGTTCACCAAATATGAGTCTGATCAGACTGGAATCGAATCCGCTGAGCCCGGCTAGTTTGTACGCCCGTAAAGCTTGATACAGTACAGAGTGTTCGCCGTACGGTACGTGCTTAATGCCGAGGTCGTATACCATTCTCATGTCTTGCAGAACCGTCAGATCGAATCCCATGTCGATGAGTATAGCCATATACTTCGGATCGTACGCGGTTTGCACAAACAGTTTCATGATGAACGAAGACTGTTGTTTTGTGAGCCTAACGCCTGTATTTTTGATCGAAATCAGAAGATCCGCATTTGTTACGCATGCCGAACATATGAGAGCTATCTTGTCTTTGACAGATAGCTGTAAGACGTAGCCGTATTTATCTGTTTCTGTATTAGCTGTATCCGTATTAGTTGTATCCGTATTAGCCGTATCCGTATTAGCCGGATCCGTATAGACACCGCTTATACGTTTTGTATTAATACGTAGCGTGTGTTGTTCCATCACTATTACAGTTATGCGGGAATTTATTTTGATACGAAACGCTCTGAATAGCTTTTTCATTTTTTCCCGTAGTTGATGGGGATAGACGAACTAGGTTTCATCCGTGGGCATGTACTGCATTTCTTTTCAATAATCGGATTCTTTTCCAGACACGCGCATAACCAGTACTCAATAACGGGCTCCGTTTTGCTAGAATTAGAGTTAGAACACCCGTCACACTCGCCTGTTAGAACAGACACCGGTCTAGAATACGCATCTAGATCGACATCGATGTTACACGAACCGCACGCCCAGACAGCCGATCCGTTCGAATTTGTAGAGATCGGCGATATGAGCGAAATATTCGGCGCCACGTAAGCCATGCTCTCTACTATGCTTTTATAAAATAATTGAGACCGGTGAAGTGTACGAGCGTATAAGTTCAGCTGTACAAGTTTGTCTGCGGCTTCTTCCGGCTAATAACACAGATCCGGCATACGTCGGTTGTCGGCGGATTTTGCATGTCGCACCGGTCACACATCCAAGAATCTGCATCGGATTCGATTTGCTCTCGATCGTCATCGGGTTCCTTTCCACAATACATCCCGCACCGATCGCAGTGGTTCGTATTACCCGGCTCGAACTCACCGCACTTGCATCGGGGCATGATGGGCTGAGCAGGCTTAACGGATTCCGGTTCAGGTTCTGCGAATCCGACGGATTTGACGGGTTCAGTCGGCTCAACATCCATCGCATCGGGTTGTTGAGCCGGTGAGTTTGGCGGGTTTGGTGGGTTTGGCGGATTTGGCGAAGCGTATGAGAGCTCCATAACTGTATCTGTGACCGTACTAGGCGGTTTAATCTTTGGCGTAAATCGGCTCGGTTTGGTCTGACCGACCTGACCGACCTGATGGACTTGGCTTGCGCTGTATTTGTTCCGAGCGCACTTCCCGCACGAGATCACAGAATTCGGATTGATTTTCGGTTCCGATACACCCTTAATTTGAACCAGACATCCGCACTCCCATCCGACTTGTACGGGTTTCATAGGAATACGTTGAGGCATAGAGCAGATAATGCATCGATTTGAGACGGCGATATTCATACGGCCGCATTCGCATCGCCAATCGTCTGGGCGGTAAGGGCCGCCAGCGTGACTGATGTACTGTAGTTCGCCAGAACGCTGTGACGCCATAACGCCAAGTGTAATATAGGGAAAAATAAATGAGACGTACAGCGGGTACGATTTTCAATTTTATCGTACGACAGCCTTGTCAATTCTGCTAGTCTTGCCAGCCTTGTCAGCTTTGTCAGCTTTGTCAGCTTTGTCAGCCTTGCCATCCTTGTCATCCATATCGACCATCCATCCCGGCGGTTTGATGCCTGTCTGATCGTGGATCGTTGAAACAAGAGGCGGCACCATCTTCAGAACGTCTGCGATGTTCTTGGCGTACGACCCGGATCCAGATCCATTACTATCCATCCCGCTCCAGATCGTGATCTTCGGGTTGAGCCCTTGGATAGCCGCCGCATTTGTTTGGGCCAGCTTCTCGTACAGCCCTTTGTCTAGCATGATGTACCGCATCAGCGAATCTGTGTTCCCGCCAAAAGACTCGATGAGCTTTTCGATACCGGCGGACTGAGCATTGTACACAGCCAGTATACCGTCTGCCTCTTTTTGCTTCGCGAACAGTTTGGCTATGGCCTCTATCTCCAGAGCCTTGGCTTTGCCTTCAGCTTCTTTCATATTGATCTCTGCATGAACTTGAGCGTGAGACAGGTCGGACGCCCGAAGCTTTTCGGTCTCCATAGCTATACGGCGCTGTTCGACTTCTTTTTGTAGCTCGGCCTCTCGGATCTGCGCCGTCTTCTCTGCTTCGATATTAGCCAGCTGAGTCTTTTGAGACGCCGCAGCATGCACAACAGCTAGTTCGGCTTTCGACAGCTCTATGTCTTGCCTGCGCTTGTTCTCTTGCAACACGGTTTCGGCTTCGAATGCCGCAACCTGTTGACGCGTCGTGGCTTCTCGTTCTTTTTGCCCGATATCGCCGACCTTCTTGGCTTCAGACACGTCTACCTTGGCTCTGTTTTCTGCCTCACTGCGCTTCTTTTGACGCAAAAAGCTGAAGTACTCGCTGCCCACCGAATCCGTCATCTCTTTGACATTCGCGTTGTAGATTTGAAGGCCGAACTGATCCATCTCATTCTGAACATTCTTGATCAGGATCTCTTTGAACGCCTTCCGATCGTTGAAAATCTCTTCGATCTTCATCTGAGCGGCTAGGCTACGGGTCTCACCTTCCAGAACACCTTTGATCAGCGCATCTATACGGCTCTTCTGCTCAGGCTGATCCCTATCCCTATCATCGGATGTCGGTAACAGCTTCACGTACTTCATGAGAGACGAAATGTCGTCTTTGGGGCCGATCGTAAAGACTCCGGGCAAAACGAACTCCATCTTTTCGATGCTCATGGCTTGCAACTCGAAAGTGTAGTTCACCGGATGCATCGAAATATACTTGTACGTTTGGAACGGCCATTGAAATCCTTGCTTGCCGATCTCCATGTCTTCGATGAATAGGCCGGTGCGTACCAGATACTCGTCGGGCCTCGAAACCCTGTACCGGTTGTACACGAAAGCCGACGCTCCGATGATAGGTACGGCCGACGCTGTTAAGCTTGTCAGCATCGTTAGATCGTCGGGGGTGATGTAATAGTTTCGCTTTTGTGTGATGGGCATAGGCGTCTGATGTCTATGTTCGTTATGGCCCAGCATAGAATGAGCAGCCAGAGGTCTAACAGCCCCCAGTAGGTTTTTAGCGTGCTTGACAGATCGCAGCATGGTGTGATATTACGTTGGTGTGATGGATTTGGATAAGCTAGATAGACGACGTAGAATGTACAGCGGCTGTACTTTTCAACTTTTTTGCAAAGAACAGTGGAAAATGAAAATGTGCATCTACTGCACTCAAACTAAAGAGTTTTCGCCACTTTCACGACGCCCTTATCGACAGACCATATGGCATCCCACTTGAGCTTCTTATGGATCCGCTCAAGGTGTGAGATCACAATGATCGTGACGGTCGGGAATCGTGTTTGTACGGCTTCGATGATCTCGTAAGCCATCGGCGGGTCTATGCCTTGCTCCGGCTCGTCAAGGATAAACATCCGATGCGCTTGCGGATCCTCAGCGATTAGCTTGATCAGCTTGTAGATGAGGATCGCTAGCATGAGACGCGCTTTCTCTCCACCTGAGTGCCTCTCCTTGATCTCGATGTCGAACGGGTTGGGCGTTGGTTCGGTCTTGGATTGTTCGGTCTTGGATTGTTCGGTCTTGGATTGTTCAGCCTTATTTTCTTCGTCGCTCCCGGTCTTGACCTTTGGGCCGAACTTCAGTTGATGCGCGACGTAAGTGTACGGCCTGCTCTCTTTGATCCAAGAGCCGATAGCGTTCAGCAGCATACCGTGGATAGTCCATTCGGGGTAGACCTTCAGCTTCTTTGTAACAGGCTTCAGGTTGTGAGACCATTCTGCGGTGCGGGCTAAGTCCAAACACTCTTGGATGACCGCATCGTCTTGTTCGTTGTAGAACAGCTGTCTGATGGTAAAGACAGACGTCGGGATGACAGACATGATCGACTGGAAGAACTTGATCACGTTGTGACAGTACGCGCTAGGCGATAGCTGCATCTGAGTCCACGAGCTCAAGATCGTTAGGCCTACGATCTCGCCAAGCATCGTACTCACCAGTGTGCTCTTGCCCGAAGCCGATGGGCCTTGAACCAGATACTTGCCGCCCTTGTTGATCAGAAGCGCGCTCTGTATCTCGAGCTTGAAGTCGTGTTCCACAGTTTGAGCAGGGATCACCATACTGTCCGGCAAGTCTTGCTTCTCAACATCGCCGATGCCTTTTTTTGCATCTTCCGAACACTTCTCGACTGTCTGTTCGAAAGACACGAAAGACTCTTCCATGTCCGACCAGTTGTTCGAAAATCTCATCAATTGGCTGAGAGACGATGAAAAGGATCTGAGGCTGCCCATGATCAGGAAGAACGTAGCGATGTCTATGCCGCGGTTGAAGTAGATTATGATCATGATGATCAAACCGTTCGTCAGCTGCGTCCGTAGATCGATAGTCTGCCACAGCCCGATGGTCTCCATCCGTCCGGCCTCTAGATTGATCTCGATGTCAGACACTACTTCAGGTCCTTCGTTCTTGTACTGAAGACGGGGTAGGCTCATCTGCTTGTTCGATCGAAGCTTCTCATCTTCGTCCCGAATCTCGTTTCGCCTCCTGAAGAAGTATCTGAAGACGTCGCGGGTGAAGATGTTGTACGACACGATATTAACAACAATACACCAGAACATGTACGATGTCATGCCGTTCGACACGAAGATGTAGAATGAGCCGATCACGGATGTGAGAACACCGACGATGCTCGGCACTCCCCACTCTACAACATGGAATATCGACCAGCCAGCTCTCTCCATCTGCCTAGACACAGTATCGGGCTCTACACTCATCCTCGTCGCGTACGTTGAGGCGTAGTAGGTCTTCCAGTTCTCTGTCTTCCATCGACCGGATATCTTCGATGCGATCCCTCTGAACGATGATTCGCCCCAAGTAGTCACCATGGGGCCGATGCAGAACCACACCCCTATCAGGATGCGGTACAGCTCACCATCGTCACCCTGTAGCCTTTGCTGGAACAGCGGTAGTAGCAGCTCCCATGCCGTTATAACACACAGGGTGAAGGCGATGCGCTTACCCTCCCCCTCTTGTGCGATCAGCTCACGTACCGTCGCTAGCAAAGTCATGCCAGAGATGTATGCTCAAGGATGTAATGACCCCGGCTCTAATGGGGGCTACAAGATGTGCGGGCTTTCAATTTTTATGGGTTGAGCTTACCGATGGAAAAAATTGAAAACGTAGAGCGGCATACCGTACGATCCAAGACTCTAGGCCTACTATAGATGTTCAGACGGTTCGATATAGACTTCACGGGCTCCGATATAGATGGCTCAAACACGTTCGATGTCCTACAGACCTCTATTAACTTCGAAGACATAGTGAGGGGTAGGAAAGGCGCGATACTAGTCGATGCTGATAAGGATGGGCCTAGCTCGTTGGGTGTGACACCCCTAGTCCGGTCTACTACCCCCTACACCAGGCCAGCCCAGAGATTCAGGCAGACCCACTACGATCTGATGGATCGGATTATACAGAGATCCAAATTAGACATGCGGTTCGACAACGCTATGATAGAGAAGTACGATCAGAGCTATCGCAACATGGGGTACCACACAGATCAGTCTCTAGATTTGGCGAACGATTCGTACATCTGTCTGTTCTCGTGCTATGAAAACGGATCGAACGATAGTAATGATGTCCGGAAGCTGCTAATCAAAAACAAATCAACATCCGTATGTACAGAGATCCAGCTGTTCAACAATACGGCTGTTCTGTTTTCAACGGCTACTAATACCGAACATGTGCATAAAATTGTTTTGGAATCCGATAGATCCAAAAACAGATGGCTCGGCATCACATTTAGGCTGTCCAAAACTTGTGTGCGGTTTGTCGATGAAGTGCCATACTTTTACGATGCGAAACACAACAGCTGTACTAAAATACTGCAGCTAGCGTCGGCCGATGAGAGAAAAGAGTTCATGACACACAAAGGCAAAGAAAACACACAGATCGGATACGCATATCCAGAGATCGATTACACCATAAGTCCAGGTGATTTGATAAGCGTATAAGCAGATGAGCATTTATTTATAAATCAAACTATGGGCTCCATGTAGTCCCCACGGTTCAGACTGAAATCAAATCGATCGCCGTAATCGACGTGATCAGATGTTTTGTTCTCCAGCAAGTACATCTGTTTCAGCTCTTCAACTCCTTCGGGTGTCGGTTCTTTTAGTTCGATCAACTTGTTGTGCCGTACGATGTAAGTTTTACCGTTTTGGAATACGGCGTCTGTGTTGGATGACCGTATAACGTAGCCGAGCCTCGTCGGAACTTTGTCGTTCGAAAGAGTAGACGGCACGATCTCATGGGTGTACAACTGGTTCGTAGACAGAGGGATCAGAAACATAGAATCCGGATACAGCGTGATGTCGAACGTCTCTTCGTACATGTGGCGAAATTTGACATCGGGCTTCAGCCTGAACCGTAGTTTCGTCAGTACGGTTTCTCTTGAATAGCGATGAATTTCTGATCTGCAACACAAATCGTACGGGTCGTCTTCGAATTGTGAGTACGTGTCGCTGTTCTCCGCATTCAAATCGTAAAACGAACAGAAAGCCATGACGGCGTTCTTCGGCATGTCTTTTGTTTTGTCCGAATGCTCTGCGATTTTTGCTTTCTTTTCTTTTGTTCGAAAACCATCGCTCACTGTTGAATTGTGATACGTCTGAGCCAGCACATGGTTCAGTGGTGCAGCCTGCTCGAAGTAATACCGTACGATATGGTTTGCTTTATTAATAATTTCACAGTCTGTCTCTCTGAAATTATCCGTGCCGCCTCCTAGCGATGTTGAACAACGTAGTAGTTTGAATTTTGTCAGATCGTCTACTTTTTCAACATGTGTCAGATAGATCCCGGTCCGGTACGCTAGACCCGGTTTGTCCGCCAGACCTAGTGTCTGAAAATTGTGTTCCGTCGTAATAGATTTGTAGTAGTCCTTGTCATCGCTCTCGTAATCGCTTGAAAAAAACCGCCTGAAATAAATGCCGACGTCGAATATGTTGATCGGTACTTCACCCGTATCGATCAGATTGTACTGATCTGTACTTTCGTAGTTGTACGACAAATCCGTAATCACATCGATCTGTTCGATGAACTTTGAGTAAGACAGATCGATCTGACTCAGCAGGCCTGCTATATCACCGAATATGTACAGTATCGTACCAAGTTTGTGCCGATGTGTTCTGAACGCCTCTACACCGTTCAGCACTACACCACAAAAATACTCCGTGATGTAATGGTACTCCCTGAACACGTTGAGCCGATCGGGATCCCTCCCGTCGTAGAGCAGAATATGCTTGCTGTTCAACAACACCGCTTCACTGATGCGCTTGTCCATTGTAGCTGTAGCTGTAGCTGTATGATCAATAGAGAACATAGCCGTGTATTATGCCGTATCTCTTTCAATTTTTGTTATGGTGATCGGCCGAACAGACCATCTGTTCACCGTTTCGTTTAGTATGCGATGGGTGTAGTGTAATTGTAATTAAATTAAACGTGACAATAGACAAGCGATACATCAATTTTTACTGTTTGATGCATTCCAAAAATACGAACTTGTCGGCATTTTTGTCTTCAGAAGCGTAGTGCCTCTTCTTGATTTGGAACCCTTTGTCTGTCACTAGCTGTTCGAGGCGATTTGATCCGTCGTCGTTAGTCCATCGTTTGGTTGGTTCGATAATGAGTAGCGTGCCATTATGATCTAAGATGCGATGCGCTTCATCAATGTACGCTGAACAGTTTGAATCTGTACCCCACATGGCTAAGCATAGGATGGCTATGTTGATCATGCTGTCGTCTAGTGGTACGTTTGAAATATCGCAAGATGTGACGCTGTCATCTACCGCCACATGATCGTAGTTGTAGAAATCGAACAGCTCATTGTCTTTGAAGTAGCCGTACACTTTAGCTGTACCGCATCCTAAATCCGCCACATATTTTGTGTGGCCGGTCTTCATGTTTGAGATGTATGTGATGACGCAGTTGTATGGCAAACGTGCTTGAGCTTCGTCATCTAGTTCGGCTTCCACTTGTGTCACAAGATCGTGATACGCGTGCCATAGTTTTGGATCGGATGTGAATTTTTTGTGTAGAGCCGTTGAGCTCATCGATTCGTATCTATTTTGTAGAGCATCTAGATCAGGCTGTTCTGTTTGTGCTGATTGTAGTGCCAGTGTACCGCTGCGCGTGCTGATCTTTACAACTTCATCGTCGTCGTTTGGTTTGATAATGATCGCGTTGTTTGATGGTCGTGTGACGGTTTTGCTACCGACGCGTTTGGTGAGCTTGCGCTGTTTGGTTATGGTTTTCTTTGGTTTTGACTTTTGAATCTTCTTTGGGGTAACGGTTAGCTTTGTTGATTTGACGGGTTTGGTTGACTTTGTTGATTTGGTGGGTTTTGTTGTTTCGATTAGCTCTTCGTCGTCGGATGGCGCCTCTTGTTGTTCCGGATCGAGATATGACGTGTCGAACAGATCGGGGTACAGTCTAACGAATTTGGACCATTGTACGCGCTTGCCTGATTTCGCCATGGCGAAACTATTTTTTTTGTAGTTTTTCTGTTGTGTTGCAATCCATCTCCCCAATTTTGCTTCCTCCTGAGATTTACTTCTTCCTAGCGGCCGCGTCGCATTATTAATAACATGATCTTGTACTTTTTGAAACATATAATTCCATGCTTCATCAAACCCCATTAGGTATGATTTGTAATCGGTCAGTACCTTTGTCATTTTTTTATATTTTACAGGATCGGCCATACTCTTGATCTTCCTCTTGTAGTTGTATATCTTTCTGCCAAGCAATATCCCAATGCGTTTTTCATTAGCATCCTTGCTATATTCAGATGGCCTACGCTTGTTCATATCCATGAATTTCACGACTTCATTTAGTGTTATGTCCCATTTGTCGCCCTTGTTTATTATGTAACTACCGTAAACCTTGATAAAGGCATCCCATTTCTTTTTTTGTGCAGTTGTAATTTTACCAGTTTTTATTCTCATTTGCTGCATGATTATCCATGAAGCTAATTTTCGCTCATGATCATCACCCTGGTTCCGAGCCGGTGTCTTTTTATTCTTGTACGAGGAAGGCCTTTTCTTATTTTCACGAATGAACTTGATTACATTGTTGAGCATATCGTTCCATTTGTTATCCCATTCAACGTTTGGATCGTACACATACTCCTTATAATCATCAAGGAATTTCCCCCATGCTTTCCGTTTTTGTTGATCGCTCAACGCTTGAACATTTTGACTGTAGTTGTGATTTTGTGTGTTGATCCATAAGCTCAGTTGTCTTTCTTTCTTTTCTTTTGTATGCTGTGATGGCCTTTTCCCATGCGTGTCTATGAAATCCTGCAGCTGTTGAAGCGTCCGGTACCATTTTTCACTGGAAGTCAAAAAGTACGCTTTGTAAGTTTCCAAAAACTCTTCAAAGCGCTTTCTCTTGTCGGCATCGCTCATATATCCTAGGCGCTTCTGATAGTTGCTTCTCTGATTCATCAGCCATTTTGCGTACTGGATTTCTTTTTTGTCTTTTTTAATGCTCTTCGGGCATCGTTTATTTGTGTCGATGAACGAAATCAGGTTTTCAAGCCGTGTGTACCAATCATCTTTTGTAATTGTTGACTTTATGTACACTTGACACACCATAGTATCCAAATCTATTTTGGCATCATCCTGTATCTTCCACAAGACCTTCACGTTCTTGTCAGCCCTTACACTAAGATTGAACTTCTTCCGCTTCGGTCTTGCGATATTACGAACACCACATCCGCCCTCACACACAGTCACAGGTCTGTACTCACCGGTCTTCTCATTATGGTATAGCACAATAGGGTCATCCACCACCATGCTGTTGTGTACTGTTATCGGATTGTCCATCGATGTTGAATGAACGATGATCCGCTTCTCCAAATAGAACGCGATGTAGTCTAGGTTACCTCTAAGGATGTTGAACATTTCAATTTTGAACGCATCGTGTTTGCTCAGTTTCAACACATGCACAAGAGTCTCGTTCAGAGAACCGCTGCCGATCAGCGGGCCAATTTTGTACCCCTGCTTTCGCAAGTTATCGGATACCTCTTTCGGCGCGTAAGACTTTGGGTAGTTCAGACACAGGCTATACAGATCTGGGTCGCTCTGACGCAAAGCCGATAAGACGTTCAGAATAGACACGTAGTCACCGTTGTCCTTTTTCATTTCGTCTCTAATTACGGCATCTCTCTCAAGATCCGTATTGCAGGTCATGTACTTATGTTCATCTACGTAGCACGGAATGAGAATCGTAGAGTTCCGCTCCTGTTTTCTACATACACGGCCGATGTTCTGTATGATAATAGAGTGACTAGTTCGCGGATCAACAAAGCAGCATATGTTAGAGCTGTTTGTGTCTTGGCCCTCTCCGATCGTGTAGCATGATGCTAGAACTCTGACGTGTGACTTATCTTTGTCGTAGTCGTCTAGTAGCGCTTTTCTGTTTTTAGTGTACGCTGTGATCCCTTGGAATATCAGCTTGTTTGAATACCGTTTCATCTGATCGGGGAACTCTGTCTTCAGTACGCTCTCGTACTCCGCTTTGAACTTGGCTCGATTTGTATCGCTTGTGAAATCAATAACGTTTGTCTTGGTGTCGTGCTCTGCCTCAGATCTCGCATGGAACGTCAAACATTTTGTGTTGTGCGTCGAAAAGACACATCGTGCGATGGCGCTATACACAGACTGGAACGCGTACTCTTTGCTCGAACTGAAATCGATCGCGATGTCGAAATCGTTACATATCCCGTCTTGTACAGCCTGATAGTGTGTGTACTCAAATGCAAGTACACCACAGTCTGTTTTGTAGTTTCGGTATTTGGATTCAGTCGATTCATCTGATTCGGTCGATTCTTCAGACTCATCTGACACATCTGATTCGTCTGATCCGTTTAGTTCAGTTGATTCATCCGATTCATCATCCTCATCTATGTCTTCGAAATCGATGTCATCGCATACCCTCTCCAGCATTGTGACCTCTTTCGAATTTTTTGGTGTAGCGGTCAGAAATATAGCTTTCTTCCATTTGTTTTCGAAGAACTCATAGTCGTGATCAGCGCTCTTTTTATTGAAGACGATGTTCTGGATCTGGTTCCCCAAAATATGATGAGCCTCGTCGTATACCATCAGGTCGATCACGATGCTCGTATTCTTGATTGTGTCGATCAGAGTGCTCAGCGATTGATACGTCACTAGAACGATCTTGCGCTCTTTTTTGTTTAAGAACTTACGGATCTGTTTGGGCTCCGTCGTGTAGTTTATATTCACATCGCCGATCTCATCTTTCGAACAGATTGACATGTACGAATATCCGGCCGCTAGGTCTGACCATTTTTTGTTCTTAATGTAGTCTGCATTTAACTGCGATATCAATAATATCGACGGGCATACCACAACGGATAGATTCGCCTTGCCGTATATCATTTTGTACCACACGATCATCGTCTTACCCGACCCGCATGTCATTTTAACTAGACACGATTTGTTTGTCTCTAGCGCCTTATCGATGCATTTCACCGCTTCGTGTTGATGCTTCCGCAGTGAAATGATTTGCTTTTTCACGCGGGGTGATTTGACAACTCTGACAGTCTTGACAACCTTGACCGTCTTCACAGGCTCGATAGCCTTGACAGTTTTAGTATTTTGGCTCATGTATTAATCTACTACACATATACACGCTAAGAAGCGCTACGCCGATTATTTATCAATTTTTATAGTGCGCCCACCCATCGAACCAAAACATACTATACGAAGATATATGTGCAGTGCAAAAACTTGCCCTACGTGCAAAAAACGAACATACGTCGGCTGCGGTCAACATCTGTCAACTGTCTTTTCCGGCCTATCACGTGATCAAATTTGTACGTGTAGTGTGACACCACAATTAGACTCGTACATCAAGAAGACGTATGGCAAGTAAAAAGTTGATTTTCTTTTTGATTATGCATTCCATCGGATAGCATAGTATTATAACAAAGCCAAGCATGAGCATCGTAATCCCTCTCCACTTCCGAACAACTCTCATCAAATCGCGCTACGTTCCGCGGGGTGTCGTGCAGATTATTATCAACAAACATGACTCAAAGAGATGGGATGAGCTCATCCGCCCAAATATGGAACATGCCGTCGCACCTGATCCCGTAACAGGTAAGTTAGAGCGGGATGAAGTAGATCCGCGATACAAGGCCAAGCGGTCTGATCTGTCACAGGCTCAAGGCGGATCGAAGGATGACAAAAATGACAAATGGAAAGAATTTGCCAAGAAGTTCAACGATTTCCCTTTTTACAATTTACCCCTAATCTGAGGAAAAAGATTGAATTTTTTTATGTTTTGTTTTGCAACTGAAGCCAAACAAATCAAAGCCCAGCCCGGCCAAACATGTCAACCACAACCATCATTACCCTACCGAAACGCTTTGCCGTCAGACTAGTTGGTGTATCTTTCTTACAGCGGGATGCCATTACCGTGCTAGTCAATAAGGAAGATATGAAAAAGTACTTCCAGAACGGGCTGAATATCGAATACGATTCACCGTACTCTCAGCACAAGTTCTTATCGCGATCGAATCAGAAGAAGGATCAGCACTAGTTTGCGTTTTTTATCGCCAGGTACGCCATCTTGTTCGATATGTACAGCGCGTAGAACGATCCACCTTTTTGCATTGGCTTCGGATGCTCTGTAATCAACCGGATCCCGATACCCAGAAAACCGTAGCCGTATTTTTTATCCAGCTCATCGATTTCGGCAGCCGATACAAAAGATTCGTATATACCGATCGCGGCGTCTGTGGTCGGTACACACGGCATTGTTTTGTCTAAACCTTCGCCATCCAAGTACCCTCTGACGGTGTGATATGGATGGATGTATGTGACAACACACTCTAGTTCGCCTTTCACATCTTCTAGGATCAGTATATCGCCTACTTTTATTTTCTGATAAGCCTGTGAGTTCTTTCGGCCTTCGACTGTTTTGATCCGGTTCTTTATCAGATCGTACAGAGGGCAGTTCGGTGGATCCCTAAAGCTGAATCTATGTACACTCATCTATAAAACATGGATGAGTTTTAAAATATCACACTTATACTTTCATCTTTTCGATTAGGCGTTCCGAGGCAAACCCTGACCGACAGCCCGGCGTCTGTTCAGCATGTTGTTCCGCCTGTTCTGAGTCATCTGATTTACACCACGGTTCCCGCAGTTTGCGTTGTAGGGTATCTCAATCGCCTTCGGGTTCCATGATCCGTCACGCGGCACGGGGTTTGCCATCATATCGGGTACCGTCGTATCGTTGTCAAGCGGGATCGGAAGTATCGGATTGTAAGAGTCCTTCATAGAAAGATTTGTGTCCTCACTGAACGAATAAAAGATATTGGCCTGCGGATCTTTGTTCAGATCGTAGAACCGATTGATCGGCGCACCGCGATAGAACATAGGTGGGTCGCTCATCTTAGTGTGTTGGGCATCCAGATAATCGTTACATACTGGCAGATGCTGTGTCTTGATTTTCGTAATGGGTACCGGATTAACTTTGCCGCGCTTGGACTTGCTGATCGGTACGTTACGGTTTGACATGACCGAGTCTATATCGACGTACTGTTGGGCCGCAGCGATCGGATCAAGTAGAGGGCCAGAAACCCCGGCCCCAAGATACGATGATCTAGGGCCGAACACTGTCAGACATCCGTTACAGTTATGGATCCGATCTGTGTTCATCGTATATTCGTACGGGCTTGTGCTCTCGTATACCTCATCGATGTATGCGTTCGGATCGTATCGAGCGTTAGAAAAGTGACCGACAAAGAAACCGCTCATGCTGTTATATCTATAGCTTGTTTTTTTAATTTCGCGACTGTCTTATGTTGTTCTATATCGGTGTGCGATCTAATTATGCACATAATTAGATCACGGTCAAGAAATCAAATATCGACGATCTGTCTACTCAACTGTAAATCGTAGTCTATCGGCGCGGGGCGATAGGGCGGCCCATGCAGTTAGAGGGGCTTGGCTCACGGATGCCGGTTCCACCTGTCCAGTTTAGGTTGTTCATAACTATAGCACAGACCTCTGGGGCGAGGACCTGGGGCACTGACGGATCCGAAGTTCGAATGCAGCTACCAGACCGTTTGCAGTTAGGGTTATACTTGCGAGACGGGCATTTGGAGCTAGGCCGTGTAATATTGTACAATTCGGATTCGACGTCTACGACATCAGCGTCAAAAGGTCTCGTGTACCTATCGTACACGCACTTGTTGCAGTTTTCATAATAGTCAGGCATCACGGCGTAAGCGTACGGAGCGGTAGATTCGCTCAATCGCTTCTGGTATGCACACGGGTCATATGGGAGTCGAGATGAAAAACCTTGATGATAGGTCATGCGTTATATTATAGTATGGGTATTATATTTTTCACATGGGGTCTTTGTGAAATTATTTGCGGCTCTTGTCTCATAAAATCGTTCGATCTTATCGATCATCATCTATTCCCATCTATTCCCATCTATCTTTCGATCTTATCGTTCTTATAGTTCGCCGCCGCTATCCTTGGCAAATATTTTCATGGTTACTATTATAAGACTTATATGTCAGGCATCAGCGAAATATTCGCGCTAGCCGCTACAGGCTTAGCCATAAATAACCGCGATCCGAAGCCCGAAATAAAGAATCGCAACAATAAATCCAAGCCTGAGAGCACTAATACGACAGATATCTACACGACGAATAATTCGCGGAAGACCCGGGACCGACTAGAATCGCTTGGAAGACAAAGATTCAGGGATTCCAGACGGTACAAGGACACAAAAGTCATACCCAAGGACTACCAAGATTATGAGGATTGGTTGAAACGCAATCAAAATAAGCAAGTTCGATCGACAGATTTTAATCAGGAGGCCGAATTCGGTA
>Ga0315284_10005529_pt1 | contig 17960 bp, 14 predicted proteins | sample YL17G09_16_MG_FD_203696 | JGI IMG/M metagenome (GOLD analysis project Ga0315284, IMG submission 203696) | Sediment microbial communities from Yellowstone Lake, YNP, Wyoming, USA - YL17G09_16 | ecosystem: Environmental > Aquatic > Freshwater > Lake > Sediment | place: USA: Wyoming | collected...
GTCGCTACGCGTCAGAGGGGATCTGGCGGCCGCACCGCGATGATGTGAACGATGGCTTCGACACCGCAAAGTGGATCGGTGAGCAGCCGTGGTGTGACGGGAGCATCGGCACGGTCGGAACGTCCTATCCCGGCGGCACGCAGCACGCGCTCGCTATTTCCAATCCACCTTATTTGAAGACCATGATCCCCGTGGATGCGATGTCCGACTACGGACGCTACGGCATCCGACACAACGGAGCCTTCGAGCTGCGCTGGCTGAATTGGATTCTCAACATTGGCGGGCCGGAGGGCAGCCGCCCATCGCGAGACCCAGCAGTACGTGAAATCTTGCTTAAACTCGGCGGCCAAGTGCGTGAGTATGCGAGAGGGTTGCCGCTGCGACCAGGGACGACGCCGCTGCGCCTGGCGCCGGACTACGAATCGTGGCTCATCGAAGCAATGAGTCACGGCGATTACGACGACTTCTGGAAAAACATGGGCGCCAGCGTCGTCGATCATGTGAGTGAGTACAAGGATATTCCAGTTTACCTCGTGGGGGGCTGGTACGACTCCTGGGGGACGCAGACCGCGAACCTGAATTACGTGGAACTCTCCAAGGCCAAGACGGGACCCATCCGATTGATCATGGGGCCCTGGACCCATGGCGGACAGGAACAGAGCTTTTCCGGCGAGGCAGAGTTTGGGCCCGAAGCGGCGCTGGACTTCAACGCTTTTCGCCTGCGCTGGTTCGACCGCTGGTTGAAAGGCTTCGACAACGGCGTGGACCGCGAGGCGCCGGTGCGGATCTTCGTGATGGGCGGGGGCGACGCCCACAAAACGCCGGAGGGTCGAACTTTCGTCGGTGGGCACTGGCGCGACGAGCGCGAGTGGCCGCTGGCGCGTACCCGAGTCACTCCTTACTATCTGCATGCTAACGGCAGCCTTAGCAACGAGAAACCTGCCGAGGCGTCTTCGTCAACGCAATACTTATTCGATCCAAGCCATCCGGTGCCGACGCTGGGCGGCAACATTTCCTCGGAAGGCACGCTGATGTCCCGTGGCGCTGCAGACCAGCGCTGCCACGCCGACTGGTGGACATGTGAGGATTCTCGCCCGCTCTCGGCGCGCAACGACGTGCTGGTTTTTCAGACGCCGCCGCTCCAGCAGGAAGTCGAAGTCACTGGCCGGTTAATCGTGAAGCTGTGGGCATCGTCAAGCGCTCCGGACACGGACTTCACTGCCAAGCTCATCGATGTGTACCCGCCCAATACCGATTTCCCCGCCGGCGTCGAGTTCAACGTCGGTGACAGCATCGTCCGCGCGCGCTACAGAAATTCGCTGGAGAAGCCGGCCCTGATGAAGCCGGGCGAGGTCTATTCCTTCACGATCGAGATGTACCCCACCTCGCTGCTGTATCAGCGCGGCCACCGAATCCGGCTCGACGTCTCGAGCAGCAATTTCCCGCGCTTCGACATCAACCCCAACACCGGCGAACCGCTCAACAAGAACCGCCGCTGGGCCACCACGGAGAACACCATCTACCACGACGCCGAGCATCCATCACACATCCTGCTGCCCATCATCCCCTGAAGTTAGCAGGGAGGGTGATCTGAAGCGCGATGGGGATCAGCGGGCGTCCTGCTGATGGCATCAGAAAATCGAGTAGGCCAGCCCCTTCGTGTTGCGGTCCACGATGAGGTCGAGGGGAGGATCGACGTTGTTGATACGCACGGTGACGATGACTGTATTCGAGCCTTTGGATCTTGAATCGAGAATCTGGAACTCCCGGATTCTTCCGTAGTCGCCGTGCTCGCCCCAGTCACGAAGAAAATTCGCAAAAGTGTAAGAGGGGCTGGGTTGCCAAAGTCGATACGCTTCCTGGTAGTTGCCCTGGTGGAGAGTGTCCAGAAATCGCGTCACGGCCCGCTCCTCACGGAAATTGCGGAATTGAACAAATGACAGCGCCCCCACCCCTACCACCCCCACAAGCAGGATGGGAAGAAACTTTCGCCACGGGCTGGGCGGTTTGGGAGCTTGGGCATCGAGGAGCGTCATGTCAGTTGACTCCGAGTCTCTGCCACGTGCAGCAAACCTCTTACGGCATCCCTGCAGGAGCCGGCTGGGAGCGCCTGGGTGCGCAGGAAAACGCCTCGCGCACAGCCTACCACGCGCGAGACCCGGCTTCAAAGTGTCCGACGGAACAGTGCGGTCGCGAGCAACATCGTCACCACGGTAAAAACCCACAAAACAACCAGGTCTCCCATGATGGCCACGAGCGCCGTATTCTTCAACAGCAGGCTTTTGAATGCGTGCACGGCGTACGTGAACGGATCAACGGTAGCGATAACCTTCATCCATACCGGGAAGCCGTTGGTGGGGTAGACGGCGCCGCTGGGGAAGAAGAGGAGCGTATTCAAGACGCCGAAGATGGCGCGCGGGACCAGCGGGTCGCTCACCCGCACCATCAGCAGGAACATCATGCTGATCAACGCCAGCGCGGTCGTCACAATCACCACCAGCAGCTTTGCCAAACGGACGGGGTCCAGCGGGTGCGGAATCCCGGCGATGATCGAACCGAGTGTCGTCAGGACGAGCCCCGCGAGGAAGGCCTTGATGGCCCCCGAGAGGTTGAAACCGACAATTAATTCGAACTTGCTGATCGGCGTCACCAGGTAACCCTCATGCAGGCCCCGCGCCTTATCATCTATATAGATAATGCCTCCACCAATCATAGCCGATACAAAGATCGCTAGAACAATTGACCCCGGGAGCAGAAACTGGATGTAAGGGACGTAGGGATAAAGCTCCACGACAGAGAGGCTGGCGCCCAGCGGCACCCTTGGTTCACCGCCTTTCAGATTGTAGGTGGCCAGCAACTCCGTGAAGGTACCCTGGAGCGCGCTGACGGAAAAATTATCGGTATTGTCTTCAATAAGGGCCACCTGCGGCGCGGCCTGCTCCAACACGCGGCGCGAAAACTCCGGAGGGATATTCAGGACCGCGTTGATTCGGCCGTTGCGAAGATCCTGGATGGCCTGCCGGGGGTCGGTATAATCGACGGTTTCAAAGGTGCGCGCGTTCGCGGCGATGGCCCCGAACATTTCCCGGAGTTTCACCGTCTGGATGCCGTGATCCTGGTCCACGACCCCCACACGCAATTGCTTGATTTTTCCACCGAACGCGTAGCCCAGAACAACCAGCTGAACCAGGGGGAAAAACATGGAGACAAGAATCAGAGTGGGACTGCGCATGAACTTGCGCATGTCGCGTTCGATGATGGCCAGAATGCGGTTCATGGTCTTCGTCGATGCTACTTTTTATACATGAAGCTGGAGTCGTATGCGGGGGCATCCTGCAAAGCGTCGCGCAGCTGCCGCCCCGTGTAGTGCACAAAAACGTCATCCAGCGTCGTGCTTTGGACCGAAAGCGAAGTAATCTCGATCCCCGTGGCACGCGCGGCTTCCATCAGCTCGACGGCTGTTCGCGGCCCGTTATTCGATGCGATCCGGTAGATGTGGTCTTCCGCCACGACGCTCTGCGTCTCCGGCAGTTTCTGGAGCGTTTCAAGCCATCCCTCGGGAACCCACGAGAAACTGACTTCCAGAATGTTGGTGCCGGGAATGGAAGCCTTGAGCTTCAAGGGTGAATCAAGCGCCACCAGCTTTCCGTGGTCCACAATGGCAATGCGATCGCAAAGCCGGTCCGCTTCATCCATGTAGTGGGTCGTCATGAGGATCGTCAGATTGCGCTCCTTTTTGATCCTCATCAGCATCTCCCACACAGCCACGCGCGAAACGGGGTCAAGGCCCGTCGTCGGCTCGTCGAGAAAAAAGATCCTCGGCTCGTGGACCAGGCCGCGAGCAACCTCAAGCCGTCGGCGCATGCCGCCGGAGAGATTTTTGACGGGCTTGTCCGCCCAGGGCAGCAACTCGACGGCTTCCAACAACTCCCGCACAATCCGCACGCGCCGGTCGTGGGAGACACCATAGAGCTTGGCAAAAATATGCATGTTCTCCGCGGCGCTCAAGTCAAGGTCGGATGTCATTGCTTGGGGTATGACACCGATGCACTTGCGCACTTCGTTGGCCGACCGGGTCACGTCGAACCCATTGACGCGCGCCGTCCCCGAAGTGGGCGGGAGCAGCGTGGTGAGCATTCGAATGAGCGTGGATTTTCCTGCCCCGTTCGGGCCGAGCAGTCCGAAGATCTCACCATCTTCGACAGTGAAGCTCAGACCGCTGACCGCGCAGAATTCACCAAAGCATTTGGTGATGTTCTCAACTTCGACGGCAGCCACGGACTCTCCTTCTTGTGCGGCCATCCCACCTCATGGCAGGTGCCGCTACCGAGCTGTTTCTATGGGCAACGTCACAAGTGCCGTAAGGCCTGGCCACAGCCGGCGATCCGTATTGTCCACGCGCAGGCGGATCTCAAACGTCTTGATATCCCGCTTGGTCCGGCTGACGTCGCGCTGCGTGGCGTAGGCCGCATCCACGCCGCGGAAGAAAACTGTTCCGGTCCGCTCGACCCCCGAAGGAAGACGCACTTGCATCCGGTCGCCGAGCCGAACGCCGTCGATGTAAGTCTCCTCGACATCGGCGCGGACCCAGAGGTCGTCAGGGTTAATAAGCGACAGGATCGCCTGGCCGGGATTAACTACTTCTCCCTGGCGCGCAGCGCGCAGCGCGACGACCCCCGAAATGGGAGCGTGAATCTCCGTATAATTCAACCGCACTTGCGCCCGAGCTTTCTGTGCTCCCATTGCCGCCAATTGATGTTGTCCGGCCAGGAGCTGACTGCGGCGAACCGCAATCTGCTCCTCCGTCGAGCGCGCGAGCGCCACCGCCGCGCGCTGCGCTTCCACCTGTTTGCGCATCGAATCGACGCGGGCCTTGCTCGCATTATTGGTCGTGCGCGCCTGGTCAAGCACACTGAGGGCGACGATATTCTGTTTGAACAGGCCCTCGGTGCGCTCAAAATCCAGCCGGGCGCGCTCGAGGTCGGCGGCGGCCTCAGCCTGCTGCGCTTCGGTTGCCGCCAAGGCGGCTTCCGCCTGCCGGACCTGGTCGCGGGTTTGCGCCTCCTGAAACTTCAGCTCCGCTTCCGCAGCCTGGACTTGAGCGGAGGCGTTCTCCTCGGTGTGCGCGTAGTAAGCCCGGTCGGCCCGCAACTCCCCAGGTTCAATCAGCGCCACCAGCTCGCCCGCTGTGACGGTATCACCTTCTTTCACCAATAGTTGCGCCAGGCGGCCCTGAATCTGCGAACTGACAATCACATCCTCCGTGGTCACAATTCCCGTAAGCTGCACCCCACGAGCCCGCACGCGCGTCGTCCAGTAGGTTCCTCCCGCCACGGCGGCAAGGATCAAGATCACAACGGGCAGCTTGCGTTTCATGGTACACGTGCCTCCGGGTCTCGGAAGAGACCGTAGCGGATGAATTTCAGGACTTCCTCTTTTCTTTGTGTCAGGCTCCGGTCGGCATATGGATCGAATCGGCCGACCAGCCTGGCAACCAGAGCGCTGGAGAAATAGAAGACCGTGATCCCCACCAGCGAAATTACTGTCTGACGGCTATCCACCGGCCTGAATTCGCCGGCGCGCACGCCGCGCGCGATGACTCCACTGAACTCGCGGCCGATGGGGACGAAATACTTGCGCGCCAGGCGTTCGAGGGATCGCCCGCCCGTCATCAGGAGGCGTTGAAAAAGCACTGGATAGTAAGGCCGGGCGCTGATGAAATCGAAGTGCATGCTCACATAGCGAAGGACAATCGCGCGCGCGGAGCCACGGTGCGCAAGGATTTCCTGCGCGCGCCGGAAGAATTCCCCCAGGTGATCCTCCAACACCGCGCTGTAAAGCGCGTCCTTGCTTTTGAAGTAATAGTAGAGCAAGGCTTTGTTGACTCGGGCAGCCTTGGCAATGGCGTCGGTCCGCGCGCCGGCCAGGCCCGCCTGGGCGAAGATGTCCGCGGCTGCGCGCAGGATGGTCGCGCGCGTTTCTGCGGCCTGCCGGTGTCGGGCTGCAAAGGGTTTCGGCTTGGACTGCATCCGGGACGCCATTTAACTAACCAGATAGTTAAATAGAACACTCACCCGGCAACTGTCAAGGGCAAACGGCTATGGGGACTATCGTGGACTTAAATAGGTGTGGCGCGTGCGGGTCTTTTCGCGGTGACGTTCGAACGCCAGCTCGATCAGGCGGTCCACGAGTTGGGGATACGGAAGTCCACTGGCCTCCCAGAGTTTGGGGTACATGCTGATGGGGGTAAAACCGGGGATGGTGTTGATCTCGTTAACCCACAACTTCCCCGTCCTGCGGTCGAGCAGAAAATCCACGCGCGCCATCCCCGCGCAGTCGACCGCCTGAAAAGCGCGAATCGAATATTCCTGGACCTGCTTCATCTGGCGAGACGTGAGCCGGGCAGGAATGATCAGCTCCGACCCCTCCTTCACATACTTGGCCTCGTAATCGTAAAACTCGTTGACGGGGATGACTTCTCCGGCCACCGAGGCCTCCGGGCGGTCGTTGCCGAGGACGGAACACTCGATCTCACGCGCGTCAACAGCCTTCTCCACCAGGATTCTCCTGTCGAAGCTCGCCGCAAGATCTATGGCCGCCGCCAATTCGCGCGCCTGACGGACCTTACTGATCCCTACCGAGGAACCCAGGTTCGCGGGTTTAACAAAGAGCGGATAACGAATCTCCCGGGCAACTCGCCTGGCTGTGCTTGTCGGTTTCCGCTCCCAGTCGCTGCGCAACACCACCAGCCAGGGAACGACGGGAAGCCCCGCATCACGGAAGAGTCTCTTCATGACGTCCTTGTCCATGCCCGCTGCCGAACCCAGCACGCCGGCGCCGACATACGGAACGCTGGCGAGTTCGAGCAGTCCTTGCACGGTGCCGTCCTCTCCGAAGGTGCCGTGCAGAACCGGGAACACAACATCCACCTCGGGCCCTTGCCGAACGGCAAGAGACAATTTGGAGTTCAACGGAATGAGTATGGGCCCCGAGGGGTCAACCGACAGAGTCACGGGTTTGCCATTCTCAAGAACGTCCGGCAAAAGTTTGTCGGCCGCCGAGCCGACCAGCCAGCTCCCCTCTCGAGTGATGCCGATGGGTACAACTTCATATCGGTTGGGATCGAGCGCTTTCAGCACCGACGCCGCCGAAGTGAGGGAGACATCATGTTCGCCGGAGCGCCCGCCAAAAAGAATTCCGAGACGAATCCGTTTTCTCACAGGATCTTCTTCCCCAACGCCGAGCTGACCAATCCGACACCCAAGACTGCCGTCTTGTTCAGAAGATCGAAGATGGGATTGATCTCGACCAACTCCATGGCCACCATCCTTTTGCTGTCCGCAATCATTTCCATCGCCAAGTGCGCCTCGCGGAACGTGATACCGCCGGGCACCGGCGTGCCCACACCGGGCGCCTCATCGGGGTCCACGACGTCCATGTCAAACGAGACAACGAACCCGGCGGTGTCGCTGCCGGCGAGCGCCAGACTCTTCTCCATCACCGCGCGCATGCCCTGTTCGTCGATGGTCCGCATCGTAAAGACGTTGATTCCCGATTCTTTCACCAAGCGGCGCTCGCGGGAGTCTAGATCTCGAGCGCCAATCAGGACGCACTTCTCCGGGTGGATCTTGGGAGAATAGCCGAAGATTTTCGTTAGCGACTCCGCGCCCAAGCCCAGCGTGGCGGCAAAGGGCATGCCGTGCACATTACCGCTGGGGCTGGTTTCGGGCGTGTTCATGTCGGCGTGGGCATCGAGCCAGATGCACCCGATGGACTGGTCGCGGTCGCGGAAGAACTTGGCGACCCCCGCCTGCGTGCCGATCGCCACCGTGTGATCGCCACCCAGCGAGAGGGGAAAGTATCCCGCCTCGAGCGTCTGGTAGACACGGTGCGCCACTCCTTCGCTGGTCTTGGCGATTTCGCTCAAATACTTGGCGTGGCGGTCGCCGAAGTGCTGCTCCTCGGGGATTCGGACGTGGACGTTCCCGGCGTCCTCGACTTGGTGACCCAGGCTCTTGAGCGCGGAGTTAAGTCCCGCCGCGCGCACGGCCGATGGCCCCATGTCCACACCCCGGCGCTCCTGCCCCAGGTCAAGCGGCACGCCGAGAATACGGATTTTCAGCATATCAACCCCAACATTCGATCGAACCCTGAACCGGCTGCATCTCTATGATACCCGACGCCGGGTAGTTCTCGAAGGCTATACTGACTTTGTCGGAATCCATCTGCGCGCTACGGAACGAGGAGATCCCATGAACGAGGTACTGGAAAGATTCAAGGCCCTACTCGATGAAACTCCCGGACGCCTCAATAGGCTTACGGAATCCGAAGCTGAAGCACATCCCGCTCCAGGCAGGTGGTCGAAAAAGGAAATCCTCGGTCACCTGATTGATTCCGCCTCGAACAATCACCAGCGGTTTGTTCGCACCCAGCTCGAGCCGCAAGTCTCGTTACCGGGCTACAAGCAGGAACTGTGGGTCGGCGCACAGCGTTATCAGCAGGAATCCTGGAAGGTCCTCGTTCAGGCATGGGAGGGTTTCAATCGACACCTCCTTCACGTCGTCTCTTTTATCCCGGAAAGCAAACGTGCGAACCTCTGTTCGATAGATGGCAAGGAGTCCATGACGCTGGAGTTTCTGGTGAAGGATTACGTGCGGCATCTGGCGCATCACCTCAGCCAGATCCTGGAATGACGGGTTCGCGGTGCGACTTCCCCGCCCTATCTCAATAAGAACTGGTCCAGAAACATCGCGATGGCGTGCCAAACGTAGTCGGAGTTCTGCTTTTTGGCGAAGCCGTGGCCTTCATCCTTGGCGAGAACGAACCAGACTTGGCCGCCGTTTGAACGCACTGTCTTGACGATCTGCTGGGACTCGGTGACCGGCACGCGTGGGTCATTCTGGCCCGCCGCGACAAGCATCGGCACGCGGATTTTATCGGCGTTGGTCAGCGGCGAGATACGCAGCAGGAATTCCCGCATCTTCGGGTCGCGCTCATCGCCGTACTCGACGCGCCGCAAGTCGCGCCTGTACTCCTGGGTGGTCTCGAGCAGTGTGACGAAGTTGCTCACGCCGACGATGTCGATGCCGCAGCGCACCCGGTCGCTGAAGTGCGTCATCGAGGCAAGCGACATGTACCCTCCGTAGGAGCCGCCCATCACCGCGATGCGCTTCGCGTCCAGATCGGGTTGGGTCGCGACCCAGTCGAGCAGCGCGCCGATATCCTCTACCGTGTCCTCGCGCAGGTACCCGTTGTCGAGTTTCGTAAAAGACTTGCCATAACCCGTTGAGCCGCGCACGTTGGGCTCGATCAGCGCGATGCCCATTTCGTTCATGAAATAGTCGTACCGTCCCTGGAATCCCGGCCGGGACTGACCCTCGGGCCCGCCATGAATATCAATAATCACGGGATAAGGCGGTTTGAACTTCGCCGGAGGCCGCGTCACATACGCCGCCAGCGTTCGCGGCTTTCCCGCCGCCTGATCAAAGGTCGGAAAGTGGATCAGTTCCGCTTCCTGGAATGTTTCAGGATTCAAGCCGCCCGTCTCGCTGAAGGTCCAGCGCTCGACCTTCCTCGAATCCAGCGCGTAGGAGTACACGTCGCTGGGCGACTTCGCGGAGTTGAGATTGAAGGCCAGCTCGAGTCCTCGCAGACGAAACTTCAAATTTGAGATCTGACCTTTGGGAAGCCTGGGCGCGGGAATCTCGGCACGAGTGCCGGTGTCGAGCAGGTGAAGTTCGCTGACGCCATCGGCGTTGACGGTAAAGGCCAGAATCCCGCCGTCCGGCGCCAGGTCCAGGTCTTCCACGTCCCAGGGGATGTTTTCGGTAAGCGAGGTGAACGTCTTGGCGTCGAGGTCGTAGTAGTTCAATCGCTGGAACTCCGACCCGCGGTCGGAGATCACGAAGAAGCCCTTGACGTCCTTCGACCAGCGGGCATTGCCGTAAGCGACCTTCTCCGATCCTGCCGGAGTCAGAAGCTCGGCTCGCCCGCTCGCGACATCGAAAAGGTGGAGGTAGGTTTCATTGATTGAAATCTCCTCCAGCAGCAACAGGCGGGAATCGTCCGGCGACCAGTCGAGCGGAACCCAAGTGCCTTTCAGATCCAGTGCGCGTTTCTCGGCGGAGGGGTTTTCCGGGTCAAGCAGATAAAGGTCGTTGTCGCGGCCGTTGCGCCGGGTACTCATATACGCAGCCAGCGTGCCGCGATGATTGAAGAGTAGGCCGGTGTTGCGAGACTTCCCGTCGGTCAGCAACTTTACGGTGCCGTCGGCGAGGTCGAACTTGTAGAACTGATAGAATTCTGCGCCCCCTGTGTCCATTCCAAAGACAAAGTAATTCTTGCCAACGGCCCGTGAGAACGAAGCATCCAACACCCGATCAGGAAAGAAAGTAAGTTGCTGGCGGTAGGCGCCGGGGGCCTGGACGGAATGCACCTGCATCGTATCCCCGAAGCGGGTGAGGATCAGCATGGACCGCTCGCTAGGATGCCAGTCCGCAAAAACCGCCGCGCGCATGTTCATATACTGGTTCATGCGCGCGCGGAGCTCTTCCGGAACCGCGGGCACACCTTCAGCCACGATGCTGGAGGGCGGCTGCTGACCCGCCGTCCAACTCACCGTTAGGAGGATGGCGAGCAGCGGTCCCCACCATTGACGCGGGAGCTTCATTCTGGTTCCTCCAGTTCGCGCGGCCGGAATGCGCCCGTGCGAATTTTCAGGGCGTCAGCCGATAAAGCATGCGCGGGAAAGGAATCGTTTCGCGGACGTGTTCGAGGCCGCAAATCCACGCGACCACACGTTCAATGCCCATGCCGAAGCCGGCGTGTGGCACGCTGCCGTAGCGGCGCAGGTCCAGGTACCACTCGAAGGCCTGGCGCGGCAGCTTGGCCTCTTCGATGCGTTGCAGGAGCAGGTCGTAGTCCGCCAGGCGCTCGCCGCCGCCGATGATTTCGCCGTAACCTTCGGGCGCCAGCACGTCCACACAGAGCGCCACCTCGGGGCGGTTCGCGTCGGGGGCCATATAGAACGCCTTGACCTGGCTGGGATAGCGATGGACCAGCACCGGCCGATCGTAGCGCTCCGAGAGGATGGTTTCGTCTCCGCCGCCGAAATCCCCGCCCCACTGAATCTCGCTGCCACTGGACTGCAGGATTTGGACCGCTTCATCATAGCTAAGACGCGGGAACGGTGGTTTGCACTTCTCCAGTTTGCTCGCATCGCGTTCGAGTGTTTTCAGCTCGGCCCGACGATTGTCGAGCACGCGGGCCGCAACGAAGGCCACCAATTCCTCCGCCAGTTTCATGGCGTCGTCGAGGCGCGCGAAGGCAACCTCGGGCTCGATCATCCAGAACTCCGTCAGGTGGCGCCGGGTCTTTGACTTCTCGGCACGGAACGTCGGCCCAAAACAGTAGGTCTTACCCACGGCAGCCGCGGTCGCTTCGTTGTAGAGCTGGCCGGACTGCGTCAGGTACGCCTTTTCCTCGAAATAGTTCACTTCAAAAAGCGTGGTTGTGCCCTCACAGGCGGCAGGAGTGAAGATGGGAGTATCGACGAGCGTAAAACCCTGGTCGTCAAAAAAATCGCGGCAGGCTTTAATGATTTCATGACGCACGGAGAGGATGGCCCGCTGGCGGCTCGAGCGCAGCCAGAGGTGCCGGTGGTCCATCAGGAATTCAATCCCGTGCTCTTTGGGCGTAATCGGGTAGGGGCTGCCGGGCGGGATAAGTTGGAGGATTTCCACGTCCGAGACGTCGAGCTCAAAGCCGCCCGGCGCGCGCTGGTCCGCCCGCACTTTGCCGGTGGCGCGCAGGGAGGATTCTTGTGTCAGCTCGCGCACGCGTGCAAACACCTCCGGCGTGACGGCGCTCTTCGCCACCACACCCTGGATGATCCCCGACCCGTCGCGAAACAGCGGGAACAGCAGTTTCCCGCTCTCCCGCAGGTTATAGAGCCAGCCCTGGATCAGGACGTCCTGGCCGACAAACTGTGAAACGTTTCGAATCTCGACAACAGGGGGCACAGCAGTTTCCCTCCGTGATTTGTAGCGGGGGTGTGTAATTGCCGTTCGCCGATGCAAGTTCGGCGCTCATCGAGCGCCGCAGCCTTGCTCAGCGAATGGCTTCGATCTTCTCCATCACCTCGCGGAGCCGGGCGAACCCGGTCACTTCGGGCCCATAGTCGCGCAACTCGAAGAGCAGCGGGAACTGGCCGTCCACGGCGCGAAAGTCCCGGACGGTCTGTTCCCAATCGATCTCGCCGTCGAAGGGCAGCAAGTGGTCGTCTTTCTCCTGGCGGTTGTCGTGAATATGCGTGGAGACGATGCGGTCCCGAAGCGTTTGAAACGCCGACTGCACCCCGCAGGTCATGTGGGCATGGCCCGTGTCAAAGCAGATTTTCAAGTCCTCCAGCCGCGTATAGTGGATAAACTCCAGCAACCGCTCCGGCGTGCTCAGTTCATTCGGAGTGTTCTCGAGCAGGATCTGAGCGCCGCGCTCCTTGGCAAAAATCTTCAGATGCTCAATCGAGGTGAGGGCCGCATCGAATTTCGCCAAGTCATATTCCTCGTTGGAAAGACCGAGGTGCAGGATAAGATAACGAAAAGGCAACTGCTCCGCCACCTCGATGGCCCGTTTGATCTCGTCCATGGAATCAATCCGCTTCCTTCTTTCCAAGTGCGCGACCGAGACCGGGGGACCGCCGCCCCGGCCCCAATCGAAATCCCCGTAAAGAGGCGCGTGCAGGGAATTCAGCGACACATCGTGATCGGTGAACCACTGCGCGACATCGCGGACGTGGTTCTTGTCGTGATAGTCGAAGTGCTGGCGGGCCGCGAAGATTTCCATCTTGCGGATCCCTGCCCCGAGAATCTGGTCCAGAATGTGGGAGCTTAACCGCTCGCTGACAAACAGGTGAGTCGAGAGGGCAAATTCCATCAGTATCCGACCGCCTTTCCACTCGCCCGAGGGTCCGCCGCGCCAAATCGCCATCCGGTTTTGGGGTCGACTTCAATGGCCTCGCAGGCTCCCATCCGTTCCCGGAAGTGGACTTTGTATCCCGCCTCGTGCAGTTTCTGAACCGTGTCCGCCGAAAATCCCCAGCGCTCCAGGGTCAACTGGTCGGGCATCCACTGGTGATGAAAACGCGGAGCCGTCACGGCCTGGCGAATGTTCATCTTGAAGACCAGAACGTTCAGCAGGACCTGGAGCACCGTGTTGATGATGGTCCCCCCGCCGGGCGAACCTAGGACCAAGCGAACTTTTCCATCTTTGGTGACGATCGTGGGAGTCATCGAGGACAATGGCCTTTTGTGCGGGCCAACGGCGTTGGCCTCACCTTGCACCAGCCCGAACATGTTCGGCTCACCGGGCTTGGCTGCGAAATCGTCCATCTCATTGTTCAGGAGGAAGCCCGCTCCCTCAATGGTTAACCTATTCCCGTAACTGCCGTTCAGAGTGTAGGTGTTCGCCACGGCGTTTCCCGCGGCGTCGACCACGGAAAAGTGCGTCGTCTGAGACGACTCGAACTCGGCGGGGCTGCCCGCCTGAACCGCCAATTCAGCTCGGGCCTGCAAAATGTCGTCGCGCAGTTTCGCAGCGTATTTCTTGCTGGTCAGCCCCGCGACGGGCACGGGAACGAAGTCAGCGTCGCCCAGGTAGGCGGCGCGATCGGCATAAGCGCGACGCATGGTTTCCGCCATCCGATGGATCGACTGGAAAGAATTCGGTTCGCCCAGGTCCATGGGCTCAAGCACGTTAAGCATTTCAAGCAGGCCGACTCCGCCGGAACTCGGTGGCGGCACAGTCAAAATCTCAAAGCCGCGGAAATCGCCGCGCAGCGGCTGGCGGACCTTGGCCTGATATTGCCGCAAGTCGTCGAGTTTGATGAGTCCGTGATGCTTCTCCATGGAAGCCGCGATGGCGCGAGCTATCGAACCGCGGTAGAAAACCGCCGGACCTCCCGCCGCGATCTGCCGGAGCGTCCGCGCCAGTTCCGGCTGCCGGAAAACTTCGCCGGGCTCGTAGAGCTTGCCGTTGTGTAGGAAAATCCGGCGTGTTTCCGCAGACTTCGAAAGCAACTCGCGGTCAGCCCGCAGCGATTCGCTCAGCTCATAGCTGACAGGGAATCCTGCTTCGGCAAGACGAATCGCCGGTCTGAGCACGCGCGCCCAGGAGAGCTTCCCGTATTTCTGGTGAGCGAGCGCCAGTCCGGCGACCGTACCCGGCACAGCCGCCGCCAACCCGCCCTCGGTGCTTGCCCCGGGAATCAGTTCACCGTGCGCGTCCAGAAACATGTTGCGGGAGGCAGCAGCAGGCGCTTCCTCGCGGTAGTCCACCACGACCGACTCGCCACCTGCCTGGCGGATCAGCATGAATCCCCCGCCCCCGATGTTGCCCGCCTCTGGGTGGGTGACCGCCAACGCGAACCCGACGGCGACGGCGGCGTCAACGGCGTTCCCTCCGGCGCGCAGAACCTCCAAGCCCGCCTCGGATGCCAAAGGTTCACTCGAAACCACCATCCCCTGGCGGGCGGCCACGGGATTGAATGAAGAAGCAGGGAGGGCAAAGGTCAGGATGGCCAGATAAGGGAGAGCCTTCAGCGCCTTCACTCGTGTTTGTCTCGCTGGTGACATGAAGAACCGGGTTGCCGGCCCCAAGTGGATGCGGTCTCCACACCGAGCGGGTCGGCCCGATATAACGAGCCAGTCAACCCTTCAGTCGCTTTCGGCAGAGCACTAAATCTATGGGAAAAGGTGGAGAGCGTCAAGGCACCGGTGGCCGGGGCGCTCTCCCCGAACTGAAGCGAGCCGGAAGCGCCTACATGGCCAGGACTCGTTCCAGCTCCAGCAGACACGGATCCAGCATTTTCTTTTGGGCAACCACCTCCGCCAGGGGAGTGACCGAGATGTCGTCCTTGTGCACACCCACCAAGACTCCGAACTTGCCCCCGGCCAGGCAATCGGTGGCCGCCGCGCCCAGCCGCGTCCCCAGCAGGCGGTCAAACGCCGTCGGTGTCCCCCCGCGTTGCACGTGGCCAAGGGTGGTCACACGCAAGTCAAAACCTAGTCGTGCCCGGTTATCCTGAAAGTACTTTAGTAACCTTTCGGCGTTGTACCGCGCGCCCTCGGCGACCACAATCAGCGCATGAGGTTTCCCACGCCGGTAGGCATCGTGCAGCTCTGCAGCCACGGCGTCCGGGTCCGTTTCACGTTCGGGGATGATGACCGCTTCGGCGCCGCCTGCAAGGGCCGCCATCAGCGCCAAGTATCCGCAGTTCCGTCCCATCACTTCAATCAAGAAGGCGCGCTGATGCGAGGACGCGGTCACTTTCAGCCGGTCGATAGCTTCCAGGGCGATGTTGAGGGCCGTATCCACGCCGATGGTGATGTCCGAGCCACAGAGGTCGTTATCAATCGTCGAAGCCACGCCGACAACCGGGAAGCTCATTTGCGCGAGCGCGTGTGCGCCCGTCTGTGACCCGTTGCCCCCGATGACGACCAGGCCCTCGATGCTCTGTTGGTGAAGCTGCCGGACCCCCTCCAGCCGCCCCTCTTCGGTTTTGAATTCCGAGCAGCGAGCACTGCCGAGCATGGTACCGCCCCGCTGCATGATGCCGCCCACGTCGCGCGCACCCAGAGTCACAAATTTGCCCGCCAGAAGGCCGGAAAAGCCCTGCTTCACTCCAAAGACCTCCCACCCTCGGGCAAGCCCGGTCCGCACGACAGCGCGAATGGCGGCATTCATTCCGGGAGAGTCGCCTCCGCTGGTCAACACGGCGATTCGCCTCATGTTTGCTCCGCTTGAAATCGATTTGGTCTCGCTTACCGAACCTTAACCGAATCCGGCATACGGCACAAGGCCAGCGCTCGGCCCAAAGTCGGCAGACCCTTCCGTGGGTCCCGCCAAGAAAGGCCCTGCATGTTTCGCAAACCTCCCACGCGCCACATTTGATACACTGCCTGTTTCAAATTCGGTCTGATGGCGGCGGGCTATTCACAACTGGCCGGGGAATGCCCGACGGGAAGCCGCGAGCCCCCATCAGAAGGGGAGGCCACCTTGCCCAAGCGGTTGCTTGGCTACTCGCTGCTGATCGTACTTCTGCTTCTGGTCGTTTTCTCGGGCGTGAAATCAGGCGACACACCAGCTATTCCAGAGGGCGTCCGCCGGCCCAAATTAGTCATCGTCATCGTAATCGACCAGCTCCGCTACGACTATTTGGTGCGTTTTCGACCTCAATTCGTCGAGCGGGGCTTCAACCTGCTCTTGAGCGGCGCGAACTTCGTGAACTGCCGCTACGACTATGCTGTTACCGCTACGGGTCCGGGCCACGCCACCCTGCTGACGGGGGCTTACCCGGATATTCACGGAATCGTCGAGAATTCCTGGTATGACCGCTCCTTGGGCCGAGAATTCAACTGCGTGGAGGATCCCACCTCGAAGCTTGTGGACGTTGGAGGAACGCAGGGCGACCAGCGAGGCGGCTCGCCAAGGAATCTGCAAGGGAGCACCTTGGGCGACGAACTTCGCATGGCCTCCGATTTCAAATCCAAAGTGATTGCCGTTTCTCTCAAGGACCGAGGGGCGATTCTCCCAGGAGGCCACACGGCCAACGCCGCCTACTGGTACAAGGCATCTTCGGGGCATTTCGTTTCCAGCACGTATTACATGAAAGCACTTCCGGACTGGGTCGCCAAGTTCAACCAGGATTCGCCCGCCAAAAACTACTGTGGAAAGTCCTGGCAAGCGCTGCCGGAAACACCTGGCGCGGGCGGAAAGGTCTTTCGAGAGCTCTCAACCGGGACCGCCGCCCCCTGCCCCGACAAGAAATTCCTGGAAGGGCTCAACAGTACTCCCTATATTTCCGATGTCGAGCTTAAGTTTGCAGGTGAGGCAATCCGCAATGAACGACTGGGACAGGGTCCCGCAACAGACCTTCTGACGATTTCCCTCAGTTCAAACGACTACATCGGTCACGCGTTTGGGCCCTACAGCCCCGAAGTGGCCGATTTGACGTTGCGGACAGACCGTTACCTGGCTGATTTCTTCGCCGATGTTGACCGGACGGTGGGATTGGAGAACGTGTGGATCGCGTTGTCAGCAGACCACGGCGTCGCTCCCACGCCTGCCTTCGTCAAAGACCACAAACTGGGAATCGGACTGTTCCGCGGGGAAATGGTCAAAGAGGCTGTTGATGCGGCACTTACTCAGTCTTTTGGACGCGACCAGTGGACTCTAAGCGTGGGGATTCCATACATCTATTTGAACCAAGCCGCCATGACAAAACGTCAGATTTCCCCAGAGAAAGTTGAAGCCGAGGCGGCAAGGGCGGCGGCACTTGTCCCCGGTGTCAAGGCGGCCTTCACCCGAACCCAGTTGGTGACGGGCAGTGCTGGGCAATCCCCACTGGCTCGGAAGGCCTCGAACGCCTTTGAGAGCCACAGGAGCGGCGACATCTTTCTGATCCTGGACCTTTATGCTGTCCCTTCAGGCGGGGACACGGAAACAACCCATGGCTCCCTATGGGAATACGACGCCCAAGTTCCTCTACTGCTTTGGGGATCCGCCTTTAGGCCGGGCACCTTTGACATCCCCTGCGAGCCCATCGATTTGGCTCCAACGTTGGCCGCCGCCCTTGGACTGGCGCAGCCATCGGGTGCTCAGGGGCATCCACTCTCCCCTGCGCTAAAGCCGCGATAGCGTCGGTGCAGGGCAAAAAGCCTCCGCCGTGTTCTGACAGTCCCATGCAATGTCATTGGGCGATCACTGGCATGCGCCCAGCTTGCGATTGGCCCGGGTTTACCTACCGACCAGACGGTATGTCTTGCGATATGTGGGACTGTACTCGTTCAGATTGATCCGTGACACATGGCTGTGCAGGGAAGACGGTTCTGCTTGTAGCAAAAGGACCTGCAACCGGCGCTGTGGGAATGTGGGAATCCCGCCGTAGGCGGGATTCCCAAGCG
>Ga0315284_10005531_pt1 | contig 17959 bp, 21 predicted proteins | sample YL17G09_16_MG_FD_203696 | JGI IMG/M metagenome (GOLD analysis project Ga0315284, IMG submission 203696) | Sediment microbial communities from Yellowstone Lake, YNP, Wyoming, USA - YL17G09_16 | ecosystem: Environmental > Aquatic > Freshwater > Lake > Sediment | place: USA: Wyoming | collected...
GCCGCCATGCCGAGCAAAACCAGCAACAGTTGGGACAGCCCCGCGACGTGATCGTATAGCCGGGTTTTAGATAAAGGCCCGGCGTAAAGTCGCCGCCCGGTTGACCCGTTGCCGGCCCGCCGATCGTTACGGGCGCGATTCGCCGCCACTGTTTCGCCAACCATTCGGCACGCGGCAGATCGTAGGTAAAGGCGACGGAAACATGCACGGCCGTCGCTTCCGGCGGGAATAATCCCGGCGGCTCTATAAAGGCCATTGCATCGTTGGGCGTGGTTCGCGTTCGACGTGGGAAGACACGCACAAGTCCCGGGTCGGCTTCCGTAATTTCAGTGGTTGCAGTCGACATTTTTCGGTATCCGTACCTTTTCTGATTTCCGTGCGCGCGTTCGTCGGTTGTTGGCGCGTTTCGCGGCGTAGTGTTTCTCTCTCAGTAATGCCGCCTCGCGGGCGATTTCGTCGGGCGCGGGCAGGTAGGCCCCCTCGTCGGTTTGTTTCATCGCCATCACATCATCCCCTGGTATTTCTGGATTCGCCGCATTTCCCGCTGTAGTTTTTGCCGCTCTTCGCGTTCCAATCGCCGGTCCGGCCGGCCGTAGCCGATGGTGTCGCCACCGGGCGAGTCGCCGTCGTCGCCATCGTCAAACTCCCGGCGGCACTTGCGGCAGTAGAACGACCGCGGCTGGCCGGCGGGCTGGACGTGGCGGACCGTCTTGCACCAGGGACAGGGAGGTAGGGGAGCGGCGATTGTGGTTGCGGGTGTGATAGTCATGGCCCTAGAAAAACAAAAAAACAGTTCAGTTCGATTCGGGTCGCATCCAGTCACGTCCGGTCGCATCCGGTCATTTCGAATCAAGTCCAATCCCTTCCGTTTATTTCGCCTCCTTTACTTTGCTTCACTTGGCCCGCCGATCATCTTGGGCGTCACTCGCCCGTTGCCGTTTGTTTCCGGGCTTGTCAAGGCCCGATGCTGTACCGACCGAATCGCCGTTATCAGCATCGCTTGCCGCCGCAGGGTGTGGCCGTGGGCCGCCGCCATCTCTGTCGGCAACTTCGTCACGTCCACGGCGATGTTCCGCACGCTTGCCCGGCCGAATCGCCGCAGGCCTCGCTTGCCCATGCTGCGGTTGTAGTCTGAGGCCCCGGCATCGTCGCAGATAACGAGCGTGCCCTTCTCCGTTCGCATCGTCAGCAGCGGCAAGCCCGTCCGCTCGCGCAGTTTCTCAATTTTCCGCTGTAGTTGCACGAGTTTGAGGGACCACTGCCGATCATCTTTCGACAGGCCAAGGATCGGCTCAAGCTCGGGGATGGTCAGCACTTGGCCTTTGACGAGCTTGGAAACGTCCAGGGGGTAGTAGCGGACGCCTTTCGATTCCAGGGTTTCCGTTTCGGTTTTGGTTTCGGTTTGGTTCTCGTTCTCGGCCATTGGCTTGACCTCCTTGTAAAAAAAACAGTTCAGTTCGGGTCGAGTCGCATCTGCTCCCCTCGGTTTCCCTCACATCGCGTCCACTCGATTCCCCTCACTTTTTTTGTCCCTTCGATTCAACTCGGTTCCTCTATTTCACTTCCACAACCACAAACCGCCCAAATTTCGGCGTCCAGGCCGACAGCCCGATGTACGCCCCCGCGTCCTCCAGCCAGCGACGGAAGTCGCTCACGTCGGCCTGGGTCGTGTCAAACAGCGTGGAGAACTTGAACTCCCATTGCTGGAATCGGCAGCGGCAGTTGATGGTGGTGCCGTTCTTCCCGCCGATGCGGGACTTGAACGGGAACCGCTCGTCGGCCCACAACGCCTCGGCCGATTGCGGCCCGTCGTAAATCAGCGGGAAGTTGTCATCGACGGTCAGGGCAATCTTGGCGACCTGCCCTTTCTTCGATTTCATCGCCCCCCGCCGAATCATGCCCTCCACGTTTTCGGACGGCCAGTAGGGAGTTGACTTGCCGTCAAGCAGGTAGAGTTGGCCGATGAAGAGGGCGTGGTAGTAATCGTCGGCTTGCTTCTCAGTCATAATCTCGCCGCGTTTCACGCCCTTCTTGATTTCCCGAGCTTCCTTCGCCCAATGGTAGGTGGGGTCGGCCATCGCCCCGTTGCTCATAATGCACGGCACGATGCCGCGAATGTGGCAGTCCAACTTGACAATCCGCCCTCCGGTGAGGGCCGCTTCAGGTGAGGTAGCTTTCGACATCACACGTTCTCCTTGTGAAATTGAAAAAACAGTTCGGGTCGGTTCACTTCTGATCCCCTCCGTTCAACTCGTGTCGGGTCCACTGGTTTCCTGTTGCTTCACATTGCCTCAGTTATCAGTTCCCTCAGAAATGTCTTCCTCTTGCTTATCGCCCGCATCATGCACATTCCGTCCGCCGTGGCCCTTTTCCCCACCAGCAGGCAGACGCTCTTGGCACGGCTGATGGCCGTGTAAATCCACTCCCGCGAACACACCCGCCTTGCCCCCGGGTATTCGTCCAAGGCGACGATTACGCATGGCCACTCGCTGCCCTGGCCCTTGTGACAGGAAATGGCGTAGGCCAAGTCCCACTGACAGCCGGTGGCAGTGGCCAGCGTGGAATCGTCTTGATCTTGGCCGATGCCCTTCTCTTCGCCGTCGCTGTTGTCGGTCCCGCGTGGAATCTTCACCAGCCGCCGGGGCGAGTCGAGCGAAACCGTCGTGAGCTTCTCCACAACCGATACCACGCGGGCCTGCTCGCCGTTGGCGACGAATACTTTGCCGTCCATCGCGTCCCGGTTGCAATCCGGCGGACAATCTTCTACCACGGGCATGAGTGAGTTTTTTAGGCATACGATCTTGTCGCCCACGCGGAAGGGATTGCTGCCCGCCCGTTGCCCCGCTGGGTTCAATTCATTCTGCAAACGCTGGTTCAAGTCCCGCCGGCTCAGTTCGGATTTCCGGTTAACGACTACAATGACCTGCACGCCCCAGATCGGATCGTACAGTTTCGCGTCCCGAATCTTGCGGATGGTTTCGACAATCTTTTCGACAGCCGCCGCCCCATCGGCCGCTGGCAGGAGCTTGAGATTCGCCCCCGTGCCGGGGTCCAGTTCCTTGACGGTCTGCCACCGCTTGCCGTCGCGGATGTCGGCACACGCCTGGACAATCTGCCCCCAGTTGCGTTCGATCTTCGTCAGCTCTCCCGCCGGCACGCCGGCCGCCAGCATGTCCCGCAACGGTGCCCCGTGGCCGACGGGCGGCAACTGATTCACGTCGCCAACAATCAGTAGGTGGGCGCCTGCCGGCATGGCTCGCAACAAAGAGGCGAATAGATCCGTGTCGATCATGCTCCCCTCATCGATCACCACGTACTTATAAAGCAGCGGGTTCGATTCATCGTGCTGGAATCCCCAGCCTTCGCCGGCGGTCCGGCTGGCCACGCCCAACAGCCGATGAATCGTGCTGGCGGTTTTCTTGACGCCGTACTTTTCCAGCGCCTCGCTGATTCGCACAGCCGCCTTGCCGGTGGGGCAGGCGACGGCAATCGAATCGGTCCCGCACAGTTCGATGATCCGGCCAATGAGCCGGGCCGCCACATAGGTTTTGCCCGTGCCTGGGCTACCTCCGAATAGTGCGCTAGATGCCCGCAATGCCTTCGCCAGTTCGCCCGCCTGATGTTCGCTGATGTCCAGGCCGACGACCTCCGGCCATTGGTACGGGGCCGCCAGCATCGCCCGGATGTGCTCGGCAACCGTCCGTTCGTTCTCGGCCTTGCGTGATTCGGCCAGCCACGGCACGCCGTCGCCATCTCGATGGACGGCTAGCAATCCGGCCCGTCGGGCGAGGATCATCGCGGCCAGCGGCTGGACTTCCGCCCCCGACACACGGGCACGTATGCCGGCCTCGCAAACTTCCGGCCGATGCCAGGTGTGCCCTTCGCTGTCCCGGGCGATTGCGTACCACGCGGCCAGGGTCTGCCGTTTCAACGCCGCCGGCCGGCCGCCGTTATCGAGGTAGAGTTGGTCGGTCCTGAGATACCCACAACCCGGGAACCACATGAGCAGGTACGGATTGCGTTTGATGAGCAGGGCTGCCCGATTGCCCAACTCGGCGACGGCCAACTTGGCGGTCCCGTGCGGGAAACCTCGACCGCCGAGCAGGTCAATCAGGTCGATGTGAACGGCCTCTAACGCCGATTCCTCTCGCAATACCACGGAAGCTGCCGCCGCCTTCGAATCCGTGAACTGCGGCATCCCTGCCGCTGCGGCGGCAACTTCCGGCTGTTCTCTGAGAATCCGTACAGCATCGCCCCCGAACTTCTCCCACAATTTCACCGCTGTGGCGTGGCCCACGCCGTGGCCGGCGCAGGTCGTGGTCAGATAGCGAATCACGCCTTGCTTGCCATGTGGCTGGCAACGGACAAACGTCTTGGCCGCGAACTGCCTGCCATATTTGTCATGTTCCACCCAATGGCCGTAGAAGCGGTAACTGAGTCCGCCGACAAGTTCGCCGTCCGGCACGTCGGCCTTGACGATCACGCCGTTGGCCGCGAAGTCCAGCAACTGATTGAAGCCGCCTACCGAATCAGGGAACCGATGCCGCTGCTTATCGTCGCCATCGGCTGCCGGCTCTTCGCACTCCAAGATGCACGTGTCGCCGCCGTCGAAGCGCACCCGCTCGCGGCGAAAAATCAACGTCAGTTCCGAGAGTTTTGCGGGCATTGTCATTCCGTCAGTAAAGTGGGGTGTCCCGCATTGCAACGGGAAGGTTCGCCGAGGGTGTCGCGGCTCGCCTACTGCTTGCACCCCATAGACGGCTCGGCCCCCGGCTTGAGTTGAGGAGCCGAGCCGCCCGGAAAGGAGCACCGCCCAGTCACCAAGCGGCGCTTCCGAACGAGTTACCTCCGTGGGTTAGAGGTCCGAAAACTTGCCGCGTGTCGCGGCCGGGGCAGAAGTCGGAGTGGTCAATGCCTTCTGTTCAACGCCGCCAGATGTCGGTCGCTGTAGCGGCCCGCCGGCCTTGGCCAACTGCTGCATACCTGGCGTGGTAGTGTCTTTTGGCACATTGGCCACTTCCTTGTTGCCGAGGCTCCAGAATCCCATGAATGAGATTTGCGAGCCGGACTTCGCGTTGCCATCCTTGTCTTCGTACTCCTGGCTCTCGACTTCGATCACGAGTTCGCGGCCGACGGCGTCCTGCCAGTCTGGTTCCTTCATTTGCCCCGCTCCGATCAGGCCGACGCAATAGGCAAATCGCGTCATGCGGACATTATGGACTCGCTGTTTCGGATCGGGATCGTCGTGTGCAGTAGACAAGAGGAATACCGGAATCGTCCGGCCGCTCTGCCCGCTGGTGGGCGTCTCGCCGTCGGGCGAAAGGCCGTCGCAAATTACTTGGAACTCACATTCCAAGCCGGGCGTGCCCTTCTTTTTCGATCCCTTCTCTTCCGCGTGATTCACTGCCGCGTGGTAGCGGCCGGGAACCGGGCGGGCGTTCCCCGAAAAGTCGTCTTCGCTGTGCGCGTTTTGCGCGTTGAGCATAACCATAATTCATCATTCCTTTCCTGAGGTTGCGAGTGCGGTTGTCAATTTCCGCAGATCGTCAAAGTGAACTCCAAAAACGTCCGGCGGATAACCCAGAACTCGCTCGCCGATCCGCCGCACTCGGTGAGCTCCGTGTTCTCTCACCAGCGGCCGGAGAATCGCCGGCCACCAGTTTTCATGTTCGATGGTCAATTCATCCCCGGCAGTTGCGGGGCCGGGCCGAAAGGGCAATTGTCGCCCGTCTCAGCCTTCGCTCGTTTGATCTCCCTTTGCAGAGCTTCAATCAATGCCGCGGCCTGGAGATGGTTCAACTCGGCCCGCGTGCGGCAGTTCCGTTTTGCGAGAGCGTTTACGAGCATCTCGTGGCACTCGTCTTCATCGGGAACAAGGAACTGTGCCAGGCCGAGAATTGCATCCTGTTGGTTTGACGTTGACGGCTTGCGGGATTCGTCGAACCCATCGGCAATCGTCTGTTGCGACGGAGTGAGCGGCGGGGCGGGGGTCGGTGGGGATGGCTCGCCGGCAAGGTCCGCAATCGGCACAACCGCCTTCGCCGCTCGTTTCTCCAATCGTTTGATTTCCCGGGCCGCTTCGTAGCCGCTCAATTCGTCGAGCAACCGTATCCCCATCTTCGCCATGAATCCCGGCATGGAATCGCCGACGGCTTCCACTAGCCGGCAGATTTCCTGCCGCTGATCCCGCGTGCAAAGCTCACTGCCACGAGAAGTGCTTCCCCAAACGGTACTACCGCCGTTGCCGTCGGATTCACCGTCAACGGCCCGGCCCTCCTCGTCTACCGCAATTCCAAGTTCCTCGTGCGAGAAGATCGACCCGCCAAAAATCGCCGGACAATACCAACGGGCGCCATTGCTCAGCGCCCGGGCGAAGAGCATGTTGCGGGGATAGCCCTTCCAAGTGTCTTTGTTGGCAAGTCCAGCCTGTTTGGCATCGGCCATCGAAAAAGCCGATTCGCCAACCGCAGATTTTTGCAACGCATGTTCATCGGTCTCAAAAAACACCAACGCGCACACATCATTGGTATGAGCCGTGATCTTGTAGTCGTAACGACCGCTCCGCTTGATGCACCCGGCCATCAGCGTGGCGTCCATGCTCACGCGGCCGGCGTTGACGCGGATGCCGATCACGCTGGCAATCGGGCCGACACCCATTTCCCGTCCCGCGAGAATCCGCACGGCCGCTTTCTCTGGCGTACGGCAGTCGGGGAAGTCCCGGCTCCCAGCAATGACGGCCGCCAATTCCATCACCGTGGCCTCACGGCGGGGCATGATTCCAACCTCGCGCATATCGTTGACGATGGCCGATTCGACGGGCGAATCAGCAGATTGTTCAGCGGTACTCATGTTCCAACTCCTTCCGTGGCTGATTCTTTTAGTCGCTTGACATACGCGACGAGATCGGCCCACACAATTGGCTCCAGATAGATCGTATTGCTCGGTTCACCGCCGTTTTCTGTTGTCAGAATCAGAGAGTAACCGTCGAAGTCCACGTAAACCGAATCGCCGATGTAGGTTTTTCGCGTCGTCATTGGATCACCCCCATTCTCTCGGCGAGTTTCCAGATCATGTCCAAGTCGTTCTCCAGGTACGCCAGGGCCTGCTGCCGGCTCTCGGCGTCGCCGGCCCACAGCCGGGCGAAGTCGCTGCCGTCGATTTCCTCCGGCTTCTGGCCGATCCCCAGCCACTTGCAGATGTCGGTCAGTTTGCGGGATTCGTCGCTGAATCCGCGCTTAGGTAGACGGTCCATCAGGTCCACGAAACAGTAGGCGGGGTAGCGGCCCGTCTTGTCCCAGGCCGACGCCGGGACTTCGATGGCGTGGAGGTAGCTGCGCCACACAATGAACGGAAAATCGAACGTGTTCGAGCAGTAGCCGACGAATCGGCCGGCGCGCTGGTGCTTGCGGTAGACGGTCCAGAACGCCTCCAGGATTTCCGGCTCCGTCTCGCCATCGGCCCCGACGATCACACTTTTGGCGTCGGTTCGGAACCCGATGGCCAGCACGGCGCCAGTCACTGGCGAGAGGGCCGCCTCCGATGCCCATTTCGTTCGATGCAATTCGCGGTTGGCCTTCTCTTCGGCCAACGTGGTGGCGTAGTCGGCTCGCGTGGCGGCCAATTTCTCGGTACGCTTGCTCGGCTCCTTGAGGTTGCCCATCTTACACATCGAATCGTCCCACGGCGGCAGTGCAATCGGCGGGACGTAGAGGGACTTGATCGTGTCCCAAGGCAAAGCCCTGGTTTCAGCATCGTAAATGAAAGTTGACATTTCAGATTTCCTTTCCGGGGAAAAATGGTTCGCGTGTTAATGACGGTTCAGCATGGTCTTATCTCAGGAGCCTCCTGCCTCGGCGGCATCGGCGTGCTCGCGGTCGGACTCGTGCAACGCGCGCGGCGAAATAACCTTGACGCCCATCGGGAAAACAAACTCAAGCCCCACGTGCTGAAAGGCGCGGTTGGCAATCTCCCAGGCCGTAGCGACGACCTTCTCGGGCGGCTGCACGCCCGCCGATACGAGATCGTGGATATTCTGGCTAAACAGCGGCCACAGCATTTGCAGGACCGGGTTGATTGCGGCTCCTTGCGGTTGAGAGTTGGCTCCCATCGGCACACCCATCGGATCGACAATTCGTGGCATTGTTTTTTTCCTTTTGATTGCTTCGAGGTATTGAAGATTTCGGACGGTTTTTTGATTGCTTTGCTGATCGGAACGGCGACGGTTCATGGCTTGTATATCCGCGACAACGTACCTGCCGGAATGTGGTTGATGATTTGTAGTCGCTTATTGCGGACCCGCTCACGTTCGATCAGCACTTCCGATGGGGCGTCAAAACCGAGGCGGATCTCGCCGTTCGACGAAATCCGGCACACCTTGACTGCTGTGTCGCCGATGAAAATCCGCTCTCCGATTCGTGCTCCTAAAACGAGCATGATGGAATCCTTTCCTGAGAGAAAAAACCCCGCCGGGAAGATAGAGAGAGCCGACGGGGTCGGCCACCGACTACACACCGGCAGCGTGAATTGATAATGCCCGATGCACCGATCATCCGACCATCGGAGCCGTGGCCGCGATTCAGCCGCAATAATTGGAGCCTTACGACCGTCATGTGCTTCGGCCGGCGGCCTAGATGCTCTCGCTCAGTGCTACACGTCGAATTGTTGTCAAACGCCGCCGGCAAAGCAGGTCGGCCCCAGAGGTTTTCGTGACCGAGAGACTGTCCTGCGTGCCGGCGGCCAGTCACCCGGTAAGGTCCGGTATGGTGCTCTTGAAAGGGGATGAAAAAGCCGCCGCCCGGCATCGGCGCTGGGCTGGTGTCGGGACGGCGGAGCGTGGATTCGGCGCAGGCGCCTTTACCGTAATCCACTGACGCGCGGGAGAAATCCGCTAGGGCCCGCGCGTTTACCCGTAAATGCGGATTGGTGAGCGGAGAGTCAGTTCCGGCAACACGTCGGCCGCCGTCAGACCGCGAGCCAACCGAGGGTCGATGTAAGACCGCAGGGTCGTGGCGTAGTTTCGATGTCCCGCTTGCCGCTGGGCAATCGCGGGATCCACCGCCGCGCAAAGCGACAGACTGGTCCGGCGCAAGCGATGAAACAACTGGAGGCCCGTTCGGGGACAGGGTATACCCGCCCGTTCCACAATCCGCCGGAACGAGCGAAAGAGATATCGACTGGAATGGGGCCACGGCCAGAGTTGTTGCCGACTGTGCGGGTCCGTCGCGTCGATCGCCGCGCAACACGAAGCGGGGAGGACGTAGAGTTGGGAGCGACGATTCTTCTGCCCGCGCACGAGCAACGTGTCGCCCCGGTAATTGGCCGTCGCACTTCGCAGCAGGGCGCCGATGCGGCAAGCCGTCCAATAGGTGGCCGCCAACAAGGATTGCCACCAGAGGCTGGCTGGCACGCCGCCCACGTCCCCGGAACGTTCGGCCGCCGCCTCCAGAATCGCAGCGATCTCTACCACATTCCACGCCTCGGGAACTTCCCATTCCTCCGGCAAGCGGCGAATCGACCCCGGCCGCGGCGGTTCGGCGACCATCATCCGGTCCCAGGCGGCCCGCCAGAGCGTCAGCAGCATCCGTCGGTTGTCGTTGGTGGCCACGGCCGACCATTGCCGCCGATATTCGCAGAGGTATCCGGCAATCGCTGCGGCGTTCAGATCGGCCATGCGGGCCGGCCGACCCAAGTGGCCGGACAGCCGCTTGACCACGGCCGCCAGATTGGCGGCGTAGCCCGCGCTCAATTCGATCCGCGAGGGCACGTAGATCGTGGCCAAAAAAGCAGAGAGCGTCATCGGTGCATTTTCCATAGGTGCAGGCGAGCTTATCACCTATACAACCATAGCATGCGCGATCAGGCTTCGTGCGAACGTCCATGCGGCCACGCCGACAATCATGTCAGTGGTTAGCAGCCGGGGAGCCCCTAGCGGGGGGCGAGACTGCGGATTTCTGTTTCGCCGGGCGATCCGCTTTGAGAGCGAATCGCGGGGCACGATTCCGCCAATATGGCTTTTTCCAAAAATCCCGTCAAGACAAGAAATCGCGGTGCGGGGCTCAAAGGTCGTGATTCGGGGAAATCCGCTTGCCTAGAGGGCACCCGATTCCCGGCCTGCTGCGTGTTGCCATGGCAGCCCGCCGCACCGCGTTTTCTCGCGGAAAGCGGTCACTTTCCGCGTTCGTCAGTGGGCGATGGCGGCCATGATCCGCCGACCCCTAGCTTGTCGAGGGACGCATGAAAAAAATCTTTTTCCAACGCTGTCAGAAAAACTCCGTCAAGGCCGGTTCTTGTGGTTTCGCCCAACCTGGCTTGTGGATAACCACAACGGGCATCTGTGCGTCGGGGAGCCGGAAAGGGTGCCTTGGAACTGAAGAGACCGGACCCCTCAGAATCGCACGCCAGCGGCCCTGGCGGGGGCGTGAAGAGCCGGCCCTATAATTCTCGGGGGGTGAGTGTTGACAGCGGCCGGGCGGCGCGGGAAGGTGAGGGGAATGAGTAGGCATGTTCAGACTATCGAGCAAACCGGGAAAATCTGGAAGGCCGGGCAGGGCTGTGGATGCGTCACGATGATCGTGGGCATCGTCGGTCTGGCGATTTTCTTTATGGGGCCTGTTTCTTCCGGGAACGGCCCGCCGTGGTTGTCGATGGCCATTGCGGCGGTCGGCGTTGGTTGCTATTTATTCGCGCGTGCTATGGCCTGGTGGTATCACGGGTAACGCTTCACCACTTCTGCTTGCCCTGTCGGCAGCCGCGGGCACAGTGGCCGTGTTCCCATTTGTATACAGTAAGCCGTTCGCGTTCGTAAGCTGGTATCAACAGGCAACCCGTCGCACCCCAATCAGAACAGACCCAGCAAAGCGCCTTCCGCCGGGCTATCTCTTCCGGCGTCGGCGGCTCCTTGCAGGGCCTAAACGTTTGGCGACCGGCAACACGTTTGACTTTTCGATGGCAATGCCGGCATACTCCCTCCTCATCTAGGTTACACAGTAGTGTCATGCGTGCAAGTTCCACGTAGACGCGCTGAAATCGCACGCCCATAACGCATCGGCGATCATGTACTCTGCCGGACCGAAATCTATATTCATGTTCATGCAGTCGATTTTGTCGGTATCGACTCCCAAATCGACAAACCAGAACGGCCCAATTATGTGCCCATACGCCGGCGCAACGTGAAACGTCAATATCAAACGCCCTCCCATTGACAGCAATGCGGCAGAATAATTCAGAGAACCAGCATCGCACGGGAAGTCGTTTTGCCAAATACATTTCTCTGGCCAGTACACGTCGAGAGCAAGACTGCCCCCGTTGTAGGTGTCACACTGATTACATCCAATATCTACAATCCCAAGCGGGTCGGCATAGACAGTGCCCGGCGATAGCTTGTCCAGGCAATACTGGCACCCAGTCCCTCCGCAGCAGCACCTTCTCCGGCTGAAGCGCAGCGTCGGCAACCACAAGTGAGGATGCGGGAAGATCAGTCGTTCGGCAGATGTCGTTAGGCGGGGCATGGGAAGTCCAGCGGGTGCAGTGTGCCGTCCGCGTACCCGATGATCTTGCCGACCTTGCTCGCGTCGATGTCGTAACCGTCGCCGCCCGCCGCCGCGTTCTCCACGTCCCAGGTGTCCGGTCCCGTGTGGTCCGGGTCGGGAACGCTACCGCCGTCGGTCGCCGTCAAGCCGCTCACGTGAAAGCCGGTCCCCGCCGTCACGGCCCCCGTCGTCGTGCCGATGTAGAATCGCGGGCAGGTGGCGGGTTTGATGCAAGGCAAACAGATGCAGGCCCAACAGATCGTGTCTTCCCCGCTGCCCGCGTTCTCTCGCCAGAGAATCCGGGCGCCGGACGGACCCGAGCCGAGATAGACCTTCTCGCCGCCGATGGTTTCGGCGTCGATCACGTCGCAATACTCGTCATCGGCTGCGTTGACGTAGAGCCGCACCACAGCAAACCCGACCAGCACGGCCTTGCCGATCTTCCCCGCCCCGATCGGCTCCTCAAGCACAACCCACTTGCCCAGATGATTGTCCACCGTCGGCTCCACGCCGTTGAAGCCCGGACGTTGCTGACAGGCAAACCGGTTCTTGAAGGGCGAGATAAGCGGTTCATCGATGCCGAGAATTGAGAACGCCGGGGCCGTCAGATAGGTCCGGTTGCACACCAGGACCTCGCACACGGTCCGGCTGCTGCGGTTTGCGCCCCGGCCGCCGCCCTGCCTCCATTCGCGGAGCATCCGCAGCATCAGATTATAGGCCGTCCGGCTCATTCCCGTTACGGCCGCGCCGGCGGGCAGGGGTTTGTAGGGATCGCCCATGATGCGCGCCCTCCTACGTGGTGCCGATTCCCAACAGGGAGAAGTCGCCCGATTCGTAGACCTGCTCGACGTTCGCCTGGATCGGCGGTTTGGGGAGTCGCGCGTTATCGGGCGTGCCGGGGATGGTTTGATACTCGACCCAGAGATACTCCCAACCCTTTTTGGAGATGCCGGTTATGCCGCCCACCACCTTGCCCGTGACGTTCGGCGAGTAGGCGAAGGTATAGGTCAATTCCAAAATCAGCGGGTCCTTGGCCGATTGACTGCCGGTGGCCCCCTTGAACAACACGCTGCCGATGGGCAGGCCGCGGAACTCGGCGTCGTTCGTCTTGTAGGTCAACTCGCCCACGATGCCTGAATATGTCCAGCCGTAACTGGCCAGCAACAACTTCCGGTCTTCCGTCCACTCGAAGGCCGCTTCGGGGATGTCCACGCCCTCTACGTCGCCATTTTCATTCAGACCGATAGCGCCCTTGTGGTCCGCGGCGCCGGCCGTCGGATAGCGGGCAATCGTGGCGATGGATTGGGTGAGGTGCTTGGTGCCGCCGCCGGTTTGGAAACTCCACTTGAAATCGCCGACCTCCGGTTCCTTTCGTTCGTAGGGGCCGTAGGTGACATCCACGTTCCACACGTCGCTGCCGAGGAAATCCAGGGCGATGTTGGATCGGTAGAGCCCGGAGTAGATCACGGGCGAATAGCCGGCGGCCAGGGCCTGCGCGACGGTCCGGCTGGTGGTGCCGGTCAGTACGTGCCCGGTCGTTACCGATTGCGGGCCGCTGGTGGACTTGATCGAGCCGGGCCTGTCGCCCCAGGATACGCTCATGCGACCATCTCCAGGGTCAGGCGCTTTTGCTCTTGCAACATCTGCTCGTCGATTTTCAAGAGCCGGGCGTTGATGTCAACCAGTTTTTTCACCATCCCGCCGCCGACGCCCAGGCCGGCGATGGCCGCACCGGAGAAGGTGCCGCGGGTCTTGGATGCCGTCTCGGCCAGCAAGTCCAATTCCGGCATTCCTGGCGCGCCGGCTTTGCCTTCCTTCTCGGCCTTCGCGGCTTTTTGCGCATCTTCCTTCGACTTTTCCCAATCTTTGCGAGCCGCATCGGCTTTGTCTTGTGCTGCCTTTATTTCGGCGTCCCTTGCTTTTCTCCTTTTGTTCATGTCGTTGGCCAAAATATCCGCTGCGCCGATCCGCTCCGCTTCGATCTGTTTTGTTCTGGCCGCCGTCGCGGCGTCAATTTTTACACCCTGGTTGCCCACTATTCCGCCCAGGGCCTGCAAGGATTCGGGTGAAACTTGAGACCCGACCACCGACAACGCCTTTGACATAATCGTTGCAAATACTTTGTTTTGCACGATGCTGGAGAGTAGCGTATTCCATGCTTTGCCCATGAAACCCATCAATTCAGCCCAAATCGTTTGCAGGCGCGCGGATAAAGTGTTAAACGCCAAGGCAAATCCAATGATACTTTCATCCCAGACTCCCTTGAACTTTCCCCACATTTCCGTGATGTTTGATATTCCCTTCTGCCACTCAAGCTCGATGAGCGCCCAACCGACTTTTGCGGCCGACACCAAATCCCCGGCAGCCATCGACTCGGCGATCACGCCGAAGGTTTCCTTTACGTCCGACAACAGGGGCGACAAGGCTTCGCCGATGAAACCCAAGGCACCGCTGGCATAGAGCACATAGCCGCCCAGGGCTGCAAGCGCAACGCCCAGCGCTACGATGGCAACGCTCACGATAGCGATGGGATTTGCCAAGACGCCCACCACCGCCATCAACAATCCGAACGCCGCCACACTCAGCTTGACAATAGCCAAGGCCCCGGCGATAGCAAAACCGACCAGCCAAATCGCTTTTCCCAAAACGAACAAGGCCGCACCAGTCGCAATCGCCGCAACTCCGGCGGCAAATAAAGTTACGATCCATGCTCTGTGTTTTGCAACCCAGTCTCGGACGGAAGCGATGCCTCGTTTCACCGAATCGGCTAACCGCATGAGCATCGGAGCCAGTGCCGAGCCGATGGCCACAGCCACGGCCTTGAACGACGCTCTGGCGCTGTCCCACGCATCGCCCAGGGCGTCGGCGGCCGCCGCTTGCTCCGGTCCCATCGACAGGCCCAACCGCACGGCCTCGGCACGCAGGGCCTTCACGTCGCCCATCATGGGAATCAGAGATGTTCCACTGCGGCCGAAGATCTCCAGCGCCTTGGCCGCCCGCGACGTCGGGTCTTGAATGGCCGACAGCGATTCGGCGATTGCCATGAACTGTTGCTCGGGGGCCATCCCCTTGAGTCCCGCCAGCGGCCCATCCTTCGCCGCCGTGATGGCCTTCTGCATCCGCTTGACGCCGATTTCCACGTCGCCAAGGCTCGCCCCGGTTTGCTGGGCGGCGAAACCCAACTCACTCAGGGCGTTGGTCCCCATGCCAGTCCGCGCCGCCATATCATTCAGCCCGGAACCGACCGTCGCAAACGTCTTGGCAGCCGCCAGCATCGGCGCAACCACGCCCGCGCCCAGGAGCATGAACTTCCGGCCGAGTGAAGAGACGCCCGCGCCAAACGCCTTCAGGTCGGCCGAGATGCTTTTCAGACCGCGCAGGAGTTGCGTCTTGTCGGCGTAGATTTCCACGAACGCCTTGCCCGCGCGAATGTCATTCGGTCCGGCCATGCGTCACCCAAGCTTTCCGCTGTCTTGGATCGTCTGCAAAACCGCTGGGTCGTACGGCAGCCGCCCATCGTCCTTCGGCGTTGCCGTATCCTGCAATAATCCGTAGGGGTCGATCTGATTCGGTTGCACCGGTTCGCCTCCCATCGATGTGGCGTTGATCACGCAAGCCGCCGTCCACGCCACGCCGGCCCACGCGCCCCGCGCCAACGCCGTCAGGGTGGCGAGGGTGTTTCGGCCTGGTTCGATGCCGACAATGCCGGCGAGCTCCCAGCATCGCCAGAAGATTCGCTCGGCAACGTCGCCGGCCGGTTCTGGTTCCGGTTCAACGGGCTTTCCATCGCCCGGTCCAGCATCGCATCGAACTCCGGTTGTTCCACCAGTGTCTTTATCCTCGCCGTCTGCGCCGCCTCGAACGCCTTCGCCTTTGTCAGCACCTTTTGATACGCGGGCCGGAGCCCGCGCGGGGAAAAACTTACGATACCCTCAAGCACGCCCGTCCAGGCGTCTTCGATTCCGTCGGGCGTCATCGCCTTGCCGAAGGCCAGGTCGTCAACCTCCAACTTGTCGGCCTGATCTTTGCAGAGTAGGTAGAGCACGTCCACCATCAAACAAGGATCGCCAAGCCGCTCGGGCAACGTGCTGTTCGGCAGAACCAACTCCAGGAGGTTGATTTTGAGCCGGTCCCGCACGCGGCCGATGGTCACGACGTTGATCTCCGGCTCCCATTGGCGGCCGACGTTGTCCGCGAACTTCGTCATGGGGTGGAATCCTCCAGGGAAAGAATCGTCAACGTGCCGTCAAGCAACGTTCCGTTGCTGGCGTAGCAGACGGTGATGGGGTCGCCCGTCAACGGACTCGCCTCGCCGTCGCGTTCGGCGTAGGTGTAGATGGGATTATTCGCGGTCAGTTCAATCTGCTTAACGGCGACCGCACCAGCGTCCTCAAAATACACGCTCGCCCGAACGGAGGAATTGATGCACAAAAGCTGCACGTTATCCCCATCGATGGCCGTGTTGATCGTCTTCACCTTGCTGATTACGATGGTAGTGTTTCCGGTCAACGGGTACTGGTCGCCCAGACCGCCCGCCAAAACAAAAGCATGATCGTTAATGGTTGCGCTCACGTTGAAGCGCATGCCCGTACTCCAATACACGTCCACCGTGCAGGAAGTCCATCCATGCTCCGCCAACACGTTGCAATGCGCAGTCGTGCCGGTATCCTTTACCCAAGACGAACCGGCACAACCGGCCGCCAACGGAATGGCCTCGTAGACGTTCGGATGGTCGCCGTTTTTGATGATCGTCCCACGGATTTGCACGCCGCCGACGTCGGCGACGATGCCCATTCTTCCCTCTGGCATAATCCGGTTCCTTTCGCCGCGTTAAGGTGTCGAATCTTCCAGGGACAGAATCGTCAGCACGCCGGCCGTCGTTGTTCCGTTGCTGGCGTAGCAGACCGTAATGGGATCGCCCGTCAAGGGGCTCGCCTCGCCGCTACTGATGGCGTAGGTGTGCGGCTGATCGGCGGTCAGTTCGATCTGTTTGATGCTGTCGCCGGTGGCGTCTTCAAAGTAGACGCTTGCGCGCACGGTCGAATTGATGCACAAAAGCTGCACCTTATCCCCGTCGATGGCCGTGTTGATCTGCTGCGGAGTACAAATGACAACGGTCACGTCTGCTGATTCAGGGTAGTTGTCGCCCGCGCCGCCGCTCAATGTCACGGCGTTCGTGCTGACGACCATATCCACGTCGTACCGCATGCCGCCGAGCCAGAAAATATCGGCCTTGCCGGTCGAGTAGCCGTGGCCGGCGGTCAGATTGCAATGCGCGGTTGTGGCGGTGTCTTTGACCCAACTGCTGGCCGCCTTGCCGGCCGCCAAGGCGATCTGCGTTGCGCCGTCGCCGTAGACGTTGGGATGGTCCCCTGTTTCCGTGATGGTTTTCTGCACCGTGACGCCACCCACACTGCAAACAATCGCAAGAGTTCCCGTAGCCATGATCTGGTTTCCTTTCTACGTCCTAGACGTACAACTGCGGCGCCCGCAGTTTGTTGTTGGGGGTGAATGTGAAATCAAAAGTCTGCTCACCGCCGATGGGCGCGCCCTGGGCTTCTTTGACGTTCACGTCGCCGTCGAAGCCTTTGCCGGAGGCGTAATCCTTCATGCGGATCGCCACCTGTCCGCCACAGGCCGCTGCGGTTCGCAGCGCCACGAGAACAGTGTCCTCCGTCCCGAGATTTTTCATTTTCAGCGTAGCCGAAAACTTGACTGTGCAGACATCTTCCGATTCGATTGGCGGCGCGCTGCCGGCCCCGCAGACGGTCGTGGGCGCCATCTGCGGATCGGTGTCGCAAGACACGTCCACGCGGTTGGTGATCAGCGTCGAGGCGGTGGAGCCCTTGGCGCCGTAGTAAATCAGTCCCTCGAATCCCATCTTCATGGTTTAGTTCCTTTCTATGGTTTGATGCTGTCGGCCCACGTAGCCGGCAGCTTCGGGAGTTCCTTTTGTAGAGCGGGGTGCATGAACGGCCGGCTAACGATCTTCGCCGATACGGTGATGCGCGGGCCTTTGCGACGAGTGGTGATGCGAGTCATACCGCCATATTCCAGCGCGGCCGGAGCCGTGCCGTCGGTCGAATTCAACCGTATCGGCCCGATCACCACGCTGCGGGTCGCCGTATCGTAACCGAAGAAGATGAACTTCTTCAACAAGCCCGTGTGCGAACTGGGCGGGCAGCCGGCGGCCGATGCCTTCTTGCGCTTGCGAATGCTGGACTTCGCCGCCGTGCGGACATAGGCCCCGAACTTCGACAGCACCCGGCGCGTGGCCTTGTCTACTGCGCGGACCACCTTGGGCGCGTCGAAAAACGATCCTTTCATTTCCTTCAGTCCGATCATCGTCACACCGCCGTTTCCGTGATCCAGGTGGTGGTCAGCACCGTTAAAAATGTCCGGGCCTCATCCGCATGTTCGACGGAGTAAAT
>Ga0315284_10005532_pt1 | contig 17953 bp, 12 predicted proteins | sample YL17G09_16_MG_FD_203696 | JGI IMG/M metagenome (GOLD analysis project Ga0315284, IMG submission 203696) | Sediment microbial communities from Yellowstone Lake, YNP, Wyoming, USA - YL17G09_16 | ecosystem: Environmental > Aquatic > Freshwater > Lake > Sediment | place: USA: Wyoming | collected...
TTTAGGAAAAACAGGGTACGACTACGTCCGAAAAAAGTCATTTCATGAAAAAGTCTGTCGGACCTCGAAATGTATAGTAGGGATACTGTACCACTCCCGCAGGCGCTTGGCTGTTCGGATAGACCATGTTCTGTGGCCAATTGTAAGAGTATGTCTGGTAATGGCTGGGGCAACCATGTGGCCTTTGTTCACAATTTTCTGCACCGCCTGCCTGAAGACTCCCGGTCGGGTCAGACTCACAAGAGGAATCACGGTTTACCATGTAGGAGCGATCGTGCTCTGTGTAATAGCCATTCGGGCCTGCGTAGTAGCCGCCTTCATAGCCAAAATTGTTATCTTGAAATCCATTGTAGACCTTAAAGTCGTGGTGGTGATGTCGAGCCGCGAGATCACCTTGCAGATCGCCGTAGCCTGGTTTCATATCACCAATCCCATTCGCAAACTGGCCGTATCCCGGTGCCGATCCGATGATCGGACCCTGTCCCGCAATGTTTTCTACCTTGGCCGTGGTTTGCGGAGACGCGACATCGGGCGACTGACCTCGGATTAAGGATCGAGATTGGGAGCAACCCAGAGCGGCGGTCATAGCGACAAACACCAACATTCCCCATTTGGATTTCAGATGCATGTGACATTCCCCGGAAAGGCTGCTAGCTCGACGGTCGCTTCGACCGAACACGTTCGAAGAGATGTATCGGCATTTTCTCCAGAAGAATGCGAACATTCCGCAGGATCCTCGGAACCCAATCGGTGAGAATTCGTCTTGATTCTTGCAGAATTTACGTAATCGGATAATGTTACCAAAATTGATGTGCAATTGATTATAAGCCGTACAAAATCTATAACTCTTTTTCTGTTTTGTGGTTGTATTTTTTCTGTGCCAACTTCCCTGAGAGCCTGTTGGAAAAAAGATCGCTTGTTTTGACCGGTGGAACCGTTAGAGATCAGGGCCAGACTCCCTCCATCGCAGTGAGGTCGCCGCGATGGAAAGCAGCAAAGCTGACGCTTGGGTCCATGCCCCGCAATATTTTATGAAAAGTCCGGTTTTCGGAGAACCTCTGAGCCTGCCGGATTTCGAGTCCTGATCGTTGACCGCTTTAACTTCGCCCCCCTCTCAAAAAAGGGGTTCCGCATCTGTCAAACAACGAAAATGGGTGGGCGTCAGTCAATAAATGTCACCGTATATTGGTTTTTGAGATTTGCCAATGGAGAGATCTCTGTGGCGTCTTGCAGGACTTGAAAAATTGGTTGGTCGTGTTGGTCGTGGTGATTTCGTATCAGTGTGCTTTTTCACAAGGGAGTGTGAGCCGTGTTCGTCTCCGCCTCATCGAAATGTTTTCAAGACAAAAGTTTTCCGGAAGCCTGTCAACAGCTTGCGGATTTAGGTTACGACAAGATTGAATTATGGCTGGATGAAAATTCGGAACATCTAAAACCCTCTGAAGTGGCCTCGGCGCCCGATCGTTTTTTTATCCAATATCGCGAAATGACGAGGATGACTCCGGTCGGCCTGTGTCTTGATCAGGATGCTCCGCAGGAGGTTTTTGATGGGCTCTGTCGCCTCGCAAAAATGCTGAAAATCACGCAAATCACCCTTCCTGCAGCTCCTGTGGGAACTCCATTCAACGAGGAAATCGACAGGCTTCGCAACAGACTCGCCGCCGCAAATTTTTCGGGAATCCGTCTCTCCCTGAAAACAAAAACCGGATTTTTGACAGAGGATCCACAGACTGCTGTTGAACTTTGTCATTCGGTGCCGGGCTTGGGAATTACGTACGATCCGAGTTATTACATTTGCGGTCGATTTGCCAACCAGTCACACGATCAGATTTTTCCCTACGTTTATCATACGCATTTGCGAGATACCCTTCCGTCGTCATTACAGGTGGCCGTCGGTTTAGGGGAAATCGACTATAGTCGGATTATTGGTCAGCTACGGCGTTACAACTTCGGCCGAGCCCTCTCCATCGAAATCATTCCTTCGCTGTTGAACGGAAACGACAGGTCACTCGAACTGCGTAAGATTCGAATGTTGCTTGAAACGCTGCTTTAGGCAGCGATCTGCGTTACAGAGTTCTCGGAGTTTTGATTTGCACCGGGTTGATGTTGTCGACAGAGTTATCTCGGATCCGCCGCCACGAACGGCTCTGGTCGTTTACACCTTTTCAGGATCCCTCAACGGAGTTGATAAAAGTGCGTTGAGCAATAGGAATAGTCGTTGCCTACGCGGGCTTTGTGGAGCACGGCGGTGCCGATGCGAATCTTTTGAAGCTTCAACTCATTACGATGCCACCACGTACGCATCTCCCTCGATAACAAAACGCCACGTGGGTTGTTCCAAGGGTCGATCACGTCAACCAGATTCGCCGGTCGAACGGTGGGCCGCCTCCAAGTTCACCATCGTCGTCAAAAGTCATTGCTCGGACCACGAATTCGTGGTCCGAGCAGCGGTCGAGAACTCGAGAAGAGGTCTTTCCAGCAAGTACGTTTTCGGAGACGCAAGTCAGAACGGTGTCTCCTCCGTTCTCAATTCCCAGGACGTTTTGAATCGCAACGTAATCACGCTTCACCGCAGGACGGGTGGGAATCTTGAAGACGGGTTCCTCGCGGCGAGTCCGCCAGGCTTGACACTAAAATTTCGCGGCGCATAATCCACCCCGATCCATCGGTGTCTCCAATGTTCAGGGCATCCTTCGCCGGAGCAGTTGTTAAAACCCTGAGGAAACACAACGACGCCCTAGCGACGTACTCGCTAGGGCGTTTTTTTTGGAAACGGAACGAGTGATATTTGTGATTGGAATCCTTTCGCAACCGGCCGGTGGGTTGCGGGCTCCTAGTATTTCACCCGAAATTTTCGTCTTCAATTGAGCCGCCTCCCTCAGTAAACGATCGATGGACTTCTTGTTTGGAATTTCCGCTTGAAGAATCGGTCGTTGAAGAGTTGTCCTGGATCCAAGATGGGACACGCTCGGTCACGGTTTTGCTTGTCACGGTTCGTTTTTTCAGGGAGAACTTTTCCGTGTCTGCGTTTTCTTTTCATCTCGACGCCGTCGATCCTCGAACAGGTGCCCGCGTTGGACGATTGGAGACACCCCATGGAGTTGTCGAAACTCCCGCTTTTATGCCTGTGGGGACTTTGGCCACGGTTAAGGGATTGACGCCGGAACAATTGCAGCGTGCCGGGGCTCAGATGCTGCTGGCAAATACTTATCACCTCGCACTACGACCGACTTCGGATGTGGTGGCGGAGCTTGGAGGTCTTCACAAGTTCATGAACTGGGATGGTCCAATTCTCACCGACAGCGGTGGATTTCAGGTTTTCAGCTTGGCATCCTCACGCAAGATTGATGACGATAAGGTGGTTTTTCGTTCGCACATCGATGGAAGCCTGTTGGAATTGTCTCCGGAACGCGCGGTGTTGATCCAAGAGCAACTCGGTGCGGACATCATCATGTGTCTTGACGAATGCCCGGCACACGATGCCTCCCCAGAAAAAATGACTGCGGCTGTGAATCGCACCACGCATTGGGCGGCTCGATGCCGGGAAGCCCAAAAAAGAACGGATCAACTGCTGTTCGGAATCGTTCAAGGGGGAACCAGCAAGTCGCTTCGGGAACTCTCGGCCAAGGGACTCTTGCCTCTCAACTTTCCCGGTTATGCCGTGGGTGGATTGAGCGTCGGTGAAGAGCCCTCTGCGATGTATACGACCTTGGAATTCACGATACCACTTCTTCCCTCCGATCGGCCTCGCTATTTGATGGGCGTCGGAAGACCGATTGATATTTTGGAAGGAGTCCTGAGGGGAGTTGACCTTTTTGACTGTGTCATGCCGACGCGCAACGGTCGCAATGCGATGGCTTTTACGAGTCAGGGAGGACTCAAATTGAGAAATTTGAAGTATCGCACCGACCCAAGCCCTCTGGATCCTGACTGCGATTGCCAAGTCTGTCGACAGTTTAGTCGAGCGTATCTGCGGCACCTGTTCATTGCCGGGGAAATGCTGGGGCCAATTTTGCTGTCTTGGCATAATATTGCCTATTATCAGCGGATGCTTCGTGATCTGCGAGATGCGATTCGGCAGGGAAAGGCAACGGAGTTTCGCGAGGCCCAAATGCGGCGTTCCAAGTGACACGTCCGGTTTTATCGTCGATACGAAATTCCAACCGGCAGGACGTCGTCTGGGGATGACGTTTGCCGAGAGAGAAGAGAGACGGGATTGAGATCAGATCCCTTCTCTCTTGCAAATTTGACGGGAAAGTGAGATCTGTTGATCACCAGTTGACGCAAGAGCGTTTGGTATGTAAGCTGCGCGCTGACTCGGGATGTAGCTCAGCTTGGCTAGAGCGCCTGGTTTGGGACCAGGAAGTCGCAGGTTCGAATCCTGTCATCCCGACCTTCAAAGCCTTGCTCGCAAACACTGCGGGCAAGGCTTTTTCGCTTGATTCGTAGGGGTTTTCGAGTGTCGATCGGTTAGGCGTTCGTTCATCAGCCAGATCCGATGAGATGACAGCAAACGACACAGTTTGCCCCCGTTTGCCAGAGTTTGGTGCAAACGCTGGTGCAAACCGCGAAGACATGCCGTCTACTGTTCGCGTTCTGTCTTGATCGTCTGTCCCGGTTGCTCACATCATCGGGCGTTCGGTCGCTGGCGAGGAATTGAGCTCGAGTGACGGCAGCGAATCCAACGCCCCGTGCACGTCGAGCAGCTTCGGATCGGTGTAGACGTTCATCGTCATGTCAATGGATGAGTGACGCATGGCAGCTTGAGCCGTTCGCGGAGCAACGCCTCCCTTGCTGAGAAGTGTCCCGAACGAATGCCGCAGAGCGTGAACGTCGATGGTTCTGCCTCGCTCGTCGGCCTTGTCGATTCCAGCGGCGAGCAAGTCGCGGTCGAGGATTCGCACCAACCCGGCGGGAACAGTGAACAGTGGTCGCTTGCTGTCACGAATGCCCTTGTCGTTGCGTAGCTTGAGCGTTGCCGCGTTCGGCGTGCCGGACAGCCAATCCCTTCAGATCGTTCGCCAAGTCGTGACGTAGCGGAATCGTCGAGCCTTGTCGGTTCTTCTCATCGGCCGCGTTCAAGATGACGAACGGCATCGGCCCGTCGAGTTCCAGTTGTCCCACGGTGAGCGATGCAAGTACCCCTTTGCGAAGCCCGGTCAGAACGAGCGTCTTGTAAATCAACGCCCGTTCGCGTCCGAGTTGTTCCCGTTCGTCGAGGAACGCGGGACTGTCCTTCAATCGTTCCCGAGCCAGTTCTGCAGCCCGTGGCATTCCGCCGAGCGTGAGCGGCGAATAGGTCCACTTGGAACGCTTCGGCGGTTTGCCGTTCTCTTCGGTCTCACCCACCGGAACGGATTCGCGCCCGTACTCGGCGAGCGGTCTCATCTGAGCCATTTGCAGCAGCGTCAGCAGTTCGGCTTCCGTCATCGCCCGCCGTTGCCGTCGCCGGTCGCTCTTCTCGTTGGCCTTGGCGATGCGAGCCAGCGAATTCGAGGCGAGCCGTTCGGTTTGAACGCACCACTTGCAGAACCCGCGCACCGCTTGCAAGTACGTATTGCGAGTCCGTGCCGCCATCCCTATGACCTGTCGAGCCGTCAGCCACGCTTCCAACACTTCGATGTCGATGTCGCGGAGCGTGCCGACATCGCAATCGGCGAACAGCCTGTCGCCCTTGCGTTCCACGTCGTCAACGTGCGCGGCGGTCGCACCCTTAGCTCGGACGTGATTCAGATACGCGGCGAAGTGATCGGCAACCGGCGTCGCCTGATGATCGGCCATCGCAGATTCACCCTTGCTCAACACTTCGCTTTTGACCAGTTCAGCCCGGCGTTCCAATTTACCGAGTACGCTTCGGGCGGCATCTTCATCACGGCAGCCGGTTGAGACTTCGCAGACGTATCCCGAGCCGTCCCGAAACTTGGCGATAGAGGTTCCCGCTTCGTCGAGGATTCGAGGCGAGCCATCCGCCCCCGTCGTCACTTTGGCCGTTCGCGTCTTGCCGCCCCTCGCCGGCTTCCACCGTGCAAACTGTTGGCCATTCTTCATGAACAGTCCCGCCCCTTTGGGTAGCGGTCGCGTTACCGTTTTCTTGAAGACGGATCCCATCGTCAGTTATCCTTTGAGCAGTCGCCCTGCTGTGTGTCACAAGTCGAACAGGATGCGCAGCCGGTCTTCCACTTGATCCAGTGTCGTGGCGGAGACCGTGCCCCAGCGTTGCACCATCCGGTCATGCGAGACAGACCGAACCGCCTCGCACATGATGAAGCTCTTGGTCTTCGCCCCACCTTCGGGCGGTTGCAGGGGGACATGCCACGGGATGGCTTTGTCCTTGCTGGTGATCGGCACAACGACGACCAGATCGGCGGGACTCTTGTTGAAGCCGTTCGTCGAGATGACCAACGCCGGACGTTTGCCCGCCTGTTCCCGACCCCGCGTCGGGTCGAGGTCTATCAACCACACTTCGCCGCGCAGCGGAGTTGTCATCGTCAGTCCTTTCCGAGTCCGTCCTTGAGTGTCTTGTCCCACGCCTTGCGTTCCGCCTGTTCGGCAGCCCACGCCTTCTTGTCGCTCCGCAGTTCGCCATACGCCCGCGATGCCTGCTCTAAAAACCGTTCTCGACGAAGCGATTCAATCGCCTGTTCCAAGACAGTGGGCATCGACGCCCCCAACTCTTCAGCCAGTGTTTTCAATTTCCGGTGGCTCTCCGGGTTGATGCGAACGGTGGCAGACATGCTCTCGCTCCGTGAAGGAATCCAGTCGTGACAACAAAAGTGAACGCGACCGAGTATACATCGGCGTATTCACTTCGTCACGCACAATCCGAACGACGGGAGCGCGGCGATGGGCGGACGAAATGGCCGAGACCCGGCGGAGAATCTTTACCAGCGTGTCACTGACTCAACACCTTCCCGCTCTGCTTGCCCGGCAACGAACTGAGATCGATCGCCTGCGGGCGGCTCGTGACGCGGAGGGGCTCGAATACCAGATTCGAAACTACTATCCGCACCCGATCGCCTTACGCTGTGACCTGCCCCCATGAATCACGCCGCCAAAACGAGGCTGGTCGTGAGGTGATTCCAGCCCTTGCAAGCGGCCAGAAAAAGTTCTACTAATGTTCTGCTCACTCGACTATTGAAAAATAGCTGTCGACGCATACGCCGACAGCTATTTTTCAATAGTCGAGTGGTTCGCCCGCGGACAACTTCTCGAAGAATGGCGTTTGCAGTAATCGCTTCCGGATTTCCCGTTGGCCTCGATTTCGCGATTTTTCAGCCTGTGCCTCTTATCGATATATATAGATTGATCAGCATGTTTAAGCCGATTTCGAAAAAACGCAGAATTAGAATGTGGATCCTCGTTTTGTTGTTTGTGGGAATCATCGGCGGTCTGTCGGCAACCGGTCAGTGTTCTGAGCCTGTCGCGTCGTGGGATTTTACTCAAGGGAATCAGAGTTGGACCGCAAACAGATTGGTGACGAACGTAAGTCATTCGATTGACGGCTGGTCGATGAATGTACAGGGCCCCGATCCCTATCTGACGAGTCCGCCGGTCGACTGCCCGGCTGATCAGTTTCTGGTGCTGAGTCTGAGAATGCGTTCGACGGCGAGTGCTGTCGGAGCCGTCTATTTTGGCAAAGAATTCTCCGAACAAGACAGCCGTCAATTCGTCGTCGATAATGATGGCCAATGGCACGTTTATCGGATATCGCTTCCGGCCCAAGGTTTTGGCGTCCGGTTCCGCCTCGATCCCAGTCACATGGATGGTATGGTCTCTGTAGCTTGGGTTCGCATCGAAGCGTTTGCCGAGTACCCCAGCGAGCCGTGGGCTAGTCCGCACGAAGTGCGTTTCAAGAAATCGATTGGTGGGGGGTTGTATACCACGCATGGCGAGGACACCGCAATCACGCCTCGATTTCTTGCCACACATCCTGAATTTGTCGAGTCTTACCCGTTCGACGGAATTGTTTTGCCGGCCCTTCTTTCGAAGGAGTGGGTCGCGAGTCTTGGGTTGAAAAAAAAGACGCCGACAGGTGAGATCCCTTGGGAACCGTTACTACTCCACCACTTTCTTTGGAATACGATCAGCATACCCGATGAGGCCGTTGCTCAAACAATCTCCGATCTCAATACGATGCGGCGTGGGAGCCTGACCGACAATTTCCTCATTTATGGAATGCTCGAAGGATCGCGCGGCCGCGATATCCCCGACCTGACCGATGATCATGATTGGTCAATCATCGAAAACAATGCGAGGCTTGCCGCGCGGATTTGCCGTAAGGGCAAACTGAAGGGATTTTGGCTGGATACCGAGCAGTACACATTCTACCGTTGGCGTGCGGAATCCGGTCCCTTGGAAATGGACTCTGAAAAGTCCAAGGATCTTCATTTTCCGCTGGGAAAAGATAAGGATAATCCGGAACTCCTCCGACGACGGGGAGCTCAGTGGATCAAAGCGGTTCAAGCGGAATTTCCTGAGATCAAGATCATGACCACTTTTGCGTGGTCGGAAGATTCCATCAGTTATGGACCGTTGATGGGAGTCATTCCTTTCTTGGATGGAGTTCTCGCAGGGATTGAATCTCCAGGACAGATTATTCATGGTCATGAGAATACGTTCTATTTCGGTCATGCCGCAGGGACAGTTCATGCGCCGACAGGGTTTCTTGGCGACCGTAGCCGATACGCGTGGGCCCGGTCTGCGATTCGAGGCTGGCGGGCTCTGAGCAATAACCCCGCACGTTATGATTCGTTTGTCAGTGTTGGTATGGCCGCGTGGGTGGAGGACCATCCTTGGGGAGCGCCACCAGGCACGGCCATCGGAACCAAGCAGACGTTATGGTCCAACTTGCCGCTGGCTCTTGCTTATTCGGACGAATATGTTTGGGTCTGGTCGGAGTTTAGCCATTATGGAAAAAAATCCCCACCTCTGATCAACCCCTTTCTAGCTTCCTTAAACAATCAAACATTCAATACAGGGGCGGAAGCTGCGGCAACATTCCACGAGGACTTTGCTGCAGATCCACTGCTACGGGGTTGGTACTTCGACTTTGACATGTTGGCCATCGGTCGCAAGACAACGCCGGAGCAACAAGCGCCGGCGATGAGCACTGACACTTTGCCCTACGTCTGGAACCAACAGGCACAGGTCTTGATGGTCAAAGGCGACAATCCGTCGCGACTTGACGGCCAGCGTCGCCGCTTTGTGCGACCACTCATGGCCGATGCAATGCGTACCGGTTTTCAGATGGCGATCGACTTTCGAGTAGAATCCTTCGGCTCCGACGATCACAACCCGATGGTCCTCGGTTTGTTCAACAGCGGCTTGCCACTGAAAGAGTTTTCGATGGCCTTACAAATTGCCAGCCCCGAAAAGATCACCCTGGAAATCGTCTCCAATGGAACATCGCTGACACGGCCCATGACGATCCCGGGAGGCATGAAAGTCGGTCAGACGTATCAATGGGCGTTGCACTATTCTTCGGCGACGAGGAGTCTTCAATCAACACTGACGGCAATGGCACGACATGCTGTGCCTTCCGCCGAGGTCAGTTACCTTCTTCCGGCCAGTATGGGCCCAATCGCGGCGGACGAACTGGGAATCGCCATCTACGAAACGTCGCCAAGCAAAGTTATGACGGATGAACCGTACCGCTATTCCGTCCAAAAAGTAATTTTCAACCCTTGAACATGCGGTATCTGATAGCCAGTCCCGCGCAGCGGTTGCGATCCTCGACGCAGCGACCACAGGATGGGCCATCGTCGCTCCCTTTTGACCGAACGCGGAGGAGAAAAAGCAGCGAATTTCGACTATGAGGGACTGACTGAGGGCGATGGGCGCACAGCCGTCTGATCTGCCGTTTGGAATACGATACCGGTAAGGCACGGGTCCTGTTCCGCTTTGATCTCAATGATCCGCTATGACGGATCCCCGAACGGATGGAAGTCACCACTTGCGGAGTTGCAAGAAACATCAAGGGGGAGAGCTTTCGGGGCGTAAATCTCCCTCGATCAGGCCCGATGGAATGGGAAGTCACCCAACCACAAACTCTTAGCGTCTCCCCGGCAATTGCCTGAAACGGGTTAAATATTTCAGCAATTGCGGCAGTGAATTGCAGACGCCGCAATGAGTTCTGTATTCTGTCGGGCTGATCCTTGGTGCGTGCTACGTTGATGTACACCCCCGACATGATTCCTCATATCCCGATGGCCGAGATGACGATGCCCGTTCAAATAAAGCCTATCCGAAAACTGCTTGTTGCCAATCGTAGTGAAATCGCCATTCGAATCTTTCGATCCGCCCACGAACTCGGAGTGCGGACCGTCGCGATCTATACCCAAGAAGATCGATACGCGTTGCATCGTTTTAAGGCGGACGAGGCCTATCAGATCGGTCACGGGGGAGAACCGATCAGGGCCTATCTCGACATCAAGGCCCTGATCCGTATTGCCAAGGAGGCGGGTGTCGATGCCATTCATCCGGGTTACGGATTTTTATCAGAGAACCCGGCCCTCGCGCAGGCGTGCGCCGATGCCGAGATCGTTTTCGTCGGGCCGACGGTCAAGGTACTGGAGCAACTCGGGAACAAAATTACGGCTCGCGAGTTGGCTCGTGCGGCGGGTGTTCCCGTGTTGGGAGGAAGTTCTAAGCCGATTGCCGATGTTGCCGACGGGGAGAATTTGGCACGATCGCTAGGGTATCCAGTGATTCTCAAGGCGGCCAATGGTGGTGGTGGTCGCGGGATGCGTGTCGTGCTGAAACCCGAAGATCTCGCAGGGCACTTCGAGTCGGCTCAACGGGAATCGATGTCAGCCTTCGGATCGCCCGATATTTTCGTCGAAAAATTCATTCCTCAGCCTCGGCATATTGAAGTCCAGTTGCTGGGCGATAAGCATGGGAATCTGGTCCACCTGTTTGAGCGAGACTGCTCGGTTCAGCGTCGGCATCAGAAAGTCGTCGAGATCGCTCCGGCACCGTTCCTCGACGTAAAAATTCGCGATGCCATCTGCGCGGCAGCAATCACAATTGGCAAGGCCGTCGGCTACCAAAATGCCGGGACGGTGGAGTTCTTGTTTGATACCGATCAGAACACGTTTTATTTCATTGAGGTTAATCCACGGATTCAGGTCGAACATACCGTGACCGAAGAAGTGACCGGAATCGACATCGTGAAGTCTCAAATTTTGGTGGCGCAGGGAACACCTCTGTCGGATCCGGAGATCAATCTCGGGTCTCAAGCGGAGATCAAAACCAATGGGTTTGCGGTCCAGTGTCGCGTCACCACCGAAGACCCCGCCAACAACTTTATGCCCGATTATGGTCGTATCTCGCACTATCGCTCTGCCGGTGGAGCGGGAGTGCGTCTTGACGGGGGGAGTGCTTTCTCGGGAGCGGTGATCAACCCGTTCTACGATTCACTGCTCGTCAAGGTGTCTGTTCGAGGCCGTCGCTTTCAAGATGCGACAGCACGCATGGAGCGAGTTCTACAAGAGTTCCGCGTTCGTGGCGTGAAGACGAATCTGCCGTTTCTGATCAAAGTCATGACTCACCCGAAATTCGTCGCGGGTGGCTTCACGACGAGATTCATTGACGAAACCCCCGAGCTATTTCAGTTTGCTGCTCGAAAAGATCGTGCGACCAAGGTCTTGTCGTTCTTGGCCGACACGATTTTGAACTCCGGAAAAGTACACACGGCCTCGGCTAAGAATGTCGATCGAGCACCAGCACCGCTTCCAGATCTGGATCTCAACACACCCATTCCCGACGGTACAAAAACGCGACTAGAGTCCCTTCGGAAAGAGTTCGGGAATGCTCAGGCCGCGACGAAGTTTGCCGAGTGGGTTCGTGTGGAAAAACGATTACTGATCACCGACACGACGATGCGAGATGCTCACCAATCGCTTTTGGCCACTCGATTCCGCACTCACGATTTGCTGAACATCGCCAGCGCCTATGCCAGACTTTGTCCGCAGTTTTTCTCGCTGGAAATGTGGGGCGGAGCCACATTCGACACGGCGATGCGTTTCAACAAGGAATGCCCGTGGGACCGCTTGTCTCAATTGCGTGAGAAAGTTCCGAATATTCTGTTCCAAATGCTACTGCGCGCGTCGAACGCCGTGGGTTACACAAATTATCCAGATAACATCGTCGTCGAATTTGTGAAGGAGGCGGCCGCTGCGGGTATGGACATTTTCCGCGTGTTCGATTCGCTCAACTGGGCTCCGAACATGAAGGTTGCGATGGATGCTGTCATCGAAACCGGAATGATCTGCGAAGCCGCCATTTGCTACACGGGTGACATTCTGAATCCCCACCGAACGAAGTACGACCTGAAGTACTACGTGAATCTTGCCAAGCAATTGGAGAAAATGGGAGCACATATGCTCGCCATTAAGGACATGGCAGGACTTTGCAAGCCGGCCGCAGCGGCCCAATTGGTCAAGACCCTGAAACAAGAGATCGGTATCCCGATCCACTTTCATACGCACGATACCGCGGGGATTCAGGCGGCCTCGATCCTTCAAGCCAGCGGTGTCGGCTTGGATGTCGCAGATGCGGCTCTTGCCCCGATGTCTGGAGGAACATCACAACCGAATCTCAATGCCATCGTCGAGGCCCTGCGGTTCTCCGATCGCGATTCAGGACTTCAGACGGAGCATCTCGATTCACTGGCACGCTATTGGGAAGTTGTCCGGCAGTACTACAAGCCGTTTGAAACGGTGATGCTCCCGGCCACTGCGGACCTCTACCAACATGAAATGCCGGGAGGGCAGTATACGAATCTCTATCAACAGGCTAAAGCGTTGGGGATGGCGGAACGCTGGCCAGAAATTTGTCGAATCTACGCGGAAGTGAATCAGCTTTTTGGAGACATCGTCAAAGTCACGCCCAGTTCCAAAAGCGTGGGCGACATGGCCCTGTTCATGGTGGCGAACGAATTGACGTCTGCCGATATTCTTGACGACCAGAAGGACCTTTCATTTCCCGAATCGGTGATTGATCTCATTAGCGGCAAGATGGGACAACCGCCGGGAGGCTTTCCACTTCAGGTGCAACGCCGGATCCTCCGTGATCGACCGGTCGTTGTTGGTCGACCGGGAGAGAGTCTGTTGCCTGCCGACCTTCAGGCGGCTGCGAATAAGGTCCGTCACATTCTCCAAGACGAACCGTCGAATCGAGACGTCATCACATGGCTGCTGTATCCGAAAGTTTACGAAGAATTTGTGGCACACGTTCAAAAGAACTCCGACACGAGCGGTTTGCCGACTCCCGTTTTTTTCTATGGCCAGGCTCCCGGTGAAGAGATTGCTGTTGATATCGAACCGGGCAAGCGTCTGATCGTTAAATTTCTGTCGATCAGCGATCCTCATGCGGACGGCAAGAGGACCGTCTTCTTCGAATTGAACGGCCAGCCTCGCGATGTCACGGTTGTCGACAAATCGCTGGAGCCCCAAGCCTCCTCCAACATTAAAGCGGATACATCCAACCCGAAACACGTCGGCACAGCGATGCCCGGGATGATTTCAACAATCGCCGTTCAGGCAGGCGATAAAGTTTCCAAGAATCAAAAACTGCTCAGCTTGGAAGCGATGAAGATGGAAACCAATATCACATCCGATCGCGAAGGAGTTATTGCGCAGGTCTTGGTGAAACGTGGAACCCCGGTTGAGGCAGGCGACTTGCTGATGACATTTGAATGATCGCTCATTCAGTCCCGATGTCACTTGTGGCCTGCGACTTGTTTCTGAAGACAGGGAGACACACCCGGCTAAGCCTCGTAATCGGTCATCGACATTCCGCAGTCGCCACAAGGCCCGGGCTTGGACGTCATGGCACGGCCAGCAAGCCATGTCCTGCTGTCCCATTTTTTGAAACGGGAATGAATCAGTATGAGATGCGATGGGCTCCGAGACGCCTTCTAGCGAGTCTGATGTGAATTGTCACCTCGAAGTTCACGCCCGCGGACTGTCGGGCCTCGACAGCAGGACTAGCGCGGGGTCAAATTTTCATGGCAGCAAGGTATCAGAGAGTCGTTAGGCCTTTTTTATCGCGATCCGCGCAGTCTCGGGTCGGCTGCATCGCGTAACGCCTCACCCACCAGATTGTAGGACGTGATCGTGATGAAAATCGCCAGTCCTGGAAAATGAATCAGCCACGGGGCTCGTAAGAGAGCCTGCCGACCATCGGCGAGAATCCCGCCCCAAGACGGGGTTGGAACCGTAATTCCCAACCCGAGAAAAGACAAGGCGCTCTCCGTAAGGATTGCACCGGCAATCCCAAACGTTGCAGAGACCAATACGGGAGCCATGGCGTTGGGTAAGACATGCCGAAAAATGATGCGTAGCGGCGAATATCCCAGAGCCCGACTGGCCAACACAAAATCCTGATCGACCAATCGCAGAAACTCACTGCGCACTAAGCGTGCAATACCCGTCCAACCGGTCAAACCAATGACGATCATGATGTTCAACAAACCGGGTCCGATCAGCGCGACAATGGTCAGAATCAGAAAGAAGGCTGGAAAGCAAATCACCACTTCGATGATGCGTGACACAATCAAATCGCAAACTCCACGAAAGTAGCCTGCCAAGGAGCCGACAACGATGCCAATTGACACATAAATGGCCACGGCGACCATGCCCACGGAGAGGCTGATTCGTCCACCCCAAATCATCCGGCAGAGAATATCCCGGCCGAGTTCGTCCGTTCCCAGCCAATGGGCACCGTTCCACCGCGAGGTCGGTTTGACGACTCCCACGGATGGTTTTTGTGGATACCAGGCCGGAGCTCGTGTCTTATCGGCCAAATCGTTTTCATCCACGCCAAACGGTATCGGCGGCCACAGGACAGAGTGGAACACCACGGCCGCTTTTTTGTCTGAATCATCACTCCTTAAAACCGCTAATTTGTAGTTTGTCCGATCCACTCTTTGGGGAACACAGCACCACCACGTCAAACCGCCGATCAACGGAATACCCAGGAGGATTGCCAAGTTCCATCGTAACTTGAGGCCACCCTCCTTCCCTGCGTTGGATCGGCGGTAGACCCAGTTCCCAATCGGCCAGAAAAGGGCGAGGCTATTTGCCAGAATCAATGCGACGTCGCTCCAAACCAATGAAGCGATGGCGGGCCAACGAGAGCGAGTCAGCAAATTTTCGTCATGTCCGACGAATGCTGATCTCAACTCCCTTTGAAGATCGGTCAATTCTGTGATCGATTCAGAGCGATCTGTTTTTAGTGCACTCTGTTGCAGACGCTCACCAAGACGGCGAAGTTGTTGGGAATTTTCATCTCGTAATTCCGAAGACATAAGCTGGACTTGCCGCCCGGCTGTCTGCAACAGTTCAGTGACCTTGGAGACGACAAGTGACTCTTTTGAGCGAGTGTTGATCAATTGACTGATCACACCTCGAAGAGTGCGTACGGACTCTTGATATTCAAACCGGTTAAATCCAAAGTAATAAATTGGCCGGTCGTTCGCCAAAAATGGGGCAAAAACACTAATTGTTGCCAGAGTTACAATGGCCAGAGATGCGGCCAAGGCGAGACGCCGTTTACAAAACTCGTGTGCGATCAATTCCCACTGACTCTGTCCGAGGGGTGCTGGCCGGATTAGGGCTGCTTTTGTCACCTCATTCACTTTGGAAATCCTTTCCGAACGTGTCACACGCGAATTGAGCGTCACGCCTGATCTGACGGGAAACCTCGATGTGTCGCTGTTTGAACGAATGGGCTTTGTTATTCACTAAATAGCATTTGATACTGAAACCCCCGCATCTTGACCAGAGGTGGTCGCCGCGCGGCTTTTATGCATCCCTTCGTCAGTCTACCAAACTTGTTGCCACGATTCGAACGCCGATCCGCAACTTTGCCCATCGAAAACAGCCTGAGGTTTTTCAGAGCAGGTATCTTGCCGACGACGATGGAGGTCGCCGATCGCTCTCCACCAGACGGCGACATTGAGACTGACAGCCCGAACAGAGATCGATACACTCTGTCTCATGACAGGTCGCTGGCGGCAGAAATTTCGGGAAAGAGATGCGATGCGGGCACGTCTGCGACTTGTTATGCGGCAGCCGAACACGATGAACGCGTTCCTTCAGACCGCCAGCAATCACATCTCTCGTCGGATGTTTTGTGCTGCAAGAACTCTCTGTGTTTCTTTCGAGATGCGCATGGCTCTGCTGTGTGCCATGGGGTTAATAACCGCTGCGGCCGTACAAGACGTCGTTCTCAAAGCCGATGAAACACATGCTCGATACTTTGAGCAACTTCGGTCTCGGAGCCTGTTTTCTCTGGCCGAAGGCTACGCTATTTTCCGACTGTCGCAGTCGAACCTCTCCCCGTCTCTTCAGACGGAACTGACGGTCGAGTTGTCGCGAACGCTTGCCGAGCACGCCTGTTTTTTGCCCGAAGATCAACAGCAGGAGTTTTGGAGGCGCGCTCGGGCAACTGTTGACGACAGACGCACAAAAGACGAGACAAGTCCGGAGGTCCCGTTACTCGCGATTCAATCCGCAATGGTCACCGTTTGCGAGGTGGAATGGCTGAAGATCGAATGTGAATTGCAGCCTCTCAATGAACAGCAGAAGAGTCGCACTCAGGCCGCATGTGCCACTGCGATCCAACAACTCCAAGAGTCCGAAGGTTTGCTGGGCAGTTCTCCGCGACTGAATTCAAACACCCCGGGTCGAACGCAGGGACGGCCGTCGTCCTACGAAATCGGTGCACAGTTGCATCGTGTTCGATTTCACGTGGCTTTGATGTTACGAGTTCGTGCCGAACTCTTCCCGGCCATGACTCGTGATCGGCAGAGCGATGTGATCGAGGCCGAACGCTTGCTTCGCAAGCTGATTAGTGTTGCGGATGAGCCCTTGCGGTCTCTGGCCAAGATCCATTTGGCGGCCTGTTCGCGCCTCGCGGGGAGTTTGGAACGGGCACAACAAATGCTTACCGATGTCGACAAAACCAATCCGCAAGCAAGCGACGAAGTCCGTGACACATTGGTTGAAGAACAGGTCAGGCTACTTTTGAGCCGCGATCGTGGACCGGATGCCGTCGAGTTGATCGTTAAAACACGCTCGCAGCGCAAAAGTCTGAGTGGCGCATTATGGTACCTTCAGATTCAATCACTGCGTGCCATACGAGAAAAGACACTGGAGCAGTTGGACGACACATTGTCGTCAGAGATTTCTGAGAATGCCGAAATCACGCTGCAACGTTGCGAGGATCAAGTCGGAGGATTCTGGAGCCGCCGCTGTCGAGAATTATGGCGATCCATTATCGCGGCAGACAAGCTGGGCCCGGAACTCGATACGCTGTTACAAATCGCCCGTTCCGAGTTTTTATCGGGTCGGATCGAGTCGGCGTTGGAAAAGTATGCGCATGCCGAAAAAATGGCAACTGCCTCGAATCACATCGATCTTGCCATGGACCTCGGATATACGAAATCTTCAATCTTATTGCAGTCCAAGCGGTATCAGTCAGCGGCGGAGGAGTTCCTTCGACTGTCGGACGAGTATCCAACACATTCCCGCGCTCCCGCGGCTCATCTCAACGGCGTTTACAGTCTCGGTCGTTTGTACCAAGAGGCGAATTCGGATGATCGACGCGTTGCTTACAGCCGAGCAATCGATCGACACATCGAATTATACGCTAGCGATGTGACGATCGATGACGCGCGGTTTTTTAAGGCAATTCTTGAGGAGCAGCAAAGTCGGTTTTCGTCAGCCGTGTCACACTATCGACAGATCGCCAAGGGCCATGCCCGTTCTGACGAAGCGTACTGCGGTGCGGCTCGATGTTTTGAATCCATGCTCAAGGGACTGCGTGCCGACAACAAAAACACGACACAGTTGATGCGAGATGCCGTGGAAACGTTGTCGCCTTTTTTGAAAACGGCGGAGAAGTATGAAGTCGAATGGACGGCTCCTGTCGCCGAAGTTGCTTTACA